>Ga0163144_10029284_pt1 | contig 10578 bp, 11 predicted proteins | sample OliLak19BULKMAT1_FD_123175 | JGI IMG/M metagenome (GOLD analysis project Ga0163144, IMG submission 123175) | Freshwater microbial mat bacterial communities from Lake Vanda, McMurdo Dry Valleys, Antarctica - Oligotrophic Lake LV.19.BULKMAT1 | ecosystem: Environmental > Aquatic > Freshwater >...
CAGGCCTGATCCCAGCAGTGTCTATACCGAGCCGTCACTCCAAGGATCAGGCCTGATCGCTCAGACGGCTAAGATATTCGCTCTTCAGGCCTGATCCTTGGAGTGACTCTCACGGAGTGAACGTAATGTGTGTGATGTTCGCTTGCTGCAAGGCGAGTGGCAGTGCGCATGCTCCGCGGCGAATGTCTTAGTGCGCGCTGGTCAGGACACAGCGTGGGCGGCATAGGGCAGGGCAGCCAGGGGCGAATGGCCCAGCAACTCAATATACCGGTGTTCCAGCTCACGGCTCGAGGCGCGAATACTGCGTATAGCGTCTGCGGGCACCGGCGGTAGCACGGTCACCCGTATGGTAGCGGGTCGAATCAGCCAGCCACCTTTGGGTAGTGCGTCCTTGACGTTGTGCAGCACGATGGGAACGATAGGGACACCGGCCTTGCGCGCGATAAAAAAGGCCCCATGCTTGAACGGCTGTATGTCCCCCAGTGTACTGCGGCTACCCTCCGGGGCTATCACCAGGGAGCGTCCACTTTTCAATACCTCAAGGGCGCGCTGCAACACATGCCGTTGATCGGACTCGCTGCGGTCCACGAAGATGGTATCGGCCTGGCGCAGCAGCGGCCCTACCACCGGAGTATCCGACATTTCCTTTTTGCACAGCGCCACCACGTCCTCGCGCAGCAGGTGCGCGAGGACCAGAGAGTCCAGCAGGCTCTGGTGGTTGAATACAAAAACGGCCGGTCGTTTCCGGTACAGGTTTTCCACACCTTCAATCTCAAAGTCCAGGCCGGCGAAAGCACTGCCGATGTCACCCAGCAGGCGGGTGAGCTGGTTGGCGTTGCTGAAGTTGTCGCGTCCCAGTCGCTTGCTCAGCATGCCGATGGCGGTCGTCGCCACGACGGTTTGCGCCGTAAGCAGGGTGCGCGCAATGTTCTCCAGGCTGGGCATGCCGCGGGTCGAGAACTGCAACTGCGGCCAGTTACTGGCCCGCGCCTGTGCGCCGAGTTTGTCGGTCGGATTGACCGCAACGGGATGGCCGACCTTGCGCAGTAACGGCAGGTCATCACTGGAGTCCGAGTAAAACCAGCAGTGTTTCATGGGTGCGTTGTGCTGGCGCGCGCTGCGTCGGGCTGCGAGCAGTTTGCCCTCGCCAAAACACAGGGGCGCAACCACCTTGCCAGTGAAGCGCCCGTCAACGACCTCCAGGCGCGTGCAATATATCTCCTCTATGCCCAGTACGCGCGCGATCGGTTCAATCTGATAGCGACTGGCGGCACTGACGATCACCAGTGTATGGCCCGCCGCCCGGTGTGCTTCCACCAGCGCGATAGCCTCGCGGTACAGTGCTTTCGCCAGATGCTTGCGATACGCTTGTTCCCCCAGTGTGCTGAGTGTTGCTTCCGAGACACCGGTAAGGGTCCTGGAGATGCGCCTGACCAGGCGGTGGTAGTTACTGCCGGAGCTATAGACTTTGTGCTTGAGAATGTCCCGAATGACCTGTGCCGACTGCCCCAGCTTGCCCCGGCGCGCTCCCTGCTCTGCAGTTTCCCGTGCGATCGCCAGTATCGAGTATCCCGCAATCAGGGTTCGGTCCAGATCGAAAAAGGCCACGGCGGGTTGCTCTTTACGGGAAGCTGCAATGGTTTGCAGATGTAAGTCGAGTTCCGTCATGCTGCGTCCTTCCACAGCGCGGTGCGTCGTGGTGGGTGGGGTGAATTGCGTGTGCTCGGCGTGCTCTGCATTAAAAAGAGCAAAAAGCTTGCCAGAAACAATGTTGGACCAAGCCGGTGTCCACTTTGTTGCAAAGCAGGGAATTATTTATGACAGCTGCGAGTTGGTGGACGGTCGGGCAGTAATGCGCTGGCCTTAAATGGTGCACCACCGCACCGCAGAAGAGCACAATCGGGACCCTACTGCGCCTTCGTGTGGGTGTTACACATCCCCGAACTGGTAACGGATTTCCAGATAGGCACCCCGTGGCTGGCCCACAAAGTAGCGATACTCGTCAAAACCGAAGTCCGCTCGTTCGGCGTAATCCTCATCCAGCAGGTTGGTCATGCGCAGGCCGCCTGACCAGCGCGGTGTCAGGTCGCTGGTAATGCGCAGGTTGAGCAGGGAGTGGCCGTGGTATTCGTGTGCGTTCTGTGGCTCCAGATAATAGGAATCCATATAAACCCACTCTAGCTCGGCCCGGCTATTGCGTCTGGTCAATGCGGAAAAATCCCAGCCCAGCCGCGCGCTGCCGAAAACGGTGGGCGCAGTATCGATATCATTGCCCTTGATGTCGCCGCTACTGCCCAGCAGTTCGACGCGGTTGTCGTAGGTGTGGCTGGCGACGTTGGCATCCATAGCCACAGACCAGGTGTCGCTGAGCGAATAGTCCACGCTCAACTCGGCGCCATAGTGGCGGGTCTGGGCGCCGCTGACGTTCTGTCGGTTAGCATCCTGGAAGATGACATCATCCTTGTGCATGTAGTACACGGCGGTGTCGTAACGCAGGCTGCCCTGCCAGTTACCGCGCAGTCCCACTTCCACGTTGTCGATTTTTTCCGAGTCCAGGTCGGCATTCTCCTGTCCGGATTGCAGCCGGTACAGTTCAGAGGTATCCGGCGCGCGAAAGCCATGGGCGAGGCGCAGATAGGCGATGTGGTCCTGGGTAAGACTGTAGCTGACCCCCGTGTTCAGTGACCAATCGGTGAAGTCGTCCTCGCGGTCCGCCGGGCGATAGAAACGACAACTGGTGACCTCCACGCCGCAGGGCGCGCCGTCACCGGCCCGGTTGTCGTAGTCGTAGTTGGTGTACTCCAGGCGCAGGCCACCATCGAATTCCCAGGGCGTTTCGTACTGGGTGCGCACCTGGCTGTAGAGTGCTGCGACTGTGGCACCCACCTGGTAATCGTAGTGCACACCCGCCGGGATGCTGGGGTTGAAGTCCTCGTCCTGGGTTTCCTTCAGGCTACCGTCGGTGTACTCCATATCGATGCCGTTCACCCAGCGCAGACCACCGGCATCGGTATGGACGGTGGTGCGCAGGCCGAGGCTATCGTGCCCGTTTTCCTCCACGGGCTGCCAGGCCAGGAAGTGTTGCAGGAACTCCATTTCGTTATCACGCAGGTAGGGCGTAAGGGTGAGCGTATTGCTGTCATCCAGCGCCACGCTGGCGGCGCTGTACAGGCGCACCGACCAGGCGTCCCGGTAGGCATCGGGGTTAGGATTGCTCTTTTTCAGATCACTGTCCTGGTAGGCGTCGTAACCCGCGACGAAACCCGCAGTGTCCTGCTTGAGATTGGCTGAATCCAGCACGGTGCGAAAATCCCAGTCCTGGCCATTATAATCGTGGCGCAGAATGGCCTTTTGCTGATCGTAGCCGGAATCGTCCTTGTAGCCACCGTCGCTGGTGGCATTGGCACTGACGCTGATGCCATGCTGGCCGAGCGTGTCGCTGTAGCGGTACTTGCTGCGGTAGTAGTCGTAGGACCCCGCTTCGACGGCCAGGCTGTGGTCCAGTTGCGCGGTAGGCGCGGCGCTGATGACATTGATGACCCCGTGCATGGCGTTGGAGCCGTACAGTGCTGTGGCCGGACCCCTGATGACTTCGATGCGGCCCGCCTGTTCGAAATTGGAGTCAAACAACTGGTTGACGTTACAAAATCCCGGTGCCCGCAGGCTGATGCTGTCTGCTGCGGAAAAGAACGAACCGCAGCTACCGGCACCGGTCAATACCGGCGAGCGCAGGGCGATGATGCTCTCCTGGCCGTTACCGCGGCTGATCCACGCACCAGGTACGCGCTGCATGATCTCGTTGATGTGGATGGGACTGACCAGTGCCAGCGTCGCGTTGTTGATCGCAGACCAGGCGAGGGGCAGCGTCAGGGCGTCTTCCGGCACACGACTGGCCGTCACCAGGATGTCTTCCTCAACGGCGTCGCCCCGGACGCTAGTGACTGTAGCAACGACCGACAGTAGCGCAAGGCAGATAGGAAAGCGGAAACGACTGGCACGCATGGGTGCGACTCTGGCGCAAAAGGAAGCGCGATTGTAGCTCATCAGCTCTGCCTTTTGGGGACGCATTTATTTTCGTTCATTTTCGAGATAAATGCGTCCCCATTGTAATTCGCCAAACAAGCGGGCCTTGACAGGACGTGACCATCACGAAGCAGGGGTCAGGCCTTACTTTTTTCAAAGTTCCCCGTATGTGTAATAATGGGGACGCATTTGTTTTTGGGCGCAGCTCTCTGTTTTCTGGGCGCGGTCAGGTCGGTAATGCCTCCCACGGCGAATATCTTAGCCCTCTGAGCTGTGGGAGGCATTACCGACCTGACCTCTCGCAGGATAAATAAATGCGTCCCCATTGCAGCAGTTAATCCGCCTGCGATAACCACACAACAAAGGAAAAACCGCATGTCGATTAAACCCCTGATGACGCTGTTGGCCCTGTTCGCCACGCTCAGTGGTTGTGCCCAGCTTGAAGCATGGATACCGACTACTTCCGGGCGCGGTACGCCTGCAGTGACGGAAGATACACGTGCCCAGACCGAGGCAATGTATGTCAATAGTGACGCGGCCGCGGTTAGCCGCGATTTTCGCAATGTCTATATCGCCCCGGCCAACCTTGCCAACATGCAGGTCATTCAACCGGAGGGCGCCTCTGCGGATGTTGAGTGGTGGGTGGATGACACCGAAGACACCATCCTGCAACAGGCGATAGCCAGCGAATTTACAGCCGCACTCGGTTACCTGTCGGCCTTTTATATCGTTGCGACTCCGCAGGAGGCACAGATTGTGGTCAATACGGCGGTGGTCGCGATCCACCCCAATGTCACACGCTCGGCCGTCGCCTCCAGTACCAGCCCAGGTGGCGCGATTACAGTCAGTATTGCCCTGGTCGATGCGGCCAGCGGCGCCGTACTGGTGCGCGTGGTAGATACCAAATCCACGGACGATATCTGGGCATTCAACCAGGTTGAATATGGCGATCCGGCGCTCAACCCGATCTTTCGAGCGTGGGGCGATAGCGTACGCCGTGGCCTGTTACAACTGCAGGGGCGCTCCTGATTCAGCTGGCGGCAATGATATTGGGATTGGTAGTAGCGCTGCTGGGGCCCTGCTTGTTGCGGATGGCGTCGGCGATGCGAAACAGCGGTAGCTTCAGCATCTCCACCAATTCCTTGCTGGCACCGGTCTGTTCCAGGGCTTTATCCATACACAGTAACCACTGATCGCGCTCTGCGGGTCCGATAGGGTAGGGCTCGTGGGGCGCGGTCATGCACACGGTGCCGTACTTGTCAGCGTACAGCGGCGGACCGCCCATCCAGCCGGTCAGGTACTCCGCCAGTTTTTCCTTCATGGGCGACAGGTCTGTGGCGTGCATGGCGCGTAAGCCTGCGGCCTCTGGCACGGAACCCATAATATCGTAGAAGGTGTTGGCCAGATGTTGAATGCCGTCCACGCCCAGCATCTGGTAGGGAGTTTGCGGGGTGTCGCTCATGCCAGTTGATCCTCTGTCATTATGATGTTCAGTCCTGTGCCTGCGCGCTATTATATGCCACGGATTGTAAGCGCAGGAATAACTGCGCTACTGTGGCTCGTTAAAGCCGAAGTGCTGTTAAAGGTAACAATATGGACAATAGCCACGATACATTTTCCTTTAGCGGAAGAATACGAAGTGGCACGCATGCAATATACGGCATTATTGAGATGCTTAAGAGCCAACACAATGCCTGGGTGCACGCACTGGCCACGCTCTGTGTCGTTATTGCCGGAGCTGTCTTTGGTGTTTCAATAACAGAATGGTGTCTGCTGGTTTTAGTCATCACCACAGTGTGGGTGGCGGAAGGACTCAATACAGCTTTTGAATTCCTGTGTGATGTGGCATCTCCGGAATTTCATCCCCTGGTAAAAAAATCAAAAGATGTAGCAGCGGGCGCCGTCTTGTTGAGCGCAACGGGCGCGGTTGTCGTCGGTCTGATCATTTTCATTCCCTATGTGATGGCATACTTATAACAATGTCTACGCAGCCCGTCACCATTATTGGCAGTTACCTGTCACCCTACGTTAGAAAAGTGCTGGTTTGCCTTGACCACAAGAAGATCGACTACAGCATAGATCCCATCGTGCCATTCTTCGGTAACGATGAGTTCAGTCGGATCAGTCCGGTGCGCCGAGTGCCGGTATTTATTGACGAATCCGTCACGCTGTCGGATTCCACCGTCATCTGCGAGTACCTCGAAGATCGCTACTCGGCGCCCGCGCTGTATCCCGCAACAGCCCAGGCGAAGGCTCGGGCCAGATGGCTGGAGGAATACGCCGATACCAGAATGGGGGAGGTCTTTATCTGGCGACTTTTTAATGAACTGGTGATCAAGCGGTATGTTTGGGGTGAGCGGGCCGATCAGGCGCTGGTCAAGAAAGCGCTTGAATCGGAGGTGCCACAAGTGCTGGATTACCTTGAACAGGAGTTTTCCCGAGAGCGTCCATTTCTGTTTGGTGAACTGGGCATAGCCCATATAACCGTAGCATCGTTTATGCGTAATGCTTTTTTTGCCGGATATTCGATCAATGCCGCGCGTTGGCCGGTTATGCACGCGGTGGTTACCCACGCCTGGGAGCACCCCGGTTTCGCCAGGCTCAGAACCTTCGAAGAACTTTCGTTGCAGACACCACTGGCCGACCAGCGCGAGGCACTGATTGCGGCAGGTGCGCCAATCTCCCCCTGCACGTTAGGCACTGAGTTACCCTTTTGACATGGATACAGGACATGCACCATGAGTCTTGCCGATAAGGTATTGGCCGTTAACGACGATCTACCCATTCGTACCGGTGCGCCGGTGCACAGCGGCAAGGTGCGTTCGGTTTACTGGTTGACCGTCGCCGACAGTGCTCGCCTGGTGGCAGAGCGCGGCTACGCTGTGGCTCCGGATGCACCGTTGGCCATCATGGTAATTTCCGACCGTATCTCCGCCTTCGATTGTATCTGGCACGCGCAAGGCGGTTTGCGCGGTGTGCCCGGCAAGGGTGCGGCACTCAATGCCATATCCAACCACTGGTTCCGGCTGTTCCGGGAGCGCGGCCTGGCGGACAGCCACATCCTGGAGACTCCCCATCCGCTGGTCTGGATCGTGCAGAAGGCCAGGCCGGTGCTGATCGAAGCCATTGCGCGACAATATATAACGGGTTCCATGTGGCGCGCTTATGAAAAGGGCGAGCGCGAAATTTGCGGTATCACCATTCCCGACGGCCTGCACCGCGACCAGAAACTGCCCGAACTACTGATTACCTCGTCCAGCAAAGGTATCCTGCACGGCATTCCTGGCGTTCCAGCCGTGGATGATGTCAATATCACGCGCTCTGACATCGAGAAAAATTTCGCCGCCTTGCACTTTCGCAGTGTCGATGATATCGCAATGTATGAGCAACTGTTGCGTGAGGGCTTTAACATGATCAGTAGCGAACTGGCCCTGTTGGACCAGATTTTTGTCGATACAAAATTTGAATTTGGTTACGTTACCGACATGGCGGGCAACGATAAGCTGATCTATATGGATGAGGTGGGTACTCCAGACTCCTCCAGAATATGGGACGGCGCTGCGCTGCGCGAGGGCCGGGTAGTGGAGAACTCCAAGGAGGACTTCCGGCAACTCCTGCTGCAGCATTTTCCGGATCCGGACATATTACTTAACAAGGGCCGTATGCCGGAACGCCAGGCGCTGGCCCGCGACAACGCATTGCCCATCGAGGTACTGATGGCGGTATCGCATACCTATGTAGCTATCGCCGAAAAAATCATCGGTGGCCGCCTGCCTCTGGCGGATAATCCCAAGGCTGAAATCATCGATGTGCTGCGCCACGAGTTTGCACTTGTTGACTGAGCCAGCCTTTGCTCACTGACCCGTGGTTTTACGTGGCCAGCATTCCGGCGGTGCTATTGTACGGCATAGCCAAGGGTGGATTTGGCGGGGCGATTTCAATTATAGCGGTGCCCATGATGGCGCTGATGATGCCACCGACCCAGGCCGCCGCTATTCTGCTGCCTATTCTCGTCGTGATGGATGCGCTGGTGGTGAAGACCTACTGGGGTGTATTCGATAGGCGGGCCCTGTACCTGTTGTTGCCCGGTGCCCTGGTGGGCGTTGGGATCGGCTATCTTACTGCCGAGGCTATGAACGAGCACTACATGCGGATACTGATCGGGGTGCTGTCGCTGGTGTTTGGCCTGCAGAGCCTGTTCCACCTGAAGTCCTTTGCCAGCGCAGAGCATCATCCTGTCAGTGGCAGTTTGTTCGGTACCCTGGCGGGTTTTACCAGTTTCAGCATACATGCCGGGGGTCCGCCGTTCACCATGTACCTGATGCCCAAGCAGTTGTCGCCTCTGCTCTTTGCCGGCACCGCGGGGATTTTTTTCGCGGTGGTCAATGTGGTGAAGCTGGTGCCGTACTATACCCTGGGCCAATTCACTGCCGATAACCTGTTGTACTCGCTGGTACTGGTACCGCTTGCGCCGTTGGGGGTGAAACTGGGTCACGTCCTGGTGCGCAGATCATCCATGTCGTTCTACTATTCGGTGACCAGTTTCTGCCTGGTACTGGTGGGCGCAAAATTGCTGTGGGACGGTGTCAGTGCGCTGGATATAGCGCACTAGGCTGATACTTTTGGGAGTTAACATGAGCACCATTGTGTTTGAGAAGCGCGGCCACCAGGCCTGGATTACGCTTAACCGCCCCGCCGCTAAAAACATGCTCAATGGCGACATGTTCGTGGAGCTGGCTGACGCCTGGCAGGAAGTGCGCCAGGATGATGCGATCCGCGTGGCAGTGCTCACCGCTGCCGGGGATGAGGATTTCTGCTGTGGCGGTGATCTGTCCCAGGTCATTCCGCTGTGGACCGGCGCGAAACAGGCGCAGACACCGGCAGAAGAGCGCCTTGTCGCTGATCCATTGTTGGTGGACAAAATCATGCTCAAGACCGAACCCCTGTACAAGCCGGTGATTGCGGCTATCAATGGCCGGGCGCTGGGCGGTGGCACGGAGCTGTTGCAGGCCACCGATATCCGCATCGCGGCAGAGCATGCGCTGTTCGCCCTGCCAGAGCCAAAAGTGGGCGTGGTGCCGGGCGCCGGCTCCATGGTGCGACTGGCACGGCAACTGCCCTGGGCCCACGCCATGAAAATCCTGCTCGGCGGGGAGCCGATCAGTGCGCTGGAGGCCCTGGCCATGGGCCTGGTCTCGGAAGTTGTGCCCCTGGGTGAACTGCAGTCGCGTGCCGAACATTACGCGCAGAATATCTGCCGCCAGGCGCCACTGGCGTTACAGGCGATCAAACGGACGGCACTTGAGACACATACGCTGCCGTGGGCCGATGCGTTCAGGTTTGAGATGGAACAAGCCGGGATGGTGATGATGAGCAAGGATGCCAGAGAAGGCCCCAGGGCCTTCAAGGAGAAGCGGCCGCCAGAATTTTGCGGCGAGTAACGCGTGCAATAACAGGAGACACCATGAATATTGTGAAGCTGACTGACAGCCTGGCGGTAGCGGCCCAGATTACCCCGGACGATGTTGCAGACATAGCGGCGGCGGGTTACAGGGTGCTGATTAATAACCGGCCGGACGGCGAGGAGGGCACCCAGCCCAGCGCCGCTGCGCTCGGCGCCGCCGCCCGCGCGGCGGGTCTGGAATACCACCACATGCCGGTGACGGCGCTGGGTTTCCCCGGCCCGGACTTCGAGGCCATGAGTGATTTGCTGGATGACCCGGCACGCCCGGTGTTGGCTTTCTGCCGCACGGGTACACGCTGCGCCAATTTGTGGGTGGCGGGCCTCGACGAAGCCGCGCGCGCAGCGGCCCTGCAGGTAGCCAGTCAGTGCGGCTTCGATATGGCTATGGCCGCGAAGTTCATCGCTGGACTGGCACCACGCAGTTGATGCAGTCCGATGTCCAACCACTGTGGGATATTCCTACGCGTGCGTTTCACTGGCTGCTCGTGTGCCTGCTGCCACTGTCGTGGTGGAGTGCCGAAATGGAGTACTACGAACTCCATGAGTGGTCAGGGTATACCGTAATTGTGGTAGTGGTGAGCCGTATTGTTTGGGGATTTATCGGCAGCCGCCATGCGCGCTTTGCGGATTTTCTGGTTGGCCCCGCCGCAGTATGGTCGTACCTGCGGCGGCAGGGCGCCGCCAGCGCCGGTCACAACCCGCTGGGCGGCTGGTCTGTCCTGTTGCTGCTGTTGCTGCTCTTGCTGCAAGCCGGCAGTGGTCTGTTCAACAGCGATGACGTGTTGTTTTCCGGCCCCCTTTACTATGCGGCCAGCACCGGTTTCCGGGATGCCATGGGTGTGGTGCATGACGTGGCCTTCAACGCTTTGCTGGCGCTGGTCAGCCTGCATATCCTCGCGGTGCTGTATCACCAGTTGCGCTTGCGAGAAAAATTGTTGCAGGCCATGCTGCGTGGCAGTGCAGCTGGGCGTGAGGGCAGGGAAGCACCCGTGCCCTGGAGGTGGGCCGTGCTGATCGTGGCACTTGTCGCTCTGGCCCTGTGGTGGGGTCTGGGGCAGGCGCCACGACCGACACTGTTAAGTTGGTGAGCG
>Ga0163144_10029285_pt1 | contig 10578 bp, 9 predicted proteins | sample OliLak19BULKMAT1_FD_123175 | JGI IMG/M metagenome (GOLD analysis project Ga0163144, IMG submission 123175) | Freshwater microbial mat bacterial communities from Lake Vanda, McMurdo Dry Valleys, Antarctica - Oligotrophic Lake LV.19.BULKMAT1 | ecosystem: Environmental > Aquatic > Freshwater > Lake...
CCACAGCGCCCGGGTCTCGTCGTCATCGTGCAATCCAAAGGTCGCGTGCCCGGCAACGGTGGTCGTATCGAGCGCCATCCAGCGACGCCGACGGGCGAATCCATGCTGCGCCAGCGGTCCGAACGCACCAAACTGCGGAAAGATGATTGGGATGCCGCCTCGAATAGCGTGACCAGGTCCGTAGGTCGATCGCGCGCTGACAAACAGACGATTCTCAGACTCTTTGGCCGGAATCCACGACGTCACGTGAGCGCCGTCAAGCGCGATGATGGCGCGGGCACCATCGGATGCGACGAGCTCATGGAACGAATGATTGTCCATACCGGCCCTCAGCGTGCCGTCACGCGCTGCAACGTGCGATACAGAAACTCGGCAGCCCACCCAAGTGCCGCCACGGGTACGCGCTCGTTGTCACCGTGCATGCGCAGTTCATCTTCCATGGGCAGCGGCATCGGAAGAATACCGTACGTCGGAATCCCTTTCTCCCGCAGCGCAGCCCCGTCCGTGCCACCGGTCGACATAAAGGGGATCACTGTCGTCGTGGGCACCATCGCCACAGCCGACACCTCCATCGCTTGGTACAACGCCGTCGTGACCGGTGAGACCGGGGGCGCCACTCGTGGCGTGCCGCTCAGCACGAACGCCACTCGCTTTTCAGCACCAACACGATTGAACGCGGCAACGATCGCGGTCACGTCATCGTTGGGCAGGACGCGTGTGTTGAACGTCGCGGTGCCTTCAGAGGGGATCACGTTGTTGCGAATACCGCCATTGATCAGGGTGAGCGATTGACCGGTGCGCACGATTGCGTTGTGCAGCGGTTCGCGCGACAACACGGCGGCCGCGCGCTCAATCTGGAGCGCCGAGGCATTCGGTCGTGAGATGGCGATCATCGCCGCCTGCATCACCGGATCTCGTTCAATGCGACTGAGGCGATCGAAATAGATCCGCGTGATGTCGTTGAGCTTGACCGGCGCTTTCCATGCATGCACGCGCTCGACGGCCCGAGCCAACGCGGCGAGCGCATTGTCAGCCAACGGCACCGACGCATGCCCACTCGTGCCTCTCGCCGTCGCGACAACGTTGTACGACAGCTTTTCGGTGGTCTGGATGTTCACACTCATGACGCGCCCGTCAGCAATGCGCACCCGCCCCCCCTCGTTCAACGCAAACTCGGCGTCTTTGATGAGATCGAAGTGCTTTTCAAGTACCAGATCAACGCCGACTTCCGGTCCGCCCTCTTCGGCGGCCGTGGCCATGAAGATGATGTCGCGATCCAAGGCATCCCGCTGCAGCGCCAGTTGCTGCATGGCGGCAGTTGCCGCAGACAACATGCCCTTGTCATCAATCGCCCCACGGCCATACAGGTACGGGACGCCTCCTTCCGTGCGCATCGTCGCCGTGAACGCCGGCGTAATCCATTTTGTGCTGTCGACATTCACCACATCCATGTGCCCCATGATCAAGACGGGTCGCTTGGTTGGACGCGTCGCACGCAGCCGTGCAATGAAGTTTGCGCGTCCGTTTCCCGATTCCAGGACGTGGCGTTCGACCCCTGGCATCGTGGCAAACACCGCATCAAAGTAGCGCGCCGTGAGCAGCTCGTTGCCAGGTGGGTTTTGCGTATTGATTGCAATGAGCTTGGTGAGGTGCTCAAGCGTGACGCGCTGGGCCAGGGCGCGATCAAACCCTGCCGGCGTCGCCGTGGTGACGGTGTACGGCGTTACTGCCTGTGCTGCGCTGGTGGTTGCACAGAGCGCGACGCCCACGCTTGCGGACAGCGCACGCCTCAGCGTATGCGCTCGCATCACAGCTCCCACCCTTTGCGATACTCACGGGTGAGAAACGCGTTCACGTCCGGCAGGTTGGTGACCTTCATGTTGGGTCCGTCGTACAACACCTTCACGCCTTGTCCGGCACGCAGCGCGACGATGCCCAGCAACATGGTCTCCGTGAGCGGCGCCGCTTGCGAGAACGGCGAGCTGGCTTTCGTTTCGCCCTTGGCCGCCGCAACCCAGTTCATTTCGTGTGACGACTCGATGCGTGGCAGCGTTTTGGGAAGTGCCTTCGCTTTCGCCGCAATCTTCTCGGGATAGATGCGAATCCCGTCGCCATAGGTTTGGTAGAACATGATCCCCTTCTCGCCCACGAAGATGCCGCCGCCACCGTCGCTCCCCGGATTGGTCATGGGCGCATCGTCCGGCAACAACGCCGGGCGCGGCGGCATAAGGCCCCCGTCGTACCAGTACAGTTTTACCGGGCCGCGCTTTCCAACGGCCGGATACTCGTACTGCACCATCGTTGCCATCGGGTAGGACGCCGGATTCTGCGCACCGCCGCCCCACGGGCTTGACGACGCCGTGATGCTGGTGGGCCACGTGAGTCCAAGGGACGTGTACGGCTGATCGATCAAGTGCGCACCCATGTCGCCAATCGAGCCTACGCCAAAATCAATCCACCCACGCCACGCGAACGGATGATACGCCGGGTGATACGGAATCTCGGGAGCAGCACCGAGATACAGATCCCAGTTCATCCCGGCGGGTGGCGTCATCGTGTTCGCGGCCATCGCGGCCCGCACCGCATTGTCCACGGTTCCCATCCCCCACTGGGGCCGCGGATTGGGCGGCGTGGTGGGCGCGGGCGCATTCGCTGCACGCGGGCGTGGAATACCTTGTGCCCAATAGCGGACCGGTCGATCGGTCCACACATGCACCTCGTGAATCTTGCCAAGCACCCCGGAGTTCACAATTTCCGTGAGCCGATGCGAGCCCTCCATCGAGTGCCCCTGATTCCCCATCTGGGTGGCGAGCTTCGGATTCTCCGCTGCAGCCTTGGCCAGAAGGCGTGTTTCGTAGACGGAATACGCGAGCGGCTTCTGCACGTACACATGCTTCCCTGCTTTCATCGCCGCGAGCGCGATCGTGGCGTGCATATGATCGGGCGTGGCGATCATCACGGCTTCGATGTCTTTCTGCTGCTCGAGCATCTTGCGGAAGTCGTCATACTTCACCGCTTTCGCATAGGCTTCGCCGAGCTGCACGTTCTGTGCGGTCGGTTCACCCTTGCTCGGCTTCAGTCGAGACTGCAATGAGCGCTCGACATACTCAAAGTCGACATCGCAGATCGCCACAATGTTTTCTGACAATACCTGCGACATGTTGCTCATGCCCATGCCGCCGATTCCGACCATCGCGATGTTCAACTTGGCGCGCAGGGCATTCGGCGCGCTCGGGGCAGAAGCGCCGAGCATGACGCGTGGGGCCATCATGGCACCGACAGCGAGAGTGGTTGAGCCGGCAACAAAGTCGCGGCGCGAGACGGGAGGAGTCATGGAATCGCAAGAAAGAGGGAGAAGAAGTGCTCCGTCTACTCTATGCGTGGAGCGTGCCGCGTCAATCGCTACGCGACGCTTTCTGCCGATCCGTGGGCACAAGGATGAATCCCTCTCGCCATGCGCCCTCGAGGCGGAATGGCGGCGCGCCCACAAACGACACACGATCCAGCGCATTGGTCATCCACCATGCGGGCGCAATGCCGCCGACCACCGCCTGCAGGTCATCATGCGTTCGCACGCCGGAGACGTCGATGGGCAGTGCCGATGTCAGTCGTACGAGCCCGGCTGCCACGTCGGCCGCACTGCTTCGCGCCTTTCCGGGCAGCGGGGCGATCCCCAAGCCGCGCCATGCGGCCGTTGGAAAAGTCTCGGTAGCATAATTCACGTCCCGCCGGGCGTTTCTCGCCGTCGGCTCTCCGGGCAACTGCCAGCCCTGTTGCGTGAGCCGCTCGAAAATGGCGATCGACAGACGCGTAAATTCCAGATACGTCCGCGGCTTCACACCTTCCGGCGGCAGTCCTGTTTTTCCCGGTGCGCGCACCGCCCGTTCGGAGAGTCGGGCATGCGGCGAGTCGGTGTCCGGCCCTCGCCAACCCAACGGTCCGTCGATGGCAATGCAGCGCACCGCCGCGTGCGCAGCGACCTCTTCCATCCAGGTTACCAAGGCATCGGCGGTTGGTCTGCCAACCTGTGGGATGCGGACCACACGCGCGGTGATCTCGCCGCCTGGTGCCGCCTGAACGAGCGCGGCGCCTACATCGCGATACGATGCAAGCGCCAGATCGATCGACAACACGCTCACCGGCCGACCCTTAGAATCGCAGCAGCCTCGCCGGAGTCACTCGTGCAGGATCGCCCACGTACGCCCATCGGATGTTCTTCATGTACGTCCGCGAGGCGTTGCGAATATCGGCTGGCGTGACAGCCCGAAGATCCTCCACGAAGCGCGCTGCCGCCCGGTAGTCTCCCTGATACAACTCGGCGCGCGCCAACATGTTGGCCTGATCGGCGTTCGTTTCGTTGTCCAGAAAATAGGTGACGATGAACTGTTGCACGAGACGTTCGAGACCATCTTCGGTGATCTCGCCCTCCTTCATCGCCTTCACTTGATCGATCATGATGTTGAGCACTTCGTCTGGTGAGGTGGTCGTCACGTAGAGGCCACCCATCGACAGCGCGCGCTCGACAAACGGCGCGTTCACCGAGTACGACAGGTTACGCTTGGAGCGAACCTCAAAGAACAGTCGTCCGGAGAGCACGGCGCACGCCAACCGGAGCGCAGCATAGTCCTTTGAGTTTGCCGCCGGTCCGTGGAAGTAGCCCTGCAGATAATTGGTCGGTAGCGCCTTTGTCGAAACCACCGAGGCCCCTTTGGCTTCGGCAGGCGCCGTCGGCAGTGACCAGACGTAGCTGCCGCGTGGGAGGCGACCCAACGTTTCGCGGACCAACTTCTCCACGCGGGTGCGAGATACGTTACCCACCACGACGAGCATCATACGTGACGTCACCAACTGCTCCGCACGATACTTCTTCAGATCGGCGATCGTGAGGCTTTTCAACGACGCCGCCGTGCCGATCGGATCGAGTGCATACGGGTGATCGGCGAACGCAATGCTATCGGCAAGGAAATCAAGCAACGCATCGGGGCTATCCTTTCGCTGACTCACTCCCGTGATAAATTGTTCGCGCAGCAGTTCCACTTCGGCCCCATCGAGCGTCGGCGCGAGCAGTCGATCGGCGAGGATCGCCCACGTGGAGTCGAAGTTGCGCACGGTGGAGCGGAGGCCGACGGTCGTCCAATCCATGCCGGGGCTCACGCCGATCACACTGCCCAACAGCGCCATCTTGTTGCGCAAGACATCTCGTGGGTACTTGGCGGTACCACGCTCACTGGCTTCGAGCAAGAAGTTCTCGATGCCTTCTGTCGCCAGCGTCAGCTGACGCACACCGCCCAACAAATACAGATTCGCCGCCACGACATTGTTCGCTGTGACCTGACGCAAGATCACGGGAATCCCCATCACGTCGAACCGCGAGGTGAGTGTATCCGCCGAGGGTGCGAGGGTCTTTCCCGCAACGGCTGGCGCAACGGCTGGCGCGGCGACGGGTGCGGGTGCGGGTGCGGGGGGAGGAACCGCTGGTCGCCGCACGGCCCCTTGGGCGATGAGCATTGTCGGGGCAAGCACGAAGACCGCGCTCAAGCGGAGTGAGCGTCGCACACTACGAAGCAGATGTCTCATGGACGGATAATTGGACGGGTCGCGGGCGTCAGCAATTCCGCCTCAGTGAGTTTCAAAGAGTGGCGTGCGTCAGGAGACAGGAGTACGCTGGTGATACGAGGCTTGCCCTTCACATACGTGCTCGTGTAGCGCATCAGATCGGTGATCCGTTGCTGCGCCATCTGATCGGTATAGCTCATGAAGTAGTCAAGACTGGCCACACTCCACCAGAAGCCGATCGTGTGCGCAATCTCCGAGGCCTTCTCGATGCCGAACGCGCTGGACGTGGTGCGCTGGGCCTTGACCGCTTCCAGCTCGCGTGGCGTGATATACGTGGGGTCGGTGAATCGTACAATTTCACGTTCCAACGCAGCAAGCGCCGCGCGCAGTTTCTCGGGCGTGGTCTGCCCACTCACGGAGATAGGCCCAACCTGATTGAGCGTGTAGTAGTTCACGCCGATCCCCTGCCACAATCCGGTGTCAACCAAATTCTTCTGAAACGTCGATCCCGGTGTATTCAGCGCGTCGCTGAAGACGTCGGCCGCAAAAGTCGCACCCGGATCCTTGCCCACGCTTGGACCCTGCCACTGGATCAACACGGCGACCGCGTTGATCGGCTCTTCGACGATCAGCGCCTTGTTGCCATCGAGCGCTGGGATCGGTGGAATAGGGTCGGCGATGAACGGATCGGCACCGCGCGGCCAATCCCCGTAAATGCTATCGGCCAGTGCGAACACCTTGAGAGGATCCACATCGCCCGTCACAATCAGCGTGCAGTTGTTGGGCACGTAGTACTTGTTCTGAATGAAGCGCATTTGCTCTGGCGTCACCTTGGTAATCACGTCGCGATCTCCAATGGTGTTCTTGCGACTTGCTTGTCCAGGGTACAACAAGGCCGTGGCGCGTTGATTGAGTTCAAAACCCGGCTCGGCCTGATTACGATCGTACTCTCCAAGCACGACCTCCTTCTCGCGCTTCAGTTCGTCTTCGCGAAACAGCGGATTGCGCAGGGCGCTGGCCAGAAAGCGTAATCCACCGGCGAGCGAGTCGGCGGGCAGCGTGAGAAAATAGTTGACCACCTCTTCACGCGTGCTGCCGTTAAAGATGGCGCCCAATTCGGCGGCCCGGTCCGTGAACATGTCTGGCTCGGGCAGGTCCTTGTTGGCCTTGAAGAACATGTGCTCGTACATATGCGCCAGACCGGCGTACTCCGGCGACTGGGTGAAGGCCCCATTGCGCACATCGATCTCGAGCGTCGCGATCGGAACACCGTGGTTCTCGACCACGATGACCTCGAGGCCATTGGCCAGCACCTTACGTCGAATTACCTTTTCCAACTCGACGCGCGATTGGGCGGAGAGTACCTGAAACGGCAGCGTCGCAGCAGCGCTGGACAGGAGAAGGAGCGCCAGCAGCAGCGAGCCGGACCGGCCGACGCAGCGCGACGACCGAGCGCGAGCACGTGATATCATGCGAGGATGTGATGTGAGGAGGCACCGCAGACCAACCTGCGAGAGTAACGATGTCACCCTGGCGAATGGTCCCGCTAGTCACGCTGGCGTTGCGAGCCGCAGGCTTAAATCTTTCCTTACATGACACCAGACGCGCTTGCTGGATCCCTTGCTCCGTTGCTCGATCGTTCGCGGTTGTCCGTCCGCGCCCCACTTGCCCCCTACACCACTTTTCGCGTCGGCGGGTCGGCTGACGTCCTGTACGAGGCCACATCGGCTGATGACCTGGCCGCCGCCGTCTGTGCCGCCCGTGCGCTGGACGTCCCATGGTTCGTCCTTGGGCTGGGGGCCAACGTCCTCATTGGAGACCGAGGTGTCCGCGGGCTCGTGATCCGCAATCGCGCCACCGCGTCTCGCATTGGTGAAGACGGTCTCGTCTGGTCAGAGAGCGGTGCGATCATGGAGGATCTCGTACTCAGCACCGTGCGGCATGGGTGGTCTGGTCTTGAGCACTACATTGGCATTCCCAGCACCGTGGGGGGTGCGCTGTGGCAAAACTTGCACTTCCTGTCTCCCGCGCCAGCGCGTGAGCGCACGATGTTCATCGCCGAGCCGTTTGTCTCCTGCGAAATCCTCACGGAGGAAGGCACTCGCCGCGAGGTGCACGCCGACTACGTGCAGTTCGGCTACGACGATACCGTGTTTCATCGCCGTCGAGACGTGGTACTGTCGGCGACGTTTCAGTTGGAGCGAGCGGACCCGGCCGACTTGCACCGTATTCTGCAGGAGAATCTCTCGTGGCGGGGATCACGTCACCCCTGGCTGGCCATTCATCCCAGTGCGGGGTCGATCTTCAAGAAGATTGAAGGCGTTGGTGCCGGACGGCTCATCGATCAATGTGGTCTCAAGGGCTTTCGGGTTGGCGGCGCGCAGATCTCGCATATCCACGCCAATATTCTCGTGAACCTGGGCGGTGCGACGGCCGCTGATGTGCGCGCGTTAATTGCGCATGCGCAGAACGCCGTGCTGGAGCGTTTTGGGCATCATCTTGAACCGGAAATTGGATTTATTGGTGAGTTTTAGTCGGAGGATGGTACCTCATCTGCTGCGAGCGCAGGTGACGCAAACGCGCAAGGTGCTGGCGGGGCACAGGCAGGCGAACTGAACCCTCATGAGTTTTATCATGACATTCACGGAGTTTAACGGATGATACGCAAGTTGCTGTTGGCGACCGCTCTCCTAGCTTCATCTCCATCTAACTACGTATCAGCTCAAATGAAGATTCCTTCTGAGGTGACGTGCGCGCGGTGTGCTATTCTCATTGAGAAGGGTGCGCGCTTGGAGTCAGCGGAGATAAGCAACGAACCGTTCGTACTTGCCCGTGATAACGTGGGTAATATCTTTTACTACGCAATCAAGGAACGCCACATAAAGGTCTTCGCGCCGAGCGGCATGTTAGTTGGCAAAATCAGTCGAGAGGGCGGCGGGCCGGGCGAGACACGAATGGTGCGAAACATCATTGTTGCTGAGGATCAGTCACTTCACGTGGTTGATGGGGTCTTGTCGCGCAGGAGCGTTTTTGATCGCGCTGGCAACTTTTTGAGGAGCAATCCCATTCCTCTCTCATTAGGTGGAATGGGGCGTCCTGCAATCTTGCTGAAGGACGGACGCCTCGTCATCAGCGCCGTGCTGCGGGATGCCGCAAGCGCGGGCTTCGCGTTGCAAGTTGTCGACGGCCGCGGTCTGCGAACGGCCCTATTGGACGAGGCAACGTACTCGAATGAACACCAGTGGTTACTCGCTAGAAAACTCGCGCCTAGTCGCGACGGCGGATTCTGGGTTGCGAACACCCACAAGCTACAGATCGACCGATACAACCGCGCGCTTACTCGCACCGGCCAATGGACGCGCGATGCTGAGTGGCTGGTGCCAACTCGCGAGGGCAGCGAAGGTCCCAGCGACGGTGTGCACGATCGCCCGCCAACAAGTCTGATCTCCCACATTTGGGAGGACGCCGAGGGCGTACTTTGGGTTCATTTCTTGGTGGCGAGCCCTGATTGGCGTCCAGGACCTACCGTTGCGCAAGCTAGTAAGCAAAAAATCGACTTTCTATCTCTAGTTCAACGCCCCCGGTACGACTCAGTACTAGAAGCAATCGATCCACAATCGATGAAAGTGATTTCCAGAGTTCGCACTTTGGCATTTCCGGAGTGGCCGATCGGCAATGGCTACTACGCAGACTTTGACGATAGCTCCGGCGGGGAGCCACTCATGACCATCATTCACGTACACCTTAAACGATAGGAAGACCTCGCACATGAAGAGATTTATCGTAGCACTTATTCTAGTCATGTTTGCTTTGCCCGTTTCCATGCAGGCATAGCGCTCCGTAGGTACTAACGCAGGGGACGAGGACGGCGGTGGCGGGGACGGAGGACCACTTTGTTTCTTCTGTTCCAACTCTGACATCGGATCCTATGAACGACACTGCGATGTTAGAATCGCCGTGAGCGACAAGAGGCAAGGCGAGTATCACGATTGCAGTGAGGGTTATATGTACGGACACTGCAGCCAGCATCCCATTTACAACCAAACTTCCTCCACGCTCCTTTTCAACGCAACAACTGACGAAACGCTAGTCAAAGTGCTGCTGGAGAACACGAACGCGCGCCTCGACATGCGAAGACTCGCAGTGCAGCTTCCAGATGCCAATGGCGACATCGTCTTCCATCGACGCATCTCAAAGGCACAAGCCGAGCGGCTGGACAGCGCGATAGGTGCCGGAGCAACTGAGAATGCTGCTCTCGGTAGTTCAGCGCTCAAGCATTAGCAAACAGGCACATCCTCGATCTGCGGGCTCCCCGCCGGAGTCTCACGATGAGTCCTGTGGCGCGAGGGCTCTGTGTAAACGTGCCGAGCGAAACGAGAGGTGAGCAGGCGCTGAGCTCAGTTGAATTTCATGCGAGAACCTGAAAGTAAGCGTACGACATTCCGTTTTGGCCCGATCCGAAGCTTCATGATTCGAGCCCTTGCCCCAGCGAGACAGGGCGTGGGTCACCGACGTCTTCGTCGGCCACTCAATTCGCCACAGTCCGGCCGTGACACGGGGTTAGGGCTGATACGGTCCTTGAAGTTTTTTACCTCGCTGAGCTTCGCGGCGGTATTGATAGTCGTGTGGTCAGACTCAGCGGGTTCGTCGCAGCCACTGGGACGCTGTGATCGCGCACCAGCGAAACCACGGGCTGTGGGAGACAGCGTCATTATCCTCGACGGCTCGCCACCGCCGTGTGTGTTGTCATTCGTTCGATCAGGGCCAGAATTGCATACCGACGGGGAACGTGTCTTTACGATCGGTCGCCGAGTGCCCCGGTGGCCACCTCAAAATCCCCCAGCTGTGGCCGGGTCAAACGCCCCCACCTGACCTGCGCGGGACACGGTGAGGTTACGGTGGAGCACGGATGGACGTCTGCTTCCGCGAGTTCGACGCGTGCCCAAATAGTATCCAGCAGGAATCGACATCGTGAGAAAATCTGTGCGCGCCAGCGAACCGTCGCCCGGTGAGATCGAGGCC
>Ga0163144_10029289_pt1 | contig 10576 bp, 18 predicted proteins | sample OliLak19BULKMAT1_FD_123175 | JGI IMG/M metagenome (GOLD analysis project Ga0163144, IMG submission 123175) | Freshwater microbial mat bacterial communities from Lake Vanda, McMurdo Dry Valleys, Antarctica - Oligotrophic Lake LV.19.BULKMAT1 | ecosystem: Environmental > Aquatic > Freshwater >...
CCAAAACTCAGAGCCATCGTCTAATTTCCTTGGCAGGATAGTCCGCAGGAACTCCCTCCTCACCAATAGGCATACCAAATGTACCGAGTTCTTCCGTCAGCCTCATGATCACTAGATTACCATGAGGTCAAAGCATCTGGAACTTTTTCATCTTCTGAACCAGCGTGGTGCGATTCAATCCAAGGTGCCTGGCTGCTTTCGCCTTGTTCCCATCGGTCTGAGCAAGGGCTCGGATCAGAACCTTGCGCTCGATCTCGACCTGAACTTCCTTGAGCGTTGCGCCCGAGTTGATCAGATCATTCACTTGTTCCATGAGATTTCCAGTTTCCATATTCACTCGATAATCCTCCTTGAAATTGGCGCTCCCGATGGGACTCAAACCCATGACCTGCCGGTTTAGAATCGGTTGCTCTATCAACTGAGCTACGGGAGCGTAATGGTGGAGAGAGAAGGATTCGAACCTTCGAACCCCGAAGAGAACAGATTTACAGTCTGCGTGCTTTAGCCACTTGCATATCTCTCCACTTGAATGGAGCCGCTGTCCGGATTTGAACCGGAGACCTACGGCTTACAAAACCGTTGCTCTAGCCAACTGAGCTACAGCGGCACACTTTATTTATCCGCACATACCGATATGTAGAATGGCTTTCATCGCAGCCGCAGCCAGAATCAAACCCACTCCGAACAAGAGCCCACTCAACGTGCTTGAACCTAAGTTCATTTTAATCCCCTTGTCACAACAACGGCAAGCTGCCCATGGTGTTTGTAATACAATTTGTACCAAGCACGGCGAACGCTGTCATCTCATTCCCGAGGTCGGGCTCATAAAATACCGAGGCGTCCGAGGTACTGGGTAAGCCGGTTAACAAGCTCTGGAGACTTTCGAGGTTCCGTGATCGCAAGTACACCAGCGTCTCGTTCCACTGCGACTGTGGATTGGACAGGCACCACCTCGCTACTGCGTGACCCGCTTGAACCGCTTGCTGACTCCTGGATAGATCCGAGCGAACGACTACGAATAATTTCATGGGCACCTCCGACCAGCTTCAAGATGTAATCTTCATTTGGCTTGTTGCAGCAGTAACACTTCTTCTCGCACCGCTTGCGAGGCTGCTCGATCTCTTCGCGGGTCGTCCCTCGCAGAAGGCAGTAGGCGATGTGCTTATGCCTGAACTCGTACTGAGCTGTGCTCAACGCACTGGAGAGCTTCCAGATGTCGGTGCCTGCTCGCTGGGCTTCTTTGAATTGTGTTCGTGTGGATCGAATCGTTGACGCGAGAACCTTGAGTTCTGCTTTGAAACTTCTGATGACTTCTCTCATAAATACCTCCAAATAAAATCGTTACGGGTTTCAGGATCCGGAAACGATGGAGGTTATGGAGGTTTGAAAACCTAGTGATTCATAACTCTTATTATGCATACCAACTGACAGTTGTCAAAAACGTATACACCGATAAAATAATAACTCAGTAATTACACCGGCTAACCAGTGGTGCTCAGGTTGCATGTTCACCAACATGCGTGTCGTTTTCCTGTGCTTACTTTTAACATCTAACCATGCCTTAGCGTTCGACTGGAAAGCCAAAGAAGGCAGACTTCGTAATCTGTCCAACCAAGACATGCAGTGCTTTCTTGATGCCGACCACTACCCCATTACCATGACAGTCACACACCCAGGAGAGACTTGCCTTGGTGATGCCATGGGCTTACTTAATAAATTTGTCTATAAAGTTCCAAATAGAACTCTTTGGAACTGCTCCATCTACAACAACAAAATACAATGCGACCCTGCGAATGCAAAGTCATCCATCATCATGTTCGCAGCTCATGCAAAGAATGGCAGCGATAAGTACGGTCAAATGAAGTGGAGCTACTTCAGATATCTAATGACTGGAAACTGCTCGGTCTGCCTTTAGTTAAACAATTCATTCCAGGTCGGCTCTCCACGTCGAGTGAGTGTAGACATCTTGAAGAACTTCGGCTTGCGTGTACTTCGAAGTGTCGAGCACAACATCGAACTCCGATGAATCCACGTCATCAAGATCAATCTCACTCTGATGGTTCTCCGTGTCTCTCCAGGCGTCGGCCCTACCCTTCCTGGTGTCTCGATCGCAGACCAGCCGAACTTTGAACGCTTCAGGGAATCCGAATAGTTCGTTCTTGAACCGGCAGTCATCGATGATTGCGACACGCTTCCCAGTGCCGGTCATAAACAACTCGATCCTTTTCCTGGCAATATCTACCCAGATATTTTCCCCGTAAACAACGCGACCCCATTCGGTCCCCAAGAGCTGAAGCAGCTTGCCATCCTTCTCTGGGACCGAAAGCCCGTGACCCGCGATAACGCCAAGTACCCGGTTATGCATCTCATACAGTGGGGCTGAAAACCTGACCTGCAAAACTTCGTAACCATCTTGCTGAAAATTTAAAATAAGATTTCTACTGAGAGTGGACTTACCGCTACCCTGCTTGCCTGAGATGAGAATAATCATCCCACTACAATCCATCCTACAAATTGTAGTGTCAATCACTTACTGGAGTGGATTTGACCTTGAGCATTATATTGGTAATCTTCTGGGAGATGCGACTCGGGGTTACATCCAGGATTGTTGCGATCTCATCCTGACTCATTCCCCACTGGAAATGCAGAAAGAAAATAGTCCTGTTATCATCTTTGAATTTATATCTGACTGCTAAAGCCTCAAAACTCGGCGTGCCAATGACTTCTCTGCCATCTACGCCTGCGACTTGAATGCCGGGACTCTCTGACTCAAAGTCAGGATCCTCGTTGACCTCAACCGTCCTGGCCCGAGCCATGACTTCAGCGAGACCCTTGTCGGTCTTCGTGTTCCCGAAGGTCTCCCTGAGGTACTCGATCCACAGGTAGTCCAGGTTGATCGTCTCATGCGTCATTCGCCGAATGACTGCCATGCTGCCAAAATCTTCCCCGTGCTCAGGTCTGCCTTTGGCCGTGGCGTGCCAGGCCGCTCTCTTACGAAGCTTCATCAGAGCCTCTGGGTTCAACTCGTCAACAATCGTATCCATCTCCCTGACGTGCCTACGACGGATGTTCTTCACTACATCAACGGTCAGCTTGAACTTTTCGGCTGCCGCCCTCACTCCGTGGGTGTCGGAGAACTTTTTGATCTTCCTGACCTCAGTAATGGGACGCTCCCACGGTACTTTCGTACTCAGGCCGAGCTTGCGGATCTGATACCGAACCTGCTGGGCGTCTCTCCCCAAGTCAGTCGCAATATGCGGAAGCGTCTTTACTTTAACCAGCTCTCTAAGCCGGTTGATCTCGTCCTCTGTCCATGGACCCATACTCAAGGAAGAGTCTCATGGAGTTTCGAGATACACCAGAGCAGACAACTTATTTATAGCCGTTCTCAACCCACTGATCATAATCAGGCGCTCAAGTCCTTCGAGGTCAAGCACGTCACTCTCTTGGATAGAGTTACGGATATTTTCTCGCAACCTCTTGACGTGCTTGTCAGTCCACTCATCCAGAGGAAGCTGTTGATCAGAGTCGCCCACTTAAATTCCAATCGCTCTTCACATGAACCCTCTCGCCAAAGACCTTCAAAAGCCTTGCCGAACCCATGACATCCGGAAGTCCTCGGTGAGCTACCGGGCCGAAGTCAGGCTTCTCCACGCCGTGAAAGATCCTTGCCCACTCCCACAGTCCGCTGATGTCCATCATCCGGTAATGGAGCCGCTGATCTAAGGCAGGCATGTAGGCTTCGATGAACTTGCGATCGAAGTGAATCGAGCTTCCGGCCAACACAGGCTTCTCGGATCCGAAGTTGTCGTTCAACACGTTGATCAGATCCGCTTCGATCTGCGCGAGACTCGTCTTGCTTGCGTAGCACTCTGCCAGTAGCCCTGACTTCAGATGGTTCAGTGCTGCCCAAGGACTAAGGAGAGGCTCAAGCACTTCCGGAGCATAATGGACTGCTGCCGTATACTCTTCGTGGATTCGAAACGAGGTGTCGATAACAATGAGACTGACCTCAAGGATCGCGCCTGGCCTCACATCGAATCCCGTGGTCTCAAGATCTAATACTGGAATCATTGTCATCCTAACCCCATCGATATCGACTGCATGATCGAGCCATACAGTTCTGGATTTTCTTTCGCCGTTCTAAGCTGCTCTTCCCTGGTGGGCCGGTACTTACCGCTGTGCCAGTCATGGTAGAGGGTTTCGTTTTCCTCTGACAGACCTTCGGTGCAGCAAGCGTGAACCTGAGAAATGTATTCGTTGATGGGTCGCATCACTTCTTCGGAGTTCATGTACTCCATCATCTCTTCTTTCGAGTCGAAGCTCTTTATCTCCAGGTTCATTCAATCCTCGTCACTTTAATTCCGTCCTCAACCGGCTCCATGTTCAACACGATGCCGCCCACTCCCGTGACTGCTGGGCCTTTCGGGCGTGGAGAGGGGCATCTCTCCCATGGGATCACCATCGACTCACCAGGCTTGAGTGCCAACATCCTTGCGCCATCCGCGCTCGGCTTCAAGTGCTTGGGTGTTTTATAGAACCTGGTTTCCATTATGGCTCTTCTTTTCCGTGGATGCGGACGTTGGTTCCCCTGACTGCTGCGGAGATCATGTTGACGATCCGTCCGCTGAACACGAGTAGGTAGAACTTTCCATCCGGACCTCGGAGCTTGAAGTCCACGATCGGTAACCCGCCTTCAGTGCCCTGCTCCGTAATCACCACGCCCTCACACGAGAGTTCAACTCCCATGGTGTACTTCGGTGCCACGCTGCCTTCGACAATTTCAATACTGACTTGATTCGGTGTAATCATCATTTCTCCTTATTGACGTCCTCCCCGCCCTAAAGGACGAGGATTCCCTTAAGCAGCTTTCGCCACTCTTAGCGAGTCACTCCCGACTCGGAGAATATTCTTTGCTGCGTTGACGTCCCTATCGTGTTGACAGTGACACTCGCTGCAAGTCCATTCTCTTATTCCAAGGCCACTTAGTCCGCTCGGCCCTGTCTTTTTGCGACAAGATGAGCAAGTGACCGTGGAAGAATTCTCATTCACTTCGTAGAAATATCCCGAATACCTAATGGTTTTATATTTCAAGAGATCTCGGATGACTCCGATTGAAGCGTCTGCCGAACTTTTCCCGTTCCCGGATTGTACAAACTTCCCACTCACGTCGCCTACAAAGACGGAATGATATTTCTTGGCTATTTTTGTGGTCTCTTTATGCAAGAAATCTTTGCGCTTATTTTTGATCCTTACGTGAATCTTTTTGGTTTGCTTCTTCTTGTGTGCCCGTTGGGCTTTACCCAGCTTTTCTTCTAGTTTTCGGAATTCAGCTTTGTTCGCAATGACAGTGCCGTCACTCAGGACCGCTGATGTCTTTAGCCCTAAATCTATACCCACTTCTTCCACTGAATGGCTGTGGTCAATCTTAGAAACTTCACAAGCAATGTTTACGAACCAATGACCTTGAGCATCTTGTGAGAAAGACCCGGACAGTATCCGCCCATCAATCGGACGAGAAAGCCATAGGCGGTACTGATGCCCTAGATAGGAGATCTTTTCTCCTTTGGCCTGAATCGCATTCCCTTTAAACGGAATCCAACCTAGTGAGCGCCTTGACCCTTTGGAGGCTCGCCAGCGCAATTTTCGCTTCTTGGATTGAACTCTTCTGATGACGTATTCTTCGCAGATAGCCTGCACCGTTACGCTACTAATCCCAATCTCCTGGGCTGAGCCCGATGTGAGGTTTTTTAGATCAATTGCGGACAAAAATTTTCCATGATTCCGAATCGCATTGTAAGAGGTATCGTTGCAATAGTTCCAAACAAAATTAACAGAACGAGCAAGTTTGTGTAGCCGATTTAATTCGGAAGCATCCTTGATTCGGTATCTCAAGGTTGTTGTCGCCTTGCTTGGATCTTTTGGCTTTCGCTTCGCCATTTTTCGTTTAGGCTTTACTTCAACCATTTGCATTCACTATTACATTGGTTTATGTTTAAGTCAATGCAAAAAATTAAGAGTCCAAGGAATAGCAAAGAAGCAGTTTTAAAGAGAAAAACTCCAGGAATTAGACATGGGCGTCATTGCGTTTTTTTGATGCATATTCATTTAGTTTTTGTAGCTAAATATCGAAAAAAACTCTTTACGAAAGAAATTCTAAATTTTATGGAAAAGATATTCAGAGACGTCTGCATTGACTTCGAAGCCGAACTCAAAGAGTTCAATGGTGAAGGTGATCACGTCCATCTCCTAGTCAACTATCCTCCAAAAGTCGCGGTTTCAAACTTAGTGAACAGTTTAAAGGGCGTATCCTCAAGACATGTCCGAAAAGAACAGTTCCCTAGTCTTCACAAATACATCTGGATGGATTCACTTTGGAGCGGAAGTTATTTTGCCGGTTCTTGCGGAGGCGCGCCTTTGGAAACCATCAAACGGTACATTGAGCAACAAGAAACCCCGCACTAACGTGCGGACCCCTCATATCCAGGCCCTAAAGGGACCTGGTTTTACTGGGTGATTGATAAATCGCTGTCACCTGCTCGGGCTGGCCATCGCGATTCAACCTTCCAGTTACCTGCTCATGAACTCCAGGGGACCAATCCAGTTCTCCAAAGACAACGATCTTACTTCTCTTCTGGAGTCCGTCCAGTCCGATCCCCGACCGCAGAGAAATGATCATGAGGTTCGATTCCCCCTCGATGAACTTCCGTTTGGACTCTTCCTTCTGCGCTGGGGATTCGGAACCCGTATACCAGACTGGCTGAAGATGAAGCATGGGCTTGCCGTGCCTCCCCACCTGCTCCAGCCTGAACGACTCGAACTCCTTCTCCCAGATCTCGTAGACACCCCGGTGCCACCCTGCCAACAGAACGGACTCGCCGCTCTCCAGAAGGATCTTCACATAGGCCGCCACATACTTTGCTTTGGAGATGCCTGTAGCCTGCCTGACCATTAAGTCAAGTTCTCGCGCCGCTTGGCCTCGCTCAGTGAAGGATCCGGTCGTGACGCGTATAGCTAGAGTCCTGGCCAGGTCTTCCATCTTCGCCACGGCGTCCTCATCATACTCAACGCGGTGTATTATCTTGTTGATGACTGGCAGCTCGCGCCCGACCTCTTCCCGAGTCCGCCTGAGGAACAAGTGATTCTCTTTGAGGTAGGCACCCAGAGCTTTGGGATCCTTGATCACCTTGCCCATGTAACTGCCGCACCACTCCCGGAGAAAGTCTTCTCGTTTGCCCATCATCCCCGGAGCGAGCAGGTCCATGACGTTGAAGATCTCGTCCCCGTAATTGTAGACGGGCGTTGCGCTGAGCCCCATGCGGTACTCGACGTTCTGACAGAGGATGCTGGCTGCTCGATACCGTTCCGAGTCCGAGCGCCTTAGCTCCTGCATCTCATCGAAGATCACGCTCTTCATCCACTTCATGTCGAACGTCGGAGTCCATCCGGCGATGCAAGAGTACTTCAGGATGTAAACGTCCGCAGGAGGCAGGCTGTAAGGCTTGGTGCCCTTGATGATGTGAACCTTAGCGTTGGTGAACTGTTCGATCTGCTCCTTCCACTGAGGCGGCAAATGCGTCTGGACAACGACGACCGCTGGCAGAAGGAGCGGCTGAGTGAGAGCGCCGATGCCGCAGAGCGTCTTGCCGAGACCGACCACATCACCGATCAGCAGTGTCTTGTTCTTGAGGAAGATGTCCACGGCCTGCGCCTGGTAATCCCGAAGCTCTCCTTTGATGGAATACTTCTGAGGGACGTAACCGGGCAGGAGGAATCGCTCCAGCTCATCGCGCTTCCGGATCTCGTCCTCTCTCTTGCCCCCCAGGATCTCACGGTGCTCGTCCGTCATCTCCATCGGGTAGCGACTCATAAACCAATAGAGGTCCATGCACACTTCAGGGATGTTCGGGAACGTGTAGAGGTTCGCCCACTTCGGGATGCGAGGGAACATGGCCTTCAACCGGATCGCAACGTGCGGCTCAGTCTTCATTCCCCAAACAGTCTTGTCCTCATTCAACGCGAGGTGGCCATAGGTCTTCATTAATCACTCTTTACGAATCGCTCGCAAACTCTCACGACTTGCTCACAGGCTTCCTCATTGAACATGCCTATATGGCAATCGTTCACATCAATACAAAGCGCCGATGACAACCACGAGTAAGCTTCCTTGCGTTTCATGCGTCCGGACTTCCAGATCGGATCAAAAGCTTCATGGGCACGCATCTTCAACCGCCTGAGATCGGCGTTCGCCAACCTACCCAGCGGCTCGTTGGTTGCCTTGTGAACTCCAACGTAAGCCTTGCATGGACGACAGAGATAGATCGGACCATAGGACCGACCGTGATACACCTCTGCGCTATCAACAAGGATCGACGCTTGATTGCAGTACGGACAAGTCGGGTTCGTCACAACCAGCTACTCCCGAGTGAGATGAGCCAAGCTGGCTTCGAGTTGATCTCTTGAGGCAGTCCCATTGCTCGGTTCGTCACCAGCACGATCCCCTTCACTTGCTCAAACATCGCGTACCTTTCACACTGCTTATAAATACCGATCGCGGACATTCGACCCTGGTGAGTCCCACCGATCTTCACTTCAACTGCGTAACCATCCACCATGAAGTCGGGCCGGTTCTTTTTGTCGAGCCAGCACTCTTTAGAAAAAGAAATTCCACAGTTCGTCATCACCGTTGCCATCTGTGCCTGGAGTTCGGACTCAGTAGACAGAGAGAACTGGTGACACCTCATGGCGGACAGGAACGCCTTGATCATTTGCTTTCGATGAGAAGTGTTTGCTTCTGCATGACTTCAGCGCGGACCTTCTCCAGCATCTCGGGATGAGACTTGAGAAACTCTTTCGCCTTGTCTCGACCCTGACCGATGCGCTCGTCCTTGTAGGAATACCAGGTGCCGGACTTCTCAATCACTCCGCGATCCGAAGCGAGATCCAAGATCTCACCCTCACGCGAGATACCTTCCCCGTAAAAGATATCGAACTCGACTTCCTTGAACGGGGGGGCCATCTTGTTCTTCACAACCTTCACCTTCGTGCGATTACCAATGACGTTCTCTCCGTCTTTGATAGCCGTCTGCCTGCGGATGTCGAGCCTGACCGAGGCGTAGAACTTCAGAGCGTTCCCCCCCGTGGTGGTCTCAGGGTTGCCAAACATCACGCCGATCTTCATTCGAAGTTGGTTAATGAAGATGACCAGCGTCTTACTCTGATTAGCAATCCCCGTGATCTTCCGAAGCGCCTGACTCATGAGACGAGCCTGAAGTCCCATGTGGGAATCCCCCATCTCTCCCTCGATCTCCGCACGCGGAACGAGGGCCGCGACCGAATCAATCACGAGCAGATCAATCCCCCCGGAGCGAATCAACTTCTCGGTGATCTCCAAAGCCTGTTCACCCGTGTCGGGTTGAGAGATGATCAGGTCATCCGTTCTCACTCCGAGCTTCCGAGCGTAGGTCACGTCGAGCGCGTGCTCGGCATCGATGAACGCGCACACACCCTTTTGCTTTTGCATCTCTGCAATGGCGTGAAGGGTGAGCGTGGTCTTCCCCGAGGACTCCGGGCCGTAAATCTCGATGATCCGTCCGCGTGGATACCCGCCGATGCCTAAGGCAATGTCGAGTGCGAGAGATCCGGTGGGGACAACGGGGATGTCATCATGGAGCTTCTCGTTCTCTCCAAGGCGCATGACTGAGCCTTTACCGTACTGCTTCTCGATCTCAAGCATGGCCTGAGCCAATGACTTGTTCTTCGTCTCTCTGATCTCCGCAGCCTTCTCAAGATGAGCATCACCCTTGCCATTTAACTTCGACATCGACTACCCCCCAAACGGTTTTATTTGTTTAGGAAGAAGTGAAGCACGATACGTTATGTAATGTCAAACGACATCGGAGAGAGCTGACGGATTGTCAGTCTTCAAGGCAGGCGTGAGCTTTGCGGACTTCTGCAAGAGCCTTCACGAGGTGATCAACAAACTCATGATGCGTCGTGGCTTGAATCAAACGGATGAGATCGGTCTCGACGCCCTTCAATGTTTGCGGGATCGTATTCGTTTCAGTCATTGCCATTCCTCTTCACGTCGTTGCTTACGCTTGCGATCGTGCTTTTGCTTGCGACTACACTTGTGGCTGAAGCAAGGTTTCCCCGGTGCCTTCTGCTGTCCGCAGTCTTTGCACACTTCTTTCGGGGGGCTATGCCACTTGGGTGTCTGGGTTCTGAACATTATTTAACCATGAGCTTTTCATACAGATGAGAGACCACTTCTTTTTGCTTGTCACTCAATTCAGAGTACAGGCTGTCTGCGATCTCGAACATAAATTGTATCTGATGAATATTAAACTTTGCATCAGTTATGTAACGACGCACATAGTCTAATTTATTTTGACCAGACACCTGGGCGCTCACTTGACTTTACTCTTCTTCTTGGGCTTGTATGGGCCAAGATCCTTGAACTGATCCGTCGCACTCATGTTGAGGCCGAACCAAACGTGGTGCTCGTTCTCCAACAGCCAGCCAACCTGATACAGAACACCGATCTTCGTCTTGACCTTCTGGGTCTTCCCGTCCG
>Ga0163144_10029292_pt1 | contig 10576 bp, 9 predicted proteins | sample OliLak19BULKMAT1_FD_123175 | JGI IMG/M metagenome (GOLD analysis project Ga0163144, IMG submission 123175) | Freshwater microbial mat bacterial communities from Lake Vanda, McMurdo Dry Valleys, Antarctica - Oligotrophic Lake LV.19.BULKMAT1 | ecosystem: Environmental > Aquatic > Freshwater > Lake...
ATATGACCGACAGGTTGCCGATCTGAACGAGCGGCAGGCCAACCGGATCTCCGATGAACAACTGACCAAGCCACCCTCCGATGATGATGCCTGGCAGATCATCCAACGCCGTGGGCAACAGGCCATGCGCCGCAAACGCGAAAAGCCTGCGCCAACAAGCACAACGCGAAAAAAGGGGGATCGAAGGAAGTAATGTAGGAGTCAGAATAGGGGAGCATTACGCTAAACGTATCGCACAACGAAACCTGCAACGTAGATGGCCGTAGAGATGCAAAATCTTGCGTCTCTACGGCCCCGCGAACCAATAGTTCAACATTGATATTCCATCGCACGCTTCGCTCTTGATTCTGACTCCTGACTCCTGAATGCTCGTCTCAACTCTGTGCCAACTCTTCGAGGCCACGCAGGTTGAGGAGCGTGATGGTTGATGTGTCGATTTCAAGCAGCCGAGCGGCTCGAAACTGATTAATCACCTTTGTGACAGTCTCACGATAGGCATTGATCATTTCAGCCAACTGGCGATGGCTATGGCGCGGGACACTGGCAGCCTGTGGGCCGCCATGGCGCTGGGCCATGTCCAGCAGTAACGAGGCCAGGCGTGCAGGCACCGATTTGAAGGCCACTTCATCGAGCCGCTCCGAGACGACCTTCCGATAGCGGCCAAGTTCTTCGAGCAGCGAAAGACCGAGTGCCGGATTTTCGGCAATCGCGCTATGAATGGCTTCACGCTCAATCCGCTGCACACGCACATCACTCAACGCTTCGGCATACGCATCGTAGGTTTCATCGCTGAGTGCAACATGGGCAAAGATCTGGCCTGGCTCAACCATCCGCAGTGTCAGTGAGCGCCCTTCCTCCGAACGCAGAAATAATCTAACTCGCCCAGCTGCCAACAGAAACACAGCAGAAGCTGGTTGTTTGGGAGCATAGATTGTTGATCCCGTGTGATATTGTTCTGGGGTACCACTGGGAAGTAACTGTTGCCAGGCACTCGTGGATTCGGGATTACGGTCGCTTGTACGTCTGATCATGGTTTCCTCCCACGCCCTGCCCGGCGCGTGCCTACTCTCGCTCGTTTCTATTGTAACACAGCCAGCGTGCTCGCAATCATTCAGGATGATGACAGACGACGACAGAAATAGTTCAAGATTGCATATGCTATAATGCTTGATACGTTTGTTCCGCCTGCTGATCACACCATGAGATCGCCTGTCGACTCGCGCTTACACCGAAGTATCGCCGCTAGATTGCGGTGGTCGTATCTAATCTCCTCCACCCTGCCGCTGGTCGTGGTTGGGGCGTTATTGCTGTACCTCAATCTTGATGCGGAACAGCGCCGTGTGTATGCCGAGCAACGCAGCACCGCAGTGCGTGTCACCCGTGATGTTGATCACTACGTTCGGCGTATCCGCCAGGATCTCGAATCGTATACATTGCGCGTACGTCCGGCCGTACCACGCGAGCAGTTGATCGAAGTCGCCCAGAATCTTCAGGCGCGCAGCTTCCCCGATCTGATTAGTATTGCCGTGATCGATAAAAATGCCCATGATCAGCTGCGCGTCGAGCGGCTCCAGGCCAGTGCCGATTCGAACCTACGCGATAATACCAGCGATCCATATGTTGGCCGGGCGCTGCGCTTCGGCCAGATCAGCTATTCGCCAATTGCACTGAATAGTTCCGGGAAGGCCAGCTTTCTGCTCACGATGCCGATCCGCAATGATGCTGGAACCGTTACTGGTGCGCTTCAGTCCGAAATCTCCGCCCAACCAATCGCCGTCGAACTGCGTGCTGTTAGCATCAACTCGATCAGCTATGCGTATCTGGTGAACGAAACCGATAACACCTATTTGAATAGCGATGGTGTTTCGGCCCAAACCGCACCTCCGCAGCTCATACGCCTGCTGGCCGAGCAAGCCGAAACCGGCGAATATATTGGTGCCCGCAGCCAGGAGGTTGTTGGTGCGATTGCGCCAGTCGAGATCGGCGATAGCCGTGAGAAAACTGGATGGATCATGGTGGCAGAACGGCCAGCTGCTAGTGCATTCGCCAGTATTCGCTGGAGTGTGCTCCTGCTAGCAATCCTGGTTGTGCTGGTTGGGGCATTGGCGTTGGTGTGGGCGCTGCGGCAGGCGCGCAGCCTGCTCGCACCGATTGAGGCACTCCGAACCGGCGCGGCGACGCTTGGTTCAGGGCGGCTCGATCACCGGATTGTTCAGGTTGGCAACGATGAACTCGGCGATGTGGCCCGTGCCTTCAACCAGATGGCCGGGCACCTCCAGGCATCCTTGGCCGAAATTGCCACCCAGAATGAGCGACTTCGGCGTGGCCTGGCTTTGGCGCGCGATATCCAGATCGGTTTGTTGCCAGATGTGCCGCCCTGGCGTGCCGATACAGTTGCCGTGGCTGCACGCTCCATTCCAGCCTACGAGGTCGGTGGAGATTTCTATACCTATGTGGCACTCTCGGAAGGGCGTGCGGCAATTGCGATTGGTGATATTTCCGGAAAAGGTATTGGCGCAGCCTTGCTTATGGCGCTGACATCCAGTACCGTTGAATCACAGGGGCGCTTGCTCGAACATCCAGCAACGGTACTGAGTGCCCTAAATCACCTGCTGGCCCCGCGATTGCGAGCCAATCATATGAATGCCGCACTGTTGTTTGCGGTGTTCGATCCACGTCAGGCAACGGTGCGAATGGCGAATGCTGGGATGATTGCACCAATGCTGATCTCAACACGCGGCAACCATTTCGTGGATGTCGCTGGGTTGCCGCTCGGAACGTATAGTGGAGCACGCTATCAGGAGAAGGAGATCACACTTCAACCTGGTGACATGCTGCTACTGATCAGTGATGGCGTCGTTGAAGCCCATGATCCGCAGGGCAACCTGTTCGGCTTTGAACGCCTTGAGGAACTTATTGCCGATATTCAACCAGGCGATGTTCATGCGCTGGTTGAGCTGGTATTGAAGCATGTGCAGGAGCATATTGGTAGCGCCGAACAACACGATGATATTACGATCATTGCTATTCGGCCACAGGTTTTGACAGTCCATCCACCAACAGACCAGGAGCAGGCGATCAACTATGCAATTATTTGATACGTTGCGCGGCCAGAAGGCCGAGTTAGTGATTCCAACCGACCGTCCGCTGACGTTGTATGTTTGTGGCGTAACACCATATGACACAACCCATATTGGGCACGCGCACACCTTCCTAATCTTCGATGTGCTGATCCGCTATGTGCGCTTCCGAGGCGGGAATGTCCGCTACTGTCAGAATGTCACCGATGTTGATGATCCATTGTTTGAGCGTGCCCGCCGCGATCAGATCCATTGGACTGATCTGGCCAAACGTGAGATTGAGCAGTTCGTTACGGATTGCCGTGGGCTGAACCTGATTGCACCAGATTACTTTCCCAAAGTCTCGGAAGAGATTGCTGGGATGTTGCCGATCATTGAGCGCCTGATCGAGGTTGGTGCCGCCTATGCGCGCAATGGCCACGTCTACTTCGATGTGAGCACCGAACCGACATATGGCGCTATGGCACGGCTGGATGGCTATGCGGAACTGCTGGCAATGGCCAACCAGCGTGGCAATAACCCAGACGACCCGAACAAGGATGATCCACTTGATTTCGTGCTCTGGCAGACATCCAAGGCCGATGAGCCAAGCTGGGAAAGCCCCTGGGGGCCAGGGCGGCCTGGCTGGCATATTGAGTGTACAACGATGGCAACCCGCTACCTTGGGCCACAGCTAGATATTCACGGTGGTGGGCGCGATTTGATCTTCCCGCATCATCCTGCGGAAATCGTGCAGACCGAACCATACACTAATGAGCGACCATTTGTGAAGTTCTGGGTCCATGGCGGCTTCGCCTGGCTGGACGGCCAGAAGATGAGTAAATCGCTTGGCAATATCGTCTTCATTCGTGATGCGCTCAAACAGTACCGCTCCGACACACTACGCTGGTATTTGCTGACATTTCCCTATCGTGAAGATTTTCATTACTCCAGTGAGGATGTCGACTATATCAATATCAAGGTGGATCGGCTGGAAGCGGCGCTACAGGCGGTTGGCGGAAATGGCCAGGCACTCGATCTGAATAATCAGCGGACGTATATTATCGAACTGATCGACGACAATCTGCAATTTCATGTCGCCCTGGGCGTGCTCGACATTATGGGTCGCTGGATTCTCGATGCGGCCAGTAGCGGGCAAGATATCCGTACGGCGCAGGCACAACTGCATGAGATGGCTGCGATGCTTGGGTTTACGGCGGCGCAGTAAACGAGTATTCCACCCTCACCCCTGCTGCGCTGCCCCTCTCCCAGTGGGAGAGGGGTTGGGGTGAGGGAATCAGCAGATCATGCCCTTCTTGCCTTCTGGCCCATGCCCAATCGGTTCTTCACCAATCCAGCGCTCATCGATCGGCTCGGATGCCAGTTGGTAGCGGGTATCCGCGGAGAGCCGGATCTGATCGGATTGATTGTCCAGGCTAGTGTGGATCGTGAAGACGCTAAAGACGAGAAGATCACCAGCGCGATAGTTACCCGTCAGCCAGCGCCCGCCCAGGTTCTTGCGCAACTTGAAGGGATCCTTGGAGAGCCAACCACCATCGGAGATATTGCCACCACCGCCCAGGCGGGTATAGTCAGGGCCGACCTTGTTCTCACAGAAGGTGTCCACATCCTTACTACCATAGCCGTTGTTGATCCGGTCATGGCGATGCGATTGTTCTAACACCAACAGCCCACCCGTTTCGAGTGGCACATCGCCAAGCGGCGTCCAGGCGGTATAGAGCTGCTTTGTGCCACGGCCCATATAGACAACATCCATGTGGGGTGGCGTGCCACGGCCCGGTGCAACTGCCCGAATCCAGGTAAAATCATAATGGCGAACGGCTGCACCAAGGAACAATTCCCAAAAGGCCATCATCCGCCCGCCATACAATAACTGCTGCAGCAACGGGTTATCCTTGGCGAGATCGGGCAAGAACGAGACGTTCGCCCCTGGCCGAGCTTTACACTCAATCGTTGGGTAGGCTGGATCAAGCAGATTACGGGCTGCCAACCTATTGGCCATGAACTGACGAACGGCCAACACCTCTGGGCGATCCAGAACGCCTGGCAGGAACACATACCCATTGCGATTCATGCGCTCGCGCAATGCCTCTGGTTGATCCATCAGATCGGTTGAACTCTCCAGAAACCCAAATGCTTCCGGCGATGTGTCCAGCTTTTTGTGCATCGCTGTCAGGCGTGGCAATGTCTCGGTTGCGATGGTCATTGGGTGTTCCTCTCTGTTGTGTCGTCGGGGCTGCGCGCCCCACTCCGGCTGTTTGCGGGGCTGCGCGTCCCGCTCCCACCTTGTTTGCGGGGCTGCGCGCCCCCCTGCGGTCGGGGTGGCCCGCCACCCCAACGCCCCCGGCCAGGGACGTTGTCCCTGGACCCTGAATGAATCATCGTGGATCACCATCCCTGGTTGGTCATGCCACGGCTGCTGTCAATCGGTGTTGATGTCGCTTACTCGGGCGAACACAAGCCCCGTACTCGGGCGAACACAAGGTTCGCCCCTGCTTGCTGCTTCCTTTGTCCTCATTCTTAACCGCTCACCCCTCGTTCTTGGCTCAGTATTCTGACTCCTGACTCCTGACTCCTCGGTTCTTGGTGCGCTTTTGGGAAGTATACATATAATAATCCATTGCGAAAATAGCAGCGCTGGTCATAAACTTGTACGTTTTGGGAGGCGGCATGGCAACACGCGAGGTTGTAACGGATCTGCTGTTTCGGAATGATGCGCAGACACCACTTGGGCGCCTGACGGCGGCTGGGTATATTAAGGATAGTGCTGGTGTGCGTGGGCCAGAATTTCGGGTACTCAACAGCTATGCAATCGTCTATCTGCTGGATGGTAGTGGGTTCTATCGTGATACCAATCGGCATGAAGGCACTGTGCAGGCAGGCGATTTGATCGTCCTCTTCCCCGAGATTGGGCATCTGTATGGACCAGGTATTGGCGAGCGCTGGAGTGAATTATATGTGATGTTCGATGGGCCAGCCTTTGATCTCTGGCGCCAGGCGGGCCTGCTCAATCCAGCTCGCCCGATCAGCCGATTAGAGCCAATCAATGCCTGGTTGGAACAACTAGAAGCGACACTCCGGCCTAACGCGCTGACACCAACGGGACGGGCGCTTGAACTCAGCCGATTTCTGGCAGTGCTGACGGAAATGCTGGCGCTAACGAGCAGCGAACTGGTGCTGATGCCTGAACCAGCCTGGCTCACTCAAGCCTGTGAACTACTCTCGGATGATCTTGCGCAGGCGATTGATCTTGTACACGTCGCCGAGACGGTTGGGCTGACCTACGAAACCTTTCGCAAGCAGTTCCAACGGGCAACTGGAGCATCTCCTGCCCATTATCGGACGATTCGGCGTATTGATCAGGCATGTACGCTACTTCAAGTGGCCAATCTGACAACTGCAACGATTGCGTTGCGGCTTGGCTTTAGCGATGAGTACCATTTTTCACGCAGATTCAAGCAAATTGTTGGGCTTTCACCGCGCGAATTCCGCCGCCAACTCCCAGGTATTCGTCATGGGCGGCGCAGCCATTAAAAACTTGCCCGAACGCACAGCCGCTGCTATAATGATGGTCGGTATTCAGCAGTAGCTGACATGCGCCGCTCAGGACGGGCGGCGTTCATCGTGTGGAGAAGTAATTGGTATGGCAACAACATCAGATTTACGCACAAACCTCATAATTCGGCATAACGGCCAGTTACACCGAGTCGTTGAGTTCCATCACCATGCACCAGGAAACTGGCGCGCAATGGTGATCCTGAAGCTTAAAAATATTCAGAGCGGCAAGACTATTGATGAGCGCGTTCGGGCTGGCGAGGATATTGATATTGTTCGTGTCGATAAGCGCGAGATGCAATATCTGTATCGTGAGGACGATAGTTTCCATTTTATGGACACCGAGACCTTCGAACAAATTGAGGTGCCCGAGGATGCGATCGGTGAGCCGGCCAAGTTCCTCAAGGATAACACAATGGCCGATATTCTGTTCTATGATGACAACAAGATCCTGGGCGTTGAGATTCCACTCCATATGATCCTTGAAGTGACAGAAGCCTCGATTGCGGTGCGTGGCGATACGGCCACCAATGTACTCAAGCAGGTCACGCTTGAGACGGGCGCGACTGTACAGGTGCCAGGGTTCGTCAATCAGGGTGATACGATCAAGATCGATACACGCACAGGCCAGTATATTGAGCGTATGTAGCGCGTAACATAGCCGATATCCGATAATCCGATAGCCGATAACCAAACCTGTATGTCGCTTCAAGACGCCCTCACCCCTTGCATCTCTCCAAATAGGTGAGGGGCAGCGCAGCAGGGGTGAGGGGGAATACCACATTGATGACCCAGGCTCCTCCTCCCGGTGCGCTGCCCTCCAGCGCGGTTCAGCGCGGCCTGCGCCTCTCGATCATCGAAGGGCTGCTGACAAATATCTATATCAGTGTCACAGCCGGTGCGTTTCTGACTGGTTTTGCCCTACTGCTTGGTGCCGATGCCTTCACGCTTGGTATCATTGGTGCGCTGCCATTCGTCAGCCAACTATTCCAGTTTGTGGGAGCCTACCTCGAAGAACGAATCGGGGATCGGCGATTGCTGACCGTGGTTTCAGCTGGGATTAGCCGCGGAATCTGGGCGCTGATCGCAATCCTGCCCTTCATCGGGATGCCGATTGCGCTACGTATGGCGATCTTCCTGTTCGTTCTGGTGATCTCGCAAGCCCTGATTGGCATCACCACCAATGCCTGGACGAGCTGGATGAGCGATCTTGTGCCTGCACGCCAGCGTGGGCGCTATTTTGGCGTCCGCAACACAATTGCCAGCATTACCGTTATTCTCAGCACCTGGGGCGCAGGCATTGCCCTCGATTACTTTCGACAGATCAACCATCCAGCAGATGGCTATGCATGGGTCTTTGGTGTCGCAATCATCACCGCCCTGGCCGGAATAGTTGTCCTTTGGTTTCAGCCAGAACCACCGCTGCGCCGACGTGAGCGGGTGCGCGTTCGTGAACTGTTTAGCGCACCACTCCGCCAACCAGCCTTTATGATACTGAGCCTGCTGTCGACCGGCTGGGCCTTGGTGACTGGCATCGCCGCACCATTTTTCAATGCCTATGGTATCCAGAACCTGAACCTCTCATTCACCCTGCTAGCCCAGTTTGCCGTGGCCACCAGTGCTGTTGCGATTGTGACGCAACCCTTGATTGGCCGGCTCCAGGATCGCTATGGCAATAAGGCCGTGCTGATCGCCTCCATGATTGGTGTCATCCCGCTGCCCTGGGGTTGGGTATTCTCGACACCAAGCAACCAAATTCCATTATGGCTGACCTCGATCTTCTCGGGGATCTTCTGGCCTGGCATCACCCAGGGGCTGCTGAATTTAGTGATGGATCGAGCACCATCAGAGGGGCGTGGGGCCTTTCTGGCATTCTATGGTGCGATCACTGGCCTGGGCACCTTCGCGGCAGGTGTGCTCGGTGGGGCATTGGCATCCGCAATTGGCCCGACTCTGCTCATTCCACTTGGATCGATCACCCTGACCCAATACACAATTCTGTTTGGGGTCAGTAGCCTTGGACGCGCCATTATGGCAGCATTATTTGCGCGGCGGCTGTGAGAGGCGAGGAGTCAGGAGTCAGGAGTCAGAATACCAGCCCAAGAACCGAGAACCAGAACAAAAAAATAAGAGAACAAGAATCGGCGCAACTTTGTTCCTTTGTTCCGCAGTTCCTACTCAAGCGCCTGAACGATTGCCAGAAACCCAAGCCGTGGGCTAGTGAGGATCGGCACTAACAGATCGGGGCAACGAGTTGCTGCTGCAGCCATTGATGCCTGGGCGAGAGCAATCACATCGCTTGCTAGTGCGTTACGGAGCGCCTGGGCAATTGTTTCGAGATAGGCTTGCTGATCGCCGGATGTGAAGTGAACCCACGCTTCCTCAATCAGCAAATCCTCGATCAGCACCCGCCGCTCAGCGCGATCTGCCTCTTCCTGAAGCAGCGCCCGCGTTGGGCCAAGGGTACTCGCCAGTGTTGCCGCCACCAGGATGCGGCTCCCAATCGCAACTGCCTGGGCCGCCATTGGCCGATCAACCCGCAGCACGTTTAGGCCAGGAGGTGCGCATGCCTCGGCTGCTGCGCCAATTGTGGAGCATGTACACAACACGGCCTGGGCACCCTGATCGGCAAATTCCTGAAGAAGAGTCGTGATCGTCTGTGTGAGTACAGGCGTGATTGTACCAGCAGCACGGGCATCAATCAGCAATTGTTCGTCAACATAGTGGCGGGTGATGATTGCGGGCGCGAGTTCATCACGCAAATGCTCGAACGTAGCAACATGGCTTGGGGCAGTATGTAGAAAGGCGAGTTGTGCAGTCATGGGGCATCCATTCTGAGCGCTGGTTTGTTGCTCATCAGACATGATGCGGTATTATATACGCTACGCAGATCGAATGAGCGCGCTCCCGGATTTGCCCACAGATTACGCAGATTTATATACTTCGCACGGATGCGGTTGAACATGTACCTGCATTCATCTGTTCTTTCCATTTTAGGAGGATAGTAGAATTTGAAGCTGCCACCATTTCCAGAGATAACCCCCGACACATTATTTGCAATCGTAGATCGGCATGGCCTGGCAATTGAGGAAATCGAGCACATGCCCGATGTTGGCATCTTCAATGCGCTCTACTCGCTCGATGGCCGTTATGTTCTGCGAATCCCGCGCCAGCAGAAGGAGTTCATTGCCGCAACCCGCAAAGAAGCGCTGGCCGCTCCAGCCGCCCGTGCTGTTGGCGTACGAACCCCTGAACTGATTGTGTTCGATAACCAGCGCGATATTCTGCCAGTGCCCTATACTATCTACGAACAGATCTATGGCCGCACCCTCGGCCTGCTCGAACACGATCCCGCCGATGCCCTGGGTGTCTGGCGCGAGGTTGGCCGCGATCTGGCGCGGCTGCATAGCGGCGTTGAAGCAGAAGGACCAATTGCGGCGCTCAAACTCGAAGTCCTCTCCGATCCACGCGAACTACCGCGTATGCTTGCCGAAACAGGCTACTTTAGCGGAAGTGATGCCCGTGGGCTGGAACGCTGGCTTGATCGCTTGGCACCAACGGCACTACAGCCAGCACCACGCCGATTCCTGCATGGCGATGTTCAGGCAACTAATCTGATCGTGCAAACACGCCCGCTAGCCTACACGGCGATTCTGGATTGGGGTGCAGCCGGCTGGGGCGATCCGGCCTGGGATTTCGCCGGCATGCCACTCAGCGTGGTTCCTGCCATGTTAAATAGTTATGTCGAGTTATCGCCAATTGCGGACATGCCCGGATTCACGGCGCGAATACTCTGGCGGCAGTTGCAGATCGGGCTATTTCTGTTACAGCGCGAACCGCAACCAACCAGATCCTGGGCCGAGCGACCGCTTGGGGTGATCTTCGATATCCTGCGCTTTTTGGCATCTGCTGGCGAACCATGGGCCAGTTGGCGACCGTGA
>Ga0163144_10029293_pt1 | contig 10576 bp, 10 predicted proteins | sample OliLak19BULKMAT1_FD_123175 | JGI IMG/M metagenome (GOLD analysis project Ga0163144, IMG submission 123175) | Freshwater microbial mat bacterial communities from Lake Vanda, McMurdo Dry Valleys, Antarctica - Oligotrophic Lake LV.19.BULKMAT1 | ecosystem: Environmental > Aquatic > Freshwater >...
ATGAAAAAAGCCAAAGAATATTTAGATTTTTTGAATAATACCTACCACAAGCTTCATAAGACATATGAAGATCTGTTTTGGATTTCGTATATGGGAGACCACTCTGTGGATGTAAAAAAAGACAAAGCACTTTCTCAGAGAGATAATTTTAATGCAAATAGAGAATATGCAGAAGTGGTGAATGATCTTATTAAAAGCACAAAAGGTCCACTCACGGCTCGACTTCTGGAGTGGCTTAGATTTTTTGACCAATATCAGACACCACTTGAGGCTTTGCCACTTAAGAAGGAAATTGATGAGCTCGAAACTGAGATAAACAAAAAGCGATCGGAAAGAAAAGAAGGGTATATTGATCCATATACGAAAAAATTTGTCGAAGTATCTTCAAATCAAATGCGAGCAATGATAGGCACAAATCCTGATGAGAAAATCCGCAAAGCATGTTTTGAAGGACGAGAAAATCTCGCAACTGAAGTTCTTCCAGAATATATAAAACTAATTGGTCTTCGAAATAAGTATGCGCGACTTCTCGGCTACACTGACTTCTATGATTTCAAAGTTCGAAAAGAAGATGGTATGACGAAAGAAGAATTATTTGGAATATTCGGCTCAATCTACGAGAAAACAAAATACGCACGGAAAGATATTTTAAAGCTTGAAAAAACTATGTCAGGGCTCCGTAAGCCGTGGAACTTTGGGTACATGCTTGCTGGAGATTTTACGAAAGAAGAAGATCCGTATTTTCAATTTGATGAAGCGTTGACCAGATGGGGAAAGTCATTTGCCGCGCTCGGTATTGATTTTAAAGGTGGAAAACTAAAGCTCGATCTTCTCGACAGAAAAGGTAAGTGGAATAATGGTTTTTGCCACTGGCCTGACTTGGTTAAGTATGAAAATGGAAAGAGGATAGCAGGAAGTTCAAATTTCACATGCACAGTTATTATGGGTCAAATTGGTTCAGGTGAGACTGGATATAATACACTTTTCCACGAAGGTGGACATGCCGCCCATCTATTAAATGTTACGGAGCAGGATATCTGTCTTAATAATGAGTATGCTCCCATGTCGATGTCTCTTGCAGAAACACATAGTATGTTTCTCGATACGATGTTTAGTAGTATCGAATGGCAAACTCGCTATGCAAAAAATGTAGAAGGGGAGACCTACCCATTTGAGCTTTATGAAAAAATGGTCAAAAAGCTTCACGTGCTTCGTCCACTTGATCTTAATGGAATTATCTCCGTATCAGTCTATGAAAAAGAGATCTACGAAGCTAAGAATCTAACCAAAGAAAAAGTCATTACTATTGCAAAAAATAATTTCAGAAAATATTTTGAACGATCAGAGGACTCACTTACACTTCTTAACACCCCACATATTTATAGTTGGGATTCTTCGGCCTCATATCATGGATACGGACTCGCTACGCTTGCCCTTTCTCAATGGAGAAAATATTTTTATAAAAAATACGAATACATCGTGGATAATCCAAAAATAGGAAAAGAAATGGAAAAGGTGTGGAAGCTCGGGTCACGCAAGACCTTTAACGAATTTATGGAATTGATAACTGGTCAGAAACTAAAGCCTGACGCATACCTTGAAAGCGTAACTGCATCAATTCCTAAAATCTTAAAAACCGCAAAAGAAAGAATTGCTCGGCTCAAAAAAGTGAAAGTGTATACCAAAAAAGTTGATCTAAAAGCCTCTATTTTCATGGTCCATGGAAAGCAGGAAATATCTAATAATAAGAAGAGTTTTGAGGATATGGCAGAGAAATATAAGAAGTGGCTGGGGACCCAGTCTATTGAGAAAAAATAGGTTTGTTGACTACCTTGAAATAGATGGTATTATGTAAGGAGATATGATTGAATTTTTTAATCGTCTACAAAAGGCCCCACAGTGGGTGATCTTATGTTTTTGGATTCTTCTTGCAGCTGGGTACATTGTGCCCGGCATCCTAAAAGCATTCATCGTAAATAAGTGGGGAAGCATTCCTATTGGGATGCTTTGGAAAAAAATACTAAAGTACTTAGAGTCTGAATGTTGGTTGGATTCAGACACAACTATTACAAACAAAAAGAAAGGAGAGAGTTAATGTCAGCAGTTCTAGCGCGTTTTGTGGAAACACAGACGCGCTTTAAATTTATCTTGACTTTTGTATATTTGAGAGTAATGTTATATATGAAGCCTGCCAGCCTTGATCGGGCATTGTTTTCTACGGCAGGTCGAGTTACTGAGTATGATCAACTCAGTTGGACGTAGAGGCGTGTTCAGTACTACAGGGTACATGTGGTGCAAGCAGTACACGCCTCTCAATGCAGTATGTCCAAAGATACCGAAACAAGGGGGTGCAGTTTGCCCCTTTTTTTTATACCAAAAATATGACATATTGTTTATATGAAATCAACTGATGTGCGTAAGAGGTTTTTAAATTTTTTCAAAGAGCGAGATCATGCCATCATCCCTTCTGCTTCTTTGGTCCCAGAAAACGACCCTTCTGTGCTTTTTAATACTGCAGGCATGCAGCCACTCGTGCCGTACCTACTCGGTGAAAAACATCCCCTCGGCACTCGTCTTGCAGACATTCAGAAGTGTGTACGCACTGGAGACATCGATGAGATTGGCGACAACACTCATGCGACTTTTTTTGAGATGATGGGTAACTGGTCTCTCGGAGACTACTTCAAAAAAGACGCGATCAACTGGAGCTTTGAACTGCTCACGGACAAAGAGATCGGTTTCGGTCTCGACCCACAGCGTCTGTATGTAACCTGTTTCGAAGGGAACACAGATGCACCAAAAGATACTGAATCTGAAGCGATCTGGAAAGAAATCTTTGAAAAACACGGCGTGACTGGTGAACGTATTTATTTTATGCCTGCAAAAAATAACTGGTGGAGTGCGGGGGACAACGGACCATGTGGGCCGGATACTGAGATGTTCTATGACCTGACCGGTACACATGCATTAGGTATGACAAAAGAAAACTATCTTCTTGCCGATGACAAACAAGAGATTGTTGAAATCTGGAATGATGTATTCATGGAATACCTTAAAAAAGATGGAGTGGTGGTAGGGAAGCTCGAAAAACAAAATGTAGATACTGGCTCTGGCTTTGAACGTGTGGTGGCAGTCCTACAAGGAAAAACAAACATTTTTGATACAGATATTTTTGAGCGCATTATGAATGAGGCAGGTAAAATAACAGACAATCTAAAATCACAGCGTATTATTGCAGATCACATACGCACCGCTGTCTTTATGATTGCAGATGGTGTGCTTCCTTCAAACACGGACCAAGGCTACGTCCTCCGACGATTAATAAGACGCTCTCTTATCAAGGCTGTTAATAAGAAAATTGAAAATGAAAATATTATTGCATTAGTAGGTGCTGTAGTTAGTTCGTATAAAGAAATTTATCTTGAGGTCTTAGAAAATGAAACTTTTATTATAGGAATAATTATTAAGGAAATTGATAAATTCCAAAAAACCCTTACAAAAGGTTATGTTGAAGCATTAAAAAAGTTTTTCAATAAAGCTGTTGGGGGTATTGATCCTGAAAATCTACCTAAAGGTATAGTTTTAAAAGGAAATATACTTCGTGTTGATGGGCAAGAAGTATTTAACCTTCGTCAAACCTTCGGTGTTCCTATTGAAATTTCTCAAGAAATTATGAGAGATTGGGGGATAGAATTTGACCAGCAAACAATACAAGAAGAAAAAGATGCTTTCGAGAAACACCAAGAGTTATCCCGTTCGGGAAGTGAACAAAAATTCAAGGGGGGAATGGGAGGTACGGGAGTACAAGAAGTTCGCTACCACACTGCTACGCACCTGCTTCACCAGGCACTTAGAGACGTGCTCGGAGAGAGCGTACAGCAGAAAGGCTCAAATATTACTTCAGAGCGACTCCGCTTTGACTTTGCATACCCACAGAAAATGACTGAGGAAGAAAAGAAGAAAGTAGAAGACATTGTCAATGAAAAAATCGCTCTTAAACTCCCGATGCAGAAAGTAGTCATGAAAAAAGAGGACGCAGAAAAAACTGGAGCACTTCACTTTTTTGGAGACAAATATGGAGATGAAGTATCTGTGTATTTTATCGGCGAATCAATCAAATCTGCATACTCAAAAGAATTCTGTGGAGGACCGCATGTTACCAATGTTGGAGAACTCGGAGTATTTAAGATTGCAAAAGAAGAAGCTGTTTCGGCAGGAGTGCGCAGAATTAAAGCGACACTGAGTTAGAAGTAGAAAGTTGAAAGTTGAAAGTTTGTAAAGTTCAATCTTGATTTTACTTTATAAACTTTACACTTTAAAACTTTACACTTTTTCTGTGTTAGAATAAGTATATGTTATTTAGTTTATCGGACAAAAAAGAAGACGTCTGTCTCGTTCTCGACCTTGGCAATGCGTCACTCGCAGGATCACTCGTTCTCTTTAGAGTAGGCTTACCTCCCGAAGCACTCTATACTATCCGTGTTCCTTTTGTCATAAGCGAACATGCTCATCCGGAAAAAATTGAGACAACGCTCCTTTCCCAGCTTCATGACGTGCTCGATACAATTCATCAAAAAGCATTTCAGAACGAATATTTTAAGACTCATAATAAAAAAATATTAAAAGTACTTTGTGTATTTGCATCACCTTGGTATGTATCAAAAATAAAGAATGTTATAGTCTCTAACCCAAAGCCTTTTCTTGTAACAAAAATATTCCTTGACGATGTCTTGAATAAAGAAGCTGATTTTTTTCGTACAGAGCTGTCCTCTGGTGTTCATGGGGAGCAGTATTTAAATGGAGTTACCGTAATGGAAAAAATAGTTATCGATGCAAGGATAAATGGCTATTCACTCCCTGACCCTGTCGGACAAAAAACAATCCTTTGTGACATTACCCTCTATCTTGGACTTGCTTCATCGGGAATGATAGGGGCAATTAAAACTCAAATCATTAAATTTTTTTCGGTCAATCAAAGTGCAATCCTTTGGCATTCGTTTCCACTTGTCGCATATAGTACACTGCAAAAAATCTTTCCTCACGAAAAAGACTATGTCTTATGTGATGTCACCGGAGAGGTAACTGATGTTACTCGGGTAATGGGAGGTGTTGTGGGTAATACCGCTTCTTTTCCGTCAGGTAAATTTTTCTTGATCCGTAAACTCATGAAAGCGCTCGACTTGCCTTCTGAGGTAGCACAGTCATTTCTTAATTTATTCCAAAATGGCACTGCAACATTAGAAATGGAAGGTAAAATAAAAGAAATATTAATTGATGTGGAACATGAATGGGCAATTTACCTAGAAGACGCTCTGTCTTCTATTGGTCCAATCGAAAGTTTGCCACAAAAAGTATATTTGACCGCAGATCAAGATACTGCATCTCTTTTTGTTGATTTTATAAAAACTCCACAAACTGACTCGACGCTGTTGTGGAGGAGAGGTGTCACTGTGGTCCACCTTTCAGAAGATATATTGAGTCATTTTTATAAATCGGACAATCATCTGACCTTTGATGAATGCGTGGCCCTTGATTCGGTTTTTCTTTCTTCATTTCAATAGAAACTTCATATCTGAAAATTTCAATGTTATAAACAGTTGTATATTGCGTAATGTTATGCATTATTGGTATCATAAGAGAAACAAACTACTCGCCTATGAAGAAAAATATTGTACAAGATGTAGTATTTACAAAACGTTCTATTAGAGACGTAGGACTTCCTACTCGAAGGAAAGAAATTGCATCTGCCGTACCTCTACAGTCTGCAAAGTCTTCTCGCCCTCAATTTGTAGAATCAATTGAGTCTATAGAGCCACGATCAATACGGCGACAAGTACCAATAGAGAAAACAGTAGAAAAAAACAGAATACAAGATGATGTGGAAGAAAACGATCCTGTTTTTCATCGGCGCATCCCTCCAACTACTTCTCGCGCTCCATATACGTTTGATTACAATACTGACCTTCCGACTCACAAAGAATCTAGATTGGGATTATGGCTGTCTCTTACTCTCTTTGTTGTCGCGCTAGGTTTTGGAGTATCAGCTCTCTTCGTATCAGCTCAAGTGACTGTTTCTCCCAAGACAGAGACTCTACCGGTAAATGTACCTTTGGCTGCAGGAAAAGACAGACCAAATGGGGAGTTTGGGTACCAGGTTGTCTCAATTTCTGCGACTACAGAAAAGGCTGTGGCAGCTGGTGCAATCCAGAAAGTAGACAAGAAAGCAATAGGAACTATTATAATCTACAACAATGCAACTGAGGCTCCACAGAAGCTTATTGCAAATACTCGCTTTGAGTCTGCTGATGGAAAAATATTCCGCATTACTAATGCAATCTCGATCCCTGGTCGGAAAACAGAAAATGGTAAAATAGTACCTGGAAATATAGAGGCACTCGTTACTGCAGACCAGAGTGGAGAAAGCTACAACTTGGGACTTTCCGACTTTACGGTCCCTGGTCTAAAAGGTGATGCACGTTATACTACAATATATGCTCGTTCCAAGGCACCTATGACAGGAGGTTTTTCAGGAAATATGAAAGTAGTTGATCCTGCACTTGAGCAATCCACCAAAAAAGAACTCGAAACAGCACTCAAAGTAAAGCTCAAAAATGATATAATGTCTCAAATTCCTGTAGATTTTGTTCTTTTTGATGGGGCATTTAGGTATCAAATGGAAAGCGTTTATCAGAAAGCAAGTACTGAAGAAGGGGAGGTGATCCTTGAACTTACTGGTACAGCACATGCGCTCATATTTAACCAAACTCTCCTTTCAAAGGCTGTTATTGATGGATTGAAAGACTTGGTCAATACAGGTAGTCAAAACCTCTCAGTAGTCAACTTAAAAGACCTGACCTTCATTCTTACTGGCACAAGTCAGGTAAGCCAGACAGCCATAACCCCCGTAACCTTTACCATAACTGGGGATGCCAAGATTGAGTGGCTCTATGACGAATCTCAGCTTAAAAATGACCTCTTAGGTATTAAGAAAGTTGATTTAAGTAGTCTTTTGCAAGCAAAATACCCTTCAATTGAGAGTGCACAGGTAAAGATTTTTCCACTCTGGAAACACTCATTTCCACTGGATCCGAACAAGGTGACTATCCTCAAAACTATCCCTGTAAAATAAGGAAAGCAATGGAGTTGACTTAGAGGTGTAACTTCTGCTACAATACTACCCATTGATTGAACAAATTGATAATAAAGAATGTACAACCAAGATAAAAAGCAAGATAAGAACATTGTCAGTGTTTCTGGTGTCGTGATCGAAGCTCTTCCGAATACATTTTTCAGAGTGAAAAGAGACGATAATGGAGACGAAATGTTGACATATCTTTCGGGTAAAATGCGCTTGCATCGAATCCGAGTCTTAGTAGGTGATAAGGTGATTGTTGAGCTCGAGCCGTATGGTGGAAAGGGACGCATCATCAAACGAACGTAATAAACTTCCACATTTGATGCATTTCTTTATTAAAACCTGATTTAAAATTGTCACCAGTGCATGAGGCTGGATCCAATTTTAAATCAGATTTTACCTCGAATTGCATTCAAATATGCGTGTCACTAAAAAAACCATTCAAATATTTTATTATGAAAGTTAAAGCATCAGTAAAAAAGCGATGTGCGCACTGCCAAGTGGTCCGAAGAAAGGGCTATGTGTATGTTGTATGTAAAGCTAATGCTCGACATAAACAGCGCCAAGGATAAAATCCCAAATTATGAACAATATCATCTTCAAATATTTTCAGAATTTTATAAGCGATCTTGTCCAAATTTGAAATTTTAAAAAAACAACAATTTAAATTATGAGAATCCTCGGTATTACAATTCCAGATGAAAAAAGACTTGAAGTAGGGCTTACAGTGCTCTACGGTATTGGCCGACCTCTTGCAAAGACTATTCTCAAGAAGGCAAATGTTGATTTTGGTTCTAAAGCGAAGGATGTCACTGTTGAACAGGAAAACGCAATTCGAAAGGAAGTCGAAAGCCAGAAAATTGAAGGTGACCTCAAGCGAGAAGTGGCGGGAAATATCAAACGCCTTAAGGATATCAAGTCGCTTCGAGGCTCACGTCATCAACGAGGTTTACCATCTCGTGGACAACGTACAAAGACAAACTCTCGAACACGAAGAGGTAATGTCAGAAAAACTATGGGTACTGGACGACGTGCAGCAGACAAGAAATAGTAAAATCAGTTTATAATGTATAAAGTTCATAAAGTTTCATCAAAAAACACAGAATTCAACTTTATAACACTAAAACTTTAAAAACTTTAAAACTTAGACCATGGGAAAGAAAAAAATCGCTACAGCTAAAGACAGTGGAGAAGAAGGAAAAGCATCAAATGTGCCTTCTTTATCGAAAAAGAAAGTCGATGTCGGACAACTCCATGTCCAGTCTACATACAACAATACGATCTTGGTTCTTACAGACGCAAAAGGTAATGTGCTTGCCCAGTCTTCCTCAGGAGCACTTGGTTTCAAGGGTGCAAAGAAGGGGACACCATTTGCAGCAGCAAAAGTAGGTGAAATTTTGGGTGCAAAAGCTGGGGTTATGGGTATGAAAGAGGTGGCGGTAGTGGTAAAAGGAGTTGGTTCGGGACGAGAGTCAAGTATCCGAGGTTTCATTGCAAAGGGTATTACCATCACATCGATTAAAGACGTGACACCAGTGCCTTTCAACGGGCCAAAGCCTAAGAAGCCTCGAAGAGTTTAGGAAATTAGTAGAAAGTTCATAAAGTCATAAAGAAAATGAAAATTTAACTAGAGACTTATGCTTTATAACTTTATAAACCTTATAACTTTACAAACTTATTATGATAACCGGACCAAAATACAAAATTGCACGAAAGCTCGGAGCGCCTGTCTTTGAAAAGACACAGACTCAGAAATTTGCTCAGCACCTTGAGCGACGTTCTCGTGTAAAAAAAGGCTTCTCAAAGCCAAAGTCAGAATATGCATTCCAACACAATGAAAAGCAGAAAGCTCGCATGGTTTACGGTGTTTCAGAAAAGCAGTTTGTAAATTACGTAAAAGGAGCAATCGAAAAGAAAGCTTCTCGAGCAGTAGCATCTATCTACGAGGCACTCGAGCTTCGTCTCGATAATGCAGTCGCACGTCTCGGCCTCGCGACGACCCGTCTCGCAGCTCGCCAGATGGTGTCTCATGGCCATATCACAGTAAACAGCAAGAAGGTGACCATTCCTTCATACAAGCTCTCAATGGGGGATGTGATTGGTATTCGAACAGGAAGTGTTGAGAAGCCTCTCTTTGCTTCATTCCCCGAGAGATTCAAATCAATTACCATACCGACATGGCTTGGGTTTGATGCAGGAGCAAAGACGGCAACAGTGCAGGGTATACCAAAAATGGAGCCTGGTAGCACACTGTTTGACCTTGGAGCAGTGGTTGAGTTCTATAGTCGATAGTCTTACGGAAATATACGGTTGAAAATTTATATAAATAATGTATAATTTAAAAACCAATTTTTTTTAATAAACAATATGTCTGATTACACAATCCTTTTACCATCTAAGCCACGAATCGTCTCTGAAGAGAAGTTTTCTGGTGTCTATGAAATTGATGGCCTTTACCCAGGGTACGGCCACACGCTTGGAAACTCGCTTCGGCGTATTATTTTGTCGTCACTTCCTGGAGCAGCTATTACTTCAGTAAAGATCGTTGGTGCAGACCATGAGTTTTCAGTGCTTTCAGGAGTAAAAGAAGATGTCATCACTATTCTTCTAAATTTGAAGCAGGTACGAATGCTCCTCACGTCGTCTGAAACACAAACAGTTTCTCTCAAAGTAAAAGGCGTAAAAGATGTCACTGCAGGAGATATTAAAGTCTCTGGTCAGGTAGAAATTTTGAACCCTGAGCTTCCGATTGCAACACTCACTGACAAGAGTTCAGAGCTTGATATCGAGATTACTGTAGAGAAAGGTCTTGGTTTTGTTACAAAAGACGTACGAGAGAAGAATCGAGTAGACATTGGTGCGATCGCTGTTGATTCTATTTTTACACCCATCCGACGAGTAAGCTATGAGGTAGAAAATATGCGAGTGGGAGACCGGACAGACTTCAACCGACTTCGACTTGCGATTGCAACAGATGGTACAATCACTCCAAAGGAAGCTCTCGAGAAATCTATTGAGATTATGATTCACCAGCTCAAGTCAATTGTTGGTTTCAAAGAAGAAGAAGAACTCCCAATGTCTAAAAATGTAGCAATCGATGAAGCAACTGCTGGAGCTAAAAAGGAAGATGATGAAGATTTCCTTAAGACTCGTATTGAAAATCTTGATCTTTCAGTACGAACACTTAATGCGCTTTCAAACGCAAACATCCGGACTGTCGGAGGTCTTGCTCGAAAAAAAGAAGAAGACATCTTGGAAATCGAAGGAATGGGTGCAAAGGGAGTGTCTGAAATCAAGAAAGCATTAAATGAACACGGCATTACACTGAAATAGTATTTAATTAAAAAGTTATGAACCACCATAAAGCAAACAGAAAATTCGGGCGAGTCACAAAAGTACGAAACGCACTCATGAAGTCGCTCGCACGCTCTTTGGTGTTGG
>Ga0163144_10029295_pt1 | contig 10575 bp, 6 predicted proteins | sample OliLak19BULKMAT1_FD_123175 | JGI IMG/M metagenome (GOLD analysis project Ga0163144, IMG submission 123175) | Freshwater microbial mat bacterial communities from Lake Vanda, McMurdo Dry Valleys, Antarctica - Oligotrophic Lake LV.19.BULKMAT1 | ecosystem: Environmental > Aquatic > Freshwater > Lake...
CAAATGCAGGATGGTGGCATGTAAATCATGAACATGCACCACATCCTGGACAGCCTTGAAACCAAACTCATCGGTCGCTCCATGGACATGGCCACCCTTCACTCCGCCTCCGGCCAGGACCATGGAAAATCCGTAAGGATTATGATCACGCCCACTCGGTTCCTTGCCTTTGACCAGTTCTCCCACGGGAGTCCGTCCAAATTCACCACCGACGATCACCAGTGTGTCGTCGAGCATGCCGCGCCGTTTTAAATCCTTGATCAATGCTGCGATCGGCTGATCGCATTGACCCGCGAGTTTGCGATGGTTGGCGGCGATATTTTCGTGATCATCCCATGGCTGGGAAGCACCGTGCCATACCTGGACGTAACGCACCCCTTTTTCCAGCAACCGACGGGCGATGAGCGCCTGGCGTCCGTGAATACCGGAGCCGTACAACTCCTGGGTCTCCCGGGGTTCGCGCGAGATGTCAAAAGCGTCGGCGGCTTCCATCTGCATCCGGTATGCCAATTCGAATGATTGCATACGTGCCTCCAAAGCCGGGTCCTCTTGCCGTGTTTGCCGGTGTTCCTCGTTCATCCGTTGCAACAAATCGAGTTGCTTTCTTTGCAGCCCGGGACTGGCGTAGTCGCTCCGGATATTTTCGATTAACTTGTCCAGGGACTGATGTTGGGAATCGATCAATGTTCCCTGAAAAACTCCCGGTAAAAAGGCGGACTGCCAGTTTTCAGCTTCTTTGATAGGATAACCACCCGGGCAAAGAACCACGAAGCCCGGAAGATTCTCGTTCATTGACCCGAGACCGTAGGTGACCCAGGAACCGACGCTCGGCCTGCTCATGACCGACTCGCCGCAATTCATCAGCATCAACGAAGGTTCGTGATTGGGCAGATTCGCCCGCATGGATCGGATGATGGTGAGATCGTCTGCACATTCGCCGAGGTTTGAAAACAGTTCGCTGATTTCCAGACCGCTTTGCCCCTGCTTTTTGAATTTAAACGGGGAGGGGAACGCGGCACCTGTTTTCCGTTCAGTCTTCAAAGTTTCCATTGGCAAAGGTTTGCCCGCGTATTTTTCCAAAGCCGGTTTTGGATCGAACGTGTCCACATGAGATGGACCGCCGTTGAGAAAAAAATGAACCACACGCTTGGCTTTCCCCGGAAAATGCGGTTGACGGGGTGACAACGGAGCCACGTTTGATGTGGCATGAGCGGTCAAAAGTCCGGCATCCTTGAGAAGTGCCGCCAAGCCCAGCGTTCCCATCCCCATCCCGCAACGTTTCAGGAATGAACGCCGGTTGAACGGAGGAAAATTCAAGCGATCATGAGGCATAAAAATGAAAATCAATCGATGAACATAAATTCATTCGAAGCCAGGAGAATCTGGGCGTAAGCCGACCAGGCGTCCAAGGGCTCCGGCAGTTTTTCAAACGGGCTGGCGAAATCTTTTTTTGCGGACCATTCCACCACTTGGTCACCCTCCGGATCGTTTTCTTTTTTTCCGGTCTGAATGATCACGGGTGCCCATTTGAAATCGTCGTAGCCGAGGTTTTTGGCGCAATCCACCACGAAGCTGACTGATTCGCCTTTCAGGATCTGGATGTTGTCCAGTTCAGTCCTGGTCTTTTGATTGTGTATCAGCCAACTCGCCACCACACCCCTGGGGGTCACGATGGAAGCGTGAACTCCATCTCCTTCCTTCGATGGATGGCTCAGTTCACCCTGGATTTTTATCACTGTATCGTGCGGTGCGATCCACCTTCGGACCACGGCATGATCCAGGTCGTTGCCCGGATGGCCGGACTCCGCCTTTAGCTGCAACCAGCCCAGTCGCGAATCGGGCCATGATGGACCACCCTGCCAGGCGACTTTTTCAAAATGCGGCAGTTGTGAAAATGATTTGAACTCTCCGGAAATTGGATCGACTTTTCCGTAACCATATTGCCACGCCGAGGCAGGCGGCTCCGTCCGGATCGGAGCAGGGACCGATTTTGCATCCTGAAAAAATTCAACCGCACGATCAGTTTCGGCGGAAGTTGGGGTGCGCTGAAACAGTGTACGGTAGAGCTGGTGAAGATCCTGTTCAAAGTTTGGACTGCTCCGCTTTTTGGCGAGGGCATGAGCGCTTTCCATGATGAGCCGATTGTTGAGGAAAAAAAGTGCCTGTTGCGGAACCGTAGTTTGATGGCGCTGTGGGATGTGAAGGTCGGGGTTGGCAAAATCGAACACACGGAAAACCCCGGGCAAAAACTGGCGATCCACGTATCCGTAAACCGTCCTTCGCCTGCTGAGCGGATTTTCGAAAATCGGAATCGATCTCCCGCCCATGGTGAGATCGATTTCGCCAGACCCCGCCAGGAGGGAATCACGGGTCGATTCAAAATCAAGGCGCTGACGGGGCATCCTCCAAAGCAGTCTGTTTTCAGGATCTTCAAGCCTGGCCCGGTCGGTTCTCTCGACACCTGCCGCAGTGTTGGGATCAACCTGCAAATCCGACCGACTTTCCTGCTGGTAAACGCGGGAAAGCAAGATTAGGCGATGCAGCTTTTTCAACGACCAGCCGTCGGCAACAAAACGGGATGCCAGATAGTCGAGCAACGCCGGATGACTTGGAGGCTCGGAGCGGAGTCCAAAATCGCTCGGGGTTTTCATCAGGCCTTGACCGAAATGATGCATCCAGACGCGGTTCACCAAAACCCGGGCCGTGAGCGGGTTGGAGGGGCTGCTGATCAACTGAGCCAGTTCCAGGCGGCCGCTCCCATTTTTGAACTGGTTTGTGCCGGCAAAAAATTCCAGGAACTTGCGCGGAACTTCTTCGCCCGGATTCCCAGGGTTTCCCCGCTTGAAAACGCGTGCAGTTTTTGGATTGGCCCGGTCAACCAGGACGCCAGCGTGAGGTGGGGATCCTTAGGAAGTCACTTTCCAGGAATCGATTTCCTTTTCCAGTTTGCCGAGCTGAACCCGGCTCTCCTCTTCAAAATAGAACTGGAGATCAGCCAGATTGCCGTCGGGCGGGCGGGTCGGTGATTGCGAGCCAAACAGCACATCACGAAGGGCTGGCACCGCAGCTTCGAGCGGCAGACTATTCGATTCTGGAACAGTGTTGGTTTCACGCACCAGAATTTCGCGAAAAAGTTCCGTATAAATCAAAACCAGATCTTTCTTCGCACGAAGCTGACCGGCATCCAACCTAGCTTGCACCAAGCCGTTGATCTGCCTGCGGTTTTCAGATTTAAGTTTTTCCCATGTGATGCGAGCTTCTTCCTGGAAATTTTCATCCTTCAAACGCATGAGCTCATGCCAGGGGGAAAAAACCGGATCGAAAGTCTGGCTGGACTTAAAAAGGTATTCCTGCCATCGACGGACGAATGCTGGGTTTAAATCTTCAGGGCCAGGATTTCATAAAAATCTTCGTTCGGAAACTGATCGAGTCTCAGTTGCGAATCGAGATAGTCCCCGGTTCTGGACCGAATCCGTTGCGCCAGCTTTTCACTAAGTTCAACCAGTTTGTTGGTGTAAGCTTGGGCGCGTGTCTGCAAACCTGTTTCGTAAGTTTTTCTCGCTTCGTCCGAAACTGATGGAGAAGGCAGGGGGACGGAAGTTTCTGTCGAAGCCTGGAAGACTCCGTAAAGTGAATAATAATCGCGTATGCTAACCGGATCGAATTTATGATTGTGGCAGCGTGCGCAGGAAACGGTCATGCCCATGGTGCCCCGTGTCAGGACATCAATCCGGTCGTCGATGATGTCAGGCATGACTCCAAGAAACCTGCGTCCAAGGGTGAGAAAACCCATCGCAGCCAGGTCGGTGGCATCGCACTTCATCTGGTCCGCAGCGATCTGCAGCCTTAAAAATTGATCGTAAGGCAGGTCGCGGTTCAAGGCGTTGATCACCCAGTCACGGTAGGCATATGAATGGAGGTAACGAACTTCTTCCCGGTCAGAGTAAACATACCCCTTGGTATCAGAATAACGCGCCACATCCAGCCAATGACGCCCCCACCTTTCACCGTACCGTGGTGATGCCAGGAGCCGGTCAATCAACTTTTCGTAGGCCTCCGGAGATTGATCCTGCAAAAAAATTTCGACATGTTCAGGAGTTGGCGGCAATCCATGCAAGCCGTAGGTGACGCGGCGGATCAGTCGTCTCCGATCTAGATCGGGGGAGGGGGAAAGTTTTTTGCTTTCGAGTTGGTCGAGGACAAAGTTGTCGATGGGTGTCTTGGCCCAGTTTTTTGTTGCGACACGGGGCGGCGGGCTTGCGACCGGCGGTTTGAAGGCCCAATGATTTTCCGCGGTGGCGTCGGGGCGGATGGACTGATTCGCGGATCCTGATCTCGGGTCGGGCGCACCCATGTTGACCCAGGCAACCAAAGCGGCAACTTTTTCGGGAGAAAGGGGAACCTTGGGCGGCATCCGGAGTTCCTCTTCCTGGTAGCGGACAGCTTTGATCAACAGGCTGAGATCGGCCTTTTCTGGAATGATCCCCGGTCCAGAATCCCCACCCTTGAGAAGTGTTTCACGGGTGTCCAGACGAAGGCCGCCTTTGATTTTTTCGCTCTCCGCACTGTGACATTTGTAACAATGCTCCACCAGGATAGGCCGGATTTTGGATTCAAAAAAATCATGGCCTCCGGTCGGATCAGCCGCGCGGGCATCAAGGGAAAACAGTAACAGGGCGCAAATTATGGACGCGAGAAGCGCCGGGGCGATGCCGGATTGCAGATTGGAGGACCAGTTCTTGGTTTGGGTTGCTCGCGACAGCATCGTGACAATTCTTTGTGAGTCTATAAATTTGGTGTCGAGCAAGCAGACATTGTAACCTCGCAACATATTCAGCGCAATTGTGTCTGCACGCCTGGGTGTGAAGACTCCTTCGGTGTAACCTGCGATTCTCATCATCGTCTGATGACTCGGTATGTTGACCCCATTGACAAAATCCGAATGGAACTATTCCAAAGCTGCCCACCTCCTGAACCGTGCGGGTTTTGGTGGAAAACCTGAAGAAATCCGAACCCTTGCCGATCTGGGTCTGGAAAGCGCGGTTTCCTCGCTGCTCGATTTTGAGAAATCGAAACATCAGGCCGATGCGATGGCGTGGATCGACGACACCGGAAGGCTTGATCGATTGGAGGCCCTCAAGAAGATGGGGCAGGAAGCCCGGAAAGCGCAGGGAGAGGCAAAATCAACCCTGGAAATGAAAAGGCGGGAGTTGCAAAGGGAAGTACAGAAGGAACAGCAAAAGCATTTGCTGGAAATGCGCCATCACTGGGTGAACCGCATGGCCACCACGACCCATCCTTTGCAGGAAAAACTGACATTGTTCTGGCACGGTCATTTTGCCACCAGCATACAAAAGGTGAAGGATGCCTATTCCATGTGGCGTCAGAACGAAGTTTTTAGAAAACATGCGGCCGGCAATTGGCGCCATATGTTGCTGGCGGTCTCCCGCGATCCGGCGATGTTGATCTGGCTCGATCAAAATCAGAGCCGCAAACAGCATCCGAACGAGAATTTTGCCCGGGAACTGATGGAGCTTTTCACTCTGGGGGAGGGAAATTACACCGAGCAGGATGTGACAGAAGCCGCTCGAGCCCTGACCGGCTGGACGTACAGCCGAACACGCGATCAATTCGAATACCGGTCATTAATGCATGATCAAGGCTCAAAAACTGTCCTGGGCCGGACCGGGATGTTGAATGGTGGTGATGTGGTGGAAGCGATCCTGACCAAGCCGCAGGCGGCGAAATTTATCTGTCAAAAGCTGTGGCTGTTTTTTGTGGATGAGGAGCCGGAGTCCGTGGTGGTGGAGAATCTTGCCGGCCAGTTTCGACGTTCTAATTTTGAATTGAGACCGGTGTTGAGCTCAATTTTTTCCTGTCAGAAATTCTATGATCCGAGCGTGATGGGCAAACAGATTAAAAGCCCCGCGCAATGGCTGGTTGGTTCGGTAAAGATGCTGGAAATTCCCCTGCCACAGCCGGCGTCGGTTTCAACCATGCTGAAATCGTTGGGACAGGAGCTGTTTATGCCGCCAAACGTCAAGGGCTGGGATGGAGGGTTGAGCTGGATTAACACCAACACAATGGTGCACAGGATGAATTTTGTGGCAACACTGGTTCACGGATCCATCAATCCTGAAGGCCAGGAGATGACAAAAAGACGAGATGCGAGACGACAGGATCGCGAAACGCGCCGTTCCAAACCAGCACCGGTGGCGGGATGGGCGAGGTCGGAAAAATCGATCGACGGATTGATCGCCAGTTTTGAGAAGAGGTTCCTGGCGGTGCCACTCAGGCAGGAACAAAAAGCAACCCTGAAACAAACCTGGGGCGGAAAGAGCATTCCGGATGAAAAGCAGCTGAGGGGGATCGTTCAATTCCTGCTGGCCGCGCCGCAATATCAACTTTGTTAAGCCATGCGTAACCCAACTTTTTACACACGCCGGACATTCCTGAAACGAGCCGCACTGGGAGGCGCGCTTTGTTCCTCGGTGCCAAGTTTCCTTTCATCGACCTTTCGGGCCATGGCGGCCGACCAGCGGGGACCACTTCAGGTTGAAACCGGAAGCAATGGAAGAATTTTTGTCCTGTTGCAACTTGCTGGTGGAAACGACGGGTTAAACACCCTGGTGCCATTCGACAACGATCATTACCACCGCGCCAGGCCGTCGCTGCGGTTGAAGAAATCGCAACTCATTGAACTAAACCCGGAGTTTGCGCTGCATAATGCTCTGTCCGGATTCAAGGAGCTTTACGACGCTGGGAATCTTTCCATCATACATGGAGTCGGATACCCGAATCCGAACCGGTCCCATTTCCGCTCCACAGAGATCTGGCATACGGCTTGCGATGCCAACAAAGTTGAAAAGTATGGGTGGCTCGGACGATATTTTGATCACTCCTGCAAGGGAAGTGATCCGACGGTGGGAATCAACATTGGACGCCAGACGCCGCAGGTGTTTGCCGCTAAAAATCCTCTCGGAATCAGCCTGGACAATCCTGAGAATTATAAAATCCGGAAGAACCACCAGGGTGCTGGTGAAAAGGTCATGAGCATGAACGGAGAGATGCTCTCCGACGACAACGACTCGCCGGAAGGTGAAACCATCAGCGCCATCGGAGGCTCTTCAAAATCAGGCCTCGCTCCGCTTGATTTTCTGGAACGTACGACCCTGGACGCGCAGGTCAGCTCCGAAAAAATACTTGCTGTGACCCGGAAAACCCGGGTGGAAGGGAATTATCCTAACAGCAGTCTCGGTCGTTCCATGAAACTGGCAGCGCAGTTGATCGGTGGAAATTTGCCCACGCGGGTTTATTACCTTTCACAAGGCGGATATGACACCCACACCAACCAGCCTGGAGCCCATCAGCGTTTGCTCTCGGATTTGAGCGGATCGATCCAGGCTTTCGTGCAAGACATGAAAGCGCAGAAAAACTTCGAACGGGTGGTGTTGATGACATTCAGCGAGTTTGGACGGCGGACGGCTGAGAACGCCAACACAGGGACTGATCATGGCGCGGCCGCTCCACTATTTATCCTCGGCTCAAAAGTCAAAGGTGGATTTCTGGGAAAACCACCGGGACTGGCACCAGCCGATTTGACACCGGGCGGAGATTTGAAATACGGAGTAGATTTTAGATCGGTTTATGCCGGGATATTGGATCGGTGGCTGGAGGTTCCCAGTGCGCCGATACTTGGCAGGAAGTTCGAGCCGCTGAATTTCATCTGAAACAGGATTCCAACGGTGGCTGACATGGAGCGGGGAAGTTTGCCAACGAACGGTGGCCTGCATTTGGAGTAGAGTGAGTTCGTTGGCAACATGCCGCCCATTTTTTGGGCTGTTTTTCTCCTGATATCGGCAGGTCTGATCGCTCCTCATGCGCGGCCTAATCTGGCGTCCTGAATGTGGCCACCAAGGGGCGGTGGTCCGATGCCTGGCCCCAGTCCGGTGTGGTGAAGATAAACGATTCCGCAGAAATCCATTCGCGGGCCATTCCCGAACTGAGCAGGATATAATCGATCCTGCTGTAAGTATCCTCGGTCGCAAAAAAATGGGTCCAGGTGATGCGCCTGTTCGAGTTTCCGGATGCAGACGCGACCGGGAAGCTGCTCTTCTCGGCCGGGCGGGTGTCGATCAAACCGGTTTTTCCACGGCCTAAAAGGGTCCTGATCGCCTTCGATTCCTTGGTGTCGTTAAAATCTCCCAACACAATTAAGTTCAATCCAGGATTCGCCTTAAGCCGGGCGTCAACCACTTCACGAAGAAGCAGGGCTTCCTGCTCCCGGATTTCGGATTCGTCCGCCAGAGTCGAGATTCTTTGCGACTTCAAGTGCGCACTGAGCAGGGTGAAGGCATAGCGGTCTGCCGTTTGAAAATCCACATCAAGAATCCCGCGACTCATTTGAAAACGTCTTCCATATAACAGGAATTTTTTATCCTGATGCGAGTGGCGGGCCTGGATTGGGATCTTGCTGAGCAGCGCCACAAAGATGTTGGTGTCATACCCACGCACCAATTCGGAATGCGGGAAATCAACACCTTGAATCCTTAATGCCCGCTGAAGTTCGACCAAAGCCTCATTTGAGCCGATTTCTTGCAATGCGAGAATATCTGGGTTTATCGCCGCAACAATCTCGCGGATTTTCGCCCGGGCCGTTTCCGATTTTTGCGGACGTGATGAGGTGGCCGCCAGTAGATAATTCTCCAGGTTGTACGTGGCAATTTTTAGTTTTTCTGCGGCCTCAACGACCGAAGCAACAAAAAAAAACAGCACGAGAATGATCCAAATCGCAAAGTCGGGTCTGCCAAGATGCGCGCGTTGTCGACAAGACGGGCTCATTTAAAATTAAGTGGGAGGGTGGTGGAAAATTTTTCCTGTACCTTTTCAGCCCCGACCTTGTTTTGAGGCGCCAGGGTGAATGTCGGGGAGGGTGCTGCCTGGGAGGTCGATTGAATCCGCACATGCCCGGCTCCCAGTTTTTTCAGACACGAATCGATGACGCGGAAAGCGAGTTCCGGCGAATTGCAATCGCGGCTGAGATGTCCCAGATAAACCTGTTGAAGTTCTGCCGTGACGACTTGTTCGAGGACGGCGGCGGCGGCCTCGTTTGAAAGGTGACCGTGGCGGCTGAGTATCCGTTGTTTGATGCTCCATGGACGTTTTGTGTCCTCCTGAAGCAGTTTTAGATCGTGATTCGTCTCCAGCACCAGCACCTGGGCTTCGCGCACCCTTTGGATCACCAGCTTGGTTGCATGGCCGAGGTCAGTGAGAAATCCAATGTTCCCCCCGGGAGTGCGAAGCAGAAAACCGACCGGGTCATAGGCGTCGTGGGGGACTGAAAAAGTGTCAATCTGGACATCGCCGATTTCAAACGAACTTCCTGTGGTGAAGATCCGGCAGTCGATCTTTGTTTCGAGAATGGCTTCGATGGCCTCTTTGGTGAGGCGGTTGCAATAGATCGGGAGCTTTAATTTTGAACAAAGACCGACAATTCCCTGAATATGATCTGAATGCTCGTGGGTGATCAGAAGACCGTGAAGGGATTCAGGAGTTTTGCCCAGGGTTGCCAAGCGTTGGCGGATTTGTTTTCCCGAAAACCCTGCGTCGATCAGAAGCCGGGTTTCGGAAGTTTCGAGAAACGCGCAGTTGCCTCCGGAGCCACTGCCAAGAATGGTAAAATTTACCGACACGTGAGTGAAAGTTAACGAGCGGTTCCTGGACACCGCAAACTTTTTCTTGTTTTTTCCGGGAAAAAACAGCGAACCCTGAAGGCGAAATCAGGCGCATCACCGGGATTCTATCTTGAGCAAAGGGACTTTAAGTCTAATATCCAACTAATGTCTCAAGGCTTACACCTTTCGCAGCGAATGTCTTTGTCCCAGGTTCTGGCGCCGCAGCTCCAGCAATCTCTGGCGCTTCTTCAAGCCCCAACCCTTGAGCTCAAAGCCTTGGTGGAACAAGAACTCCAGCAAAACCCGGTCCTTGAAGAGCTTTCACTGAACGAAGTGGAACAGGCGGACAAGAGCAGCGAAGACGGGCCGGGAGTGGACGCTTCCGACCCCGCGGAACCGCCGGCCGACGTTCAGTTCGATCCCGCGACGGAAAAACCGTCGAACGCCCCGGTGGACGATTTTCAAGCTGAATGGGAAAAACTGACCCAGATTGATCAGGAATGGCGGGATCATTTTACTCAGGCCAGCCTTCCCCTCAGACAGAGCCAGGATGCCGAGGAAAAGCGGCAGTTCATGTTCGACTCATTGGTGGCCCATACTTCGCTCCAGGAAATTTTGCTGGAGCAGGTCCGTTTCTCCGATCTGAACGAAGAAGAACGTTCGCTGGCCGAACTGGTCATCGGAAACATAGACGACTACGGCTATCTGAAAGTTTCGGAGGATCGCGCCGAACGATCCACTGACAACACCGAAATGGTGATCAACAGGCTGGTTTTGGGAACCGGTGCGTCGCCGGACAAACTGCGCCGCGTCATCGAAGTGGTCAGGACCTTTCATCCGCCAGGAGTGGGTGCCTGCAATTTGCAGGAATGCCTGTTGTTGCAACTGGAGCGGGCGGGCC
>Ga0163144_10029298_pt1 | contig 10574 bp, 8 predicted proteins | sample OliLak19BULKMAT1_FD_123175 | JGI IMG/M metagenome (GOLD analysis project Ga0163144, IMG submission 123175) | Freshwater microbial mat bacterial communities from Lake Vanda, McMurdo Dry Valleys, Antarctica - Oligotrophic Lake LV.19.BULKMAT1 | ecosystem: Environmental > Aquatic > Freshwater > Lake...
GGCGGAGCAATCCCTTGCGGAGCCAAAACAGAAGGCGGAGCAATCCCTTGCGGAGCCAAAACAGAAGGCGGAGCAATCCCTTGCGGAGCCAAAACAGAAGGCGGGCTTTGTTCCAACGGAGCTGCTTCGACAGTCTTGGAAGGCGGCGCAGGCCGAACCGATGGAGCGCTCTCGCCCTGCTCGACCAGCGGGCGCGTCTTGTCGAAAAAGGCGCGCAACTGCTCATGCGAGCTGTTTGCCTTGCCTGCGGCGATCTTCAGAATCTCGTCGCGGATCGCCGCGTTGATCGGCGTCGCAACACCAACCTCTTTACCGCGCGTCACGATCTCACCGTTCAGAAACTCCACGCTGGGCACGCGACCGCGCTCGATGGCTGCCAACATCGAGGACCGCAAGCGTCGATAACGCGCGCCGACCGCCAAGAGCAGCGCATGTTTGGCGACCAGGCTGGCGCTGCCGCTGCTCACCTTGTCCGCGTCGGTCAGGCTGATCCAGTCGAGGTCGATGGTGCCAGCTACCTTCTCCAGACGAATGCCGCTCGCCTTCGCGACCAGCGTCACCTCCGTCATGATCTCGAGGCAGAGCCGTCGCACGTAGCGGTTTCGCATCAGCACACCGAGCCGATCGCCGCCGACGGTACCCAGCGACGAAATTGCGCAGTTGATAGCGAGCTTGGACCAACGCGCGCCTAGCAAATTCTGACTGATCACAGTCGGGCCGATGCACTCGAGCAAGCGCGCGAGCTCGCGCACGGGTGCGGCATCGATGTGCATGTCGAGCCGTCCAATCTGGAAGCCGCCCGCGCTGGTGCGGTCGTAGATGCCAGGCTCGACCATGGTGGCGCCCCACGCGACCACCGCACCGATCACGCGCTCACGGCCACAAATCTTGGCGATGCGCTCCTCGATGAGGCCATTCTGAAAGCAGACCATCGAGCCTGAGGGCGACAGCCGATCGACCACGTCGCGCGCAGCAGCCTCGACCTGCGGTGGTTGCGTCGCCAACATGATGTAGTCGAAGGCCGCAGCGTCTTTCGGCAGCGTGGCGAGGGCTCGGCCACGCACGTCTCCGGGACTTGCCTCGCCTCGCACCCGAAAGCCGAACGCGTTGATGGCGTCGGCGATCAGCGGGTTCGTCGTCAGCGTGGTGACATCCTGATCTTGCTCGATCAGGTGAGCAGCGACGATGCCGCCGATGCCGCCTGCGCCGACCACCAAGAAGCGCGGACGCTTGGCTTCAGCGCTCACGAGCCCTCTGCGTGTTTGGGCGCTTTGGTTGGTTCGGCGACGACTTGCTGAACGAGCGCGTCAGGGTCGCCGAGCTTGCTCGCTGGTGCTTCTTCGTCGTCGCCGTCGTCCTTCTTGAGCAGGCGTGAGGCAATCACCCCCGCGGCGAGGGTGCCCACGATCACACCCAACGAGATCACCGAGTCGATGTGGACCCAGTAGGAGACCAGCATCTTCACGCCCACGAAAAGCAGCACGGCGATCAGGCTGTACTTCAAGTAGGCAAACTGCCGAAGCATGCTGGCCAGCGCGAAGTAGAGCGAGCGCAGGCCCAAGATGGCGAAGATGTTGGAGGTGAACACGATGAAAGGCTCGCGCGTCACGCCGAACACGGCGGGAATGGAGTCGACCGCGAACACCACGTCGCTGCCTTCGATCACGAGCAGCACCAAGAACAAGGGCGTCGCGTAAAGCCTACCGTCGATACGGACGAAGAAATTGGAACCGTCTGTTTTGGGGCTGATCGGGATCAGGCGGCGCGCCAACTTGACGATCGGGCTGTGCTCCGGGTCGAAGTCGTCGTCGCCCTTCGACATCGCCATCTTGACCGCGGTGTAGACCAAGATCAGGCCGAAGATCTGAATCGACCAGGTGAACGATTGCACCAGCGCCGACCCGAGCAAGATCATCACGATGCGCAGGACGATCGCGCCGAGGATGCCCCAGAACAGAACGCGATGCTGCATGTCCCCCGCAACGCGGAAGAATTTGAAGATGAGCGCCATCACGAAGATGTTGTCGAGGCTGAGGCTCATCTCGACGATGTAGCCCATGAAAAACTGCAGCGCGGCTTCATTGCCGGCCAGTTTGTCGAGGCCCGTCGCGCCGCCGCCGGTCAGCCCCAGCCCAAGGAAGTGCCGCTCGTAGACGAAGTACACCGCGATGTTGAAGGTCATCGCGACGGTGAACCAAACACCGGTCCACTTCAGCGCGCTCTTGGCCGTCGGCGTCTCTTTGCTCTTGTGAAAGACGCCCAAGTCGAGCGCCAAGAAGATCGAGATCAGGAGGAGAAAGCCGCCCCAGGCCAGTAGCTGCATCGACCGAATGAGTAGCCGTGACCCAGCGGGCTGTCGAGGCCGGTTCTCAGGCGGGCCGCAGCACGGGCAACGCGTTCGGGACGAGCTCGACCTCGAGCGGCAGGCCGCCCAGGGGCTCGCCGTCGACGTCGAGCAAGAACACCGGACGGGCGCGCTCGTTCAGGATCTCGAGCGACAGCTTCTGACAACGGAAGTGCTTCACGTCGGGGTTCTTGAGGTGGGCCCCCGAGTACACCGCGCTGCTCGATAGCGCGAACTTGAGCCGGGATGCGGAGCCCATGTCGACCACGTCGAACACACCATCGTCGAGCTTCGCCATCGGCGCAACGTGCATGCCCGAGCCGAAGTAGCGGCCGTTGCAGATGCTGATCTGACGGGTCTGAAACGTCTCTTCTCGCGTTTCGCCGTCGAGCTCGATGCGCGCCTTGAGCACACCGACGCGGCTCTCGATCAGCGCTCGCGTGGACGCCAGGAAATACCCAGCGCGGCCGCCGGCCCAGCCTGCGGTCTCGTGCACGTAGCGATCGACCAGGCCGCCCATGCCTGCGGACAAGATGTTCATGAAGTAGGCCGTCTCGGTGCCGCTCGGCCCCGCGAAACGCAGGCGGCCGACGTCGATGGGCCTCGTGTGACCCGCGGCGATGACAGCCAGAAAGCGATCGAGCCGCGCTTCGATGCCGAGAGTCTTGTTGAAATCGGAGCCTGTGCCGCGGCCGATCACACCAAGCGCCGTCCCAGCGTGGCCCGCGTCGCGCGCCTTCATCAAGCCGTTGACGACTTCGTGGATCGAACCGTCGCCGCCGAATGCGACCACGACTGCGCGGCCCTCCGTGGCGGCGCGCTCTGCGATCTCGGTCGCGTGACGGGGACGCTCGGTGAAGGCGATCTCGACGCCGCTCAGCGTCTCTTCGATCACCTTCAGCTGATCGTCGAGCTTGGCCGCCTTACCCGAACCCGCCTTGGGGTTGACGATGACGAGCGGCCGGCTCGCGCTCACTTCTTCTTCACCTTGATCGAGCCACGCAGCTTGTCGAGGGCGTCATCGTATGACGCTTGCAGGTCTTTGGTGCGCTGTTCGAGATCCGCGAGGTTCTGCTTGGCGTCGGCCTCGGCGCTGTCGAGCACCTTGAGCTTGTCTTCACCGTTCTTGACGCGGTCTTTCTGAGCCTTTTGCGACTCGGCTGAAGACTTGGCGCCCTCCTTGGGCGGCTCTTTCTCCTCGTCGAGCAGCTTCTGAATCTTGCCGCGTGCATCGCTCGCAGCAGCGACGGCGCCTTCGAGCTCCGCTTTCGCTTCGGGCATTTCGACATGTACGACGTAGCTCGCAGCCGCGATCTTGCTGGCCATCTCTTCGATCGCGACGATGTTCTTCTTGTTCAGCGCATCGCGGTTGCGATCGATGATCAAGAACGCGTCGCTCGACTCTTTCAGGCGCGCTTCGATGCGCTCGTCGACGGTCTTCTTGAGCACCCCGCCGACGCCGAAGCCCTCCAGCTTGCAGCCGGCCTGTTCAGCCGCGTACTGCACGCTGCCGCCCACTTTGCGCGAGATCTGTTCGTTTTCTTCCTCGAAGAAGGCATGCGCTATTTCCAAGTCGCGCATGTTTGCAGCGTAAGCGCCGTCTTTGCCGGCTTCATCGGCGGCGACGACGATCTCGTCCACGATGTTCCAATCCGTATCGGTCAGCTTGTCGGCCATCGCCGGCATCTTGCCGATCGTCTCCTTGGTCTTCGTCTCGTGATCACGAATTCGCTTGGTCGAACGCTCGACTCGGCCAGGGATCGAGAGCGCGCTCGAGCGCTGGTCGACCGAGACGTCGTACGGGCTCTTCGCGTTTTCGTTCTCGCAGCCCGCAAACAACACGGCTGCGAAAAGCACTGCAGAGGTCAGGGCTATTTTGCGCACGACGGGATAGGAGCGAACCCAGGCCGCTGCCGTCAACCTTTAAGGGTCGACGTCAGCCCCACACCACACCACGACTCCGCAGGTCGTCCACTGTGTCGGCGAGCGTTTCATGCGGATCGCGTGGCTCCCAACCCAGCTCTTCGAGGATTTTTCCGGAGTCGACGTACTAATAATATTGCGCCATCTCCGTGCTCACGGCGTCACAGCGCGGCTTCGATTTCATGCGTTCTGCCAGCGCCTCGTCCAGATAGCGCGAGACTACGCACCCTTGGTATCAATTTGAACGACATCGGCCGCCTGGGTCGCGAGTGGCGGCGCCGCGCACAGCACGACCCCGCACTCGGTAGACGACTGGCAGAGCTAGCAAAGACGCCACTGCCACCAACGACGATTGTCGCGGGACCGGTAGAGCTTCGACCGTTCCCGTGGACGCCAAGGGCGCGAGCGCCGAGCAGACTCGACCATGTCGAGCGTTCCGAGGCTCCGAACAGCGTCGCTCCGCGAGTGATGCGTGTGCAGGCGAGCTTTCAGCTCGAGCATGCCGGGCCCACCATGGAGAATCCACCTCCGGGCAGTGAGCTCGCGGGGGCAGAGCCGCGCATCTTGACCGACCCCGATGAGACGCTTCCGATTCCGGCTGCGTTTACCCCAGGAAGAGCCGTGCCCTTTTCAGGCACCAGATCGCAGGTGGAGCTCGCTGTGGTGCTCGAGCCCGACGAAGCGCAACAGTCGCACGGCCAATCGAGCTGCGATGAAACTGCAATGCTTCCCAGGGTGGAAAGCGTAACCACGCGAACCGGGTCGTTTCGAGACCAGCTGGGACCCTTGGTCGTTCCTCTTCTCAGCCTCGACGAGTACGCCGGGCTGCGCGCTCACCTGACCGTCTACGGCGAGGCGGACGCAGGCACGCTGGCGCGCTTTGGAGTCGCCGCGGAAGAGGTGCGCGAAGCCTTGCGCAAACGTTTCGCCGAGTACTTCCAGCGAGACAAGACGGCCCAGGCACAGTTCATCGCTTCCATGCAGGATGCCGTCCGCCGTGTCCGCGCGGAACGCGAGGCTGCCGCGGGCCCGGCGCAAAGTGAATTGGGCGATTTACCCGATCCGGGTAGCGAGGCTGGCGGCTGATTCGCTCGCACAGTACCGTGCCGCATGGGCAAGCCGGTGGCGAAGAAGGGGGATCAAATCGTGGGCCTCGACACCCACGTGGTCCTGGTGCCGAGTGCGGGGGGAGCCGTCCCGACGCCTATGCCTCACTCATTCAGCGGCAGCATCGAGCGCGGGTTGAGCACCACCGTGTTCGTTGAAAGCCAGCCCATCGCATTGGTCGGGAGCGCTGCCGACTGCCTGCCCCCGCATATCCCGATGGGTGGCCCATTCCAGCGTTCGCCCACGAATGAAGGCAGGGTTGCGCAAGGCAGCGCGACGGTTTTCGTCGGTGGTCTGGCGGCCGCCCGAGCGGGTGACCCAGCGAAGTGCTGCAACGATCCGGCAGACCAGGAGACCGGGCACGTTATCGCCAGCAGCACTGTCTTTGCGAGCTGATGCCCGACCCATTGGCCCCAGGCTCAATTGGGCGCCACCTCGGACCAGAGGTCAGCATCGAAGAACCGAGCTTCGCAGAGCTCCAAGGGGTAGCTCCAGCGCCCTGCGCGGCACGCAAGCTGGCGGCGGCCCGAGTCGCGGTCGCCGACGATGGTGAAGCGGCCATCGGACGCCAGGACGACCAAGGCCTTCCCGTCGGGCGGCGCGACGATCGATGCCGTGGTACCCGTGGCATCGATCGGTGCCGCGACGAGACGACCTCCTGTGTTCATCCACAAGCGGCGGCGGTCACGCGAGAAGCCAAGGACTTCGGTGGCTCTCGGCGCGGCGATGTCGGCCACCTCGCTGCCGTCCGTCACATTCCAGATGCGAAACCCAGCCTCGGAGCGCGAGGCGATGAAGCGGCCGTCGGTGCTGAAGACGAGACCGCGGCGTGCAAGTGTTTCGCCGCGACGAGCATCGAAGGATCGGCTCTTTGCACAGCCGGCGCTGATGTCCCAGACGTCGAGGCTACCCGTCGACGACAGCGTCACGACGGACTTGCCGTCGGGGCTGAATGCGATGTCCAGGAAACGGGCGCGGCCCTTCAGCTCGGCGCGAGATTGGCCGGTGCGAGAGTCCCAGATGTGAGCGGCCCCCACCGCGTCGGAATCCGTTGTGGCGAGCTGTGTGCCATCGGGACTGGCAGCGAAGCCATAGAACTCGGGAACGCGAAGGTATCGACTTGCCTGGGCGCCGTCGGCGAGCGCAGTCAGGATGACGCCGGGGTTCTGGCGCGCGGCCACGCGCGAAGCATCCAGGTAACGGATCTCGGCGCCATAACGCAGGAGTGGCCGAAAAACGTCGAGCCCGTCACCCTCAGCAAAGGTCGGCGCGTCTTTGGGTAGTACGTGGGGGACCCAGACGAACATCGGCGCCCCGGCTGCATCGAAGAGGACACGATTGGCTTGTTTCGGGATGGCCAGCGTGCGAGCTGGCCTGCTCTTCTCGCGCTGCCATTGCACCAGCCTGGGGAACGATACAGTCCAGAGCGACCCGGACGCAGCAGCAAACAGGGGCGCCACCAGCTCGTCGAAGGGCAAGCTCGAGGCGATGCGAGCCGCGCCCACGTCCACCGTCACACCGTCGACCCAAAGCCAGTGCGCGTCGGGACTGAAGCGATGCGCAAGATAACGGAGGATGGGCGTCTGATTGCGGGGGAGAGGGACTGTTTGCTCCGCTGAGCCTTCGGTGGCGACGGCAATGGTCCAGCGATTGCGGTCGAGGAAGAAAGAGGCGCGACCCCCGCCCGCCCAGTAGCGTTCCCCCTCGGGCTCGGCGGTCGTGGTCTTCGTTGGAATCAATACATACGATTTATGGTGTCCAGTGTCTGCCACCGCAGTCGCGAGGACGCGACCGTCGGCGGCCACCTCGAGACCGGAGATGGTCGCATCGACGGACGGGAAATTGGCGCGGATGCGGCCTGTCGCTGCGTCCCACAGGCACACTCGGTTCTCCGCGTCGGCGATCGCGAAGCGCTCCCCCTTCGCGTCGAACGCGGCCCGCGTGGCCTCGCCACAAGCGCTCTTCGCGAGGCGAAGCGCCGGCTTTCCGCCAGCCGCATGCATGACCTGCAGCTCGATGCCGCGTTTCGTGGCAACCGCAGCGACGCGCGCGCTGGTAGCGAGCAGCCTGCCCGCCGTCGCACGGCATGGCGGGCCCTTCTGGACATCACACCAGGCCACTTGATCGCCGTCAGTGACCCACAACGTTCTCCCATCGGCGGAAAAGGCCAGCTCCGCGACGCCTTCTCGGGCCGGCACCAAGAAAGCGCGAGCCTTTCGCGCCGAATCCCAGACGAGGACGTCGCGGGAGCCGGCGGCCGCGATCACGATGGCAAACATTCGTCCGTCGTCGGTCACTGCGACCCGCCTGACGAGACCCGCGACGCCGAGGTTGCCGATCGACAGCCCGCTCTCGAAGTCGAGCAGCTCGACGGGCGCCTTCCCATCGAAATCTCGAATGGCGACGCCCTCCGAATCGGCGACGAGCGCAACCGCACGAACGCCCTCGGCCGGCGCCGCGTGCGCGACGCCCGAGGAAGGGTCGACGACGTTCAGAGTGGCACGCTCCAGATATCGCCGACTGTCCGGAGACCATTCAATGGGAGGACGCGGGCCTGTCTCACTCGCCAGCGCCGGCCGCAGCTCGAGGCGAACCTTCTCGCCAGTCTCCCGTTCGAGCGCTGCCAGGGCGCGATCGAACGCGCGCTGCGCTCCGGCGTCGTCCCCCGAGCGCTTCCCAACCAGTCCCTCGCCGAAGAGAGCACGAGCGCCGCGCGCGCTCGCAAGCTCTTCCTCGATGGACCGCCTCAGCGCCGCCGTCTCGGCCGAAGTCTGCGGACACAGCGCATCGGCTCGCTCGATCGCGGCGATGGCGCGATAAAGACGCCCCGCACTCTCATCACTGCCTGCCTCTCTGCGCAGCGCGGCCGCGATCTCGCAATGAGCGTCGTCTTGGGCGCGCGCCGTCGGCGCAGACGGCGCGGGCGAAGAGCAGGCCAGCAGCAACATGCAGGCTGTCGATGCGCACGCGTCCAGCTGTCTCGCGCGAAAGCTCACTGCTTGCTGCGCTCCTCGAGCTCGAGGGCGGTCGATCGGCTGGCGTATCTTTCATGGGTCGACCGATTCGGTAGCTCCTTGTGAAAGTTCTCCTCCCAGTTCCACTCGATTCCCTTCTTCTCCGGTGTGCCGAGAAAGCCAATATCGAAAGCGCCACCGGAAGCGTCAGCGATGAAGACAACCGCTTTGTAGGCCGTCACCGACGTGTCCCACAGGTTCGCGAGCTCTTGGTGAAAGACGGGGGACGCGGCGATGAGACAGGTGACGATGCGAGAGGTCGCGTCGCGCCCTCCGCGGCGAAATTCGGCGGCGATGTCCTGGAGCAATTTGTAGTTGTCGCGCTCGGTCTGCGTCGCTTCTTCGTCGACTTCTTCCCCGCGCACGATCGTCGCGTTCCGCTCTCCGACTGCGAACGTCAATGAGCTCGCGAACAGGAGGTGGGTCTCGGGCTTGCCCTTTTGCGCGCTGAGGTCGAAGGCACCCAGCAAGTGTGGCAGATTGGCGACGTCGATGGTCGCGCCGTGGCCGACGGCATGAATGACCTCGCCGCCCCCACCCTTCTGCTTGTCGATTGCTTGTTTGTAGGCGTTCAGCGTCGTTTGACGGAGCATGACGAGGTCCGCCTTCTTGTCGCCGCTGAGCGTTTTGATGGGCATGTACACGATGTCACGCTTTTCGTCGCTCGGAGCATTGGCGACCCACTGCTCGCCCCACTTCATCAAGAACCAGTACCACTTGTCGTCTACACCGGGCCTTGCGGCCGGCATGCCTGGAACGATAATGACGTTCACACGGGATGGGCAGGCGGACAGGTGGCCCTCCTTCCCTGGCTCGACGGTGCAACTCTGCTCGCCGGGAATTGGCGGACGGACACCAGCGTCGGCGCTCACGCCCTTCGCGCGGCACACGAACCGGCAGACCGACTCCTCGTCGCCCTTTTCGTCGTCATTGTCGGCGTTCTCGAGCGGGCCATCGCTGCGCTTCTGCGTGTACTCGTTCGAGCGTGTCGTCGGCCACTCCCCAGTAGTAGCCGAGGTTCTGGAGCCGCGTTTTGACGCCCTTCACCGTGTCTGCCGGCGGCAGCTCTGCGAGTTGAATGCGATATTTCAATTGCGCCCCTTCAGGCCGATCGTCGAACACGGTGAGCGAGGCCGTTTGTGCCTCGATCGGAAGATCGTGCTGGATCTTTCCGTCAGCCCCGGTGGTTCCCTCGAACTTCGCCCCCGCTGCCATGAGCACGTACGGCTTGCTGGCGATCGGCTTGAACTCGGCATCCGTCAGCAGAAGGTCGAGCTTTTGAGTCTTTGCCTTGTCGGTGGCACCGGCGATGTCTGGAGGCGTAGTGAGCGCCTTTTACGTGGCTATGGCGGTCGCCTTTGACCTGCTCCTGGAGGTCCGCGCCAATGACGGTCGATTGCGTTCGGCCGACCGTGGTAACTCGATTCTCCATCACGTCTTCGCGGAGATCTTTCTGGGCGCGCACGAAGATCTCTTCGCGCCCTTTTGCGTCCTCGAAGGAGAGCTCGTTGTAACCGCCGCCCTGCGGTGATGTCTGGGTGCGGATGCCGCTGCGCGTTTTCTCCCCGGGCAGGGCAAAGGAAGGTGGGTGCGTGGCGTTGTATAGCGAACCGAGCACCATGGGCTTATCGGGATCGCCGCCCTCGAATACGACGATGACTTCCATTCCCACGCGCGGAATGAACTGGTGACCGTAAGAGGCACCCGCCCACGCTTGGAGCGTGCGGATCCAGCAAGAGCTTCGGCTGTCGAGCGTGCCTTCGCGATGCCAGTGAAACTGCACCTTGATGCGCCCCATCGAGTCGACGTGAATGTCGTCGCCGCCGGCGCCGACGACCCTGGCGGTTAGCGCTACTTGAATGCTTCGGCGCGGCGGCCGTTTCGGCACGTAGGCCATCGACTCAGGCGCGCACTCGAAGGTATTGAAGTAAACGCGTGAGGGCCGGCCCGGCTTCTGGTCAGCAATCCCTTGCTGCGCAGAGGGCAGAGGCTCGGTCTGCCCGTGGTGCACGACCTCCGTCGCGACGTAGCCGCCGTCGATCTGCGGAACCATGTGGTCGCGCAGCTGGAAACGGTGCCCCGGCGACAGATCGTGACAGGCCCCCTCGCCGCGCGCCGTGGAAGCGCGGCGGCGTGCCTGACGCAGGATCAAGGGCGCCTCGTTGCTGGCAACCGACCATTTCGGA
>Ga0163144_10029300_pt1 | contig 10574 bp, 8 predicted proteins | sample OliLak19BULKMAT1_FD_123175 | JGI IMG/M metagenome (GOLD analysis project Ga0163144, IMG submission 123175) | Freshwater microbial mat bacterial communities from Lake Vanda, McMurdo Dry Valleys, Antarctica - Oligotrophic Lake LV.19.BULKMAT1 | ecosystem: Environmental > Aquatic > Freshwater > Lake...
GCAGCGAGCCCGAAGGTCAGCCAACGACCGAGAGTTCGTTTGATTTGAACGAACGTATCGGCGCGGTTAATGATGTAGCGACCGCGAACATCGGCATCGAGGGTGTCATTCGCCGCATAGACCCTTGGCGGTAATGATTTGTTGCGTCAGGCGCAAGACGGTTGCATCAGCGGCGACGACTCGAAGACCGTGCCAGGTGGGGAATTTGAAATTCTCCTCCGCCAATGTCAGAAAATGATCGTTCAGAAGAGGAAGCGCCTTGTCCGTTATCTTCATTCGCGCTTGAGCGAAGGCCTGGGCCGACACGGTGCGCAGTAGATCGGCGCGGTTCGCCAGGTTGGCGAAGAACTCATCGAGTTCGATCTGGACTTTTGACGTGAACCCACCCAGCATGCAGGCGATTAGACGGGGGAAGCCGAGCACCATTGGTGCTGCTAGGCGTGCGGCAGAGTGAGCCGTAAGGCACTTCTCGATTTCGTGAAAGGCATCGCCGGCTTCGTGGCGCGTGGCTGTCAGCGTCAGCGGAGCAGTGCCGTAAAGAGTGGTGCGAAAAGATTGCGACGGACCGAGGCAAGCCCCATAATCGCCGCGCGATTTGGTGAAGTTGCCCGGAGCACTTCCGCGCTGGACGCGCCCCGCCTCGCCAGCAAAGGATGAATCGGATGCATTCCTCGCCCCCCCCACCGCTGTTCGCGGCGTTTCCCGCCGTGGCCCCCCTTGATCGTGAAATGACGGCGGATCTGCAACACAAGATCGATCACAAGACCAAGCCGCTGGGCGCTCTGGGCCGGCTTGAGCCGCTGGCCCTGCAACTCGGGCTGATCCAGCAGACACTCGCGCCACAATTGCAGCAACCGCATCTGCTGGTCTGCGCCGGCGACCATGGCGCGGCGAAAGCCGGGGTGTCGGCCTATCCGCAGGACGTGACCTGGCAGATGGTGGAGAACTTCCTCGCCGGCGGCGCCGCGATCAATGTCTTCTCGCGCTTGGCAGGGATGCGGCTGGTGGTTGCCGATGCCGGCGTGGCGCATGACTTCGGACCACGCCCCGGTTTGGTCAATGTGAAGGTCAGCGCCACGGGAACGCAGAATTACATCGAAGGCGCCGCCATGACGGCGGCTGAATGCGCCGACGCGATGAATAAAGGCGCCACGCTGGTGCACGAATTCGCCGCGATCGGCTGCAACGTACTGGGCTTCGGCGAAATGGGCATCGGCAATACGGCTTCGGCCTCGCTGATCACCCACTGCTTGACTGGCCTGCCGTTGTCGGACTGCGTCGGCCGTGGCACCGGGTTGGACGACGCGGGCCTGGAGCGCAAGCGCACACTGCTGGCACAGGCCCTGGCCGCCTGGCCGGAACGTGGCGAAATGAACCAAAACGCCGAAGCCGTACTGGCCCGCTTCGGCGGCTTTGAGATCGCCATGCTGGCGGGCGCGATGCTGGCCGCCGCCGAGGCGCGGATGCTGCTGCTGATCGACGGTTTCATTGTCACCAGCGCCCTCTTGGTGGCCGCCCGGGTCGCACCGGCCGTGCTCGACTACTGCGTTTATGCGCATTGCTCGAACGAAACCGGCCATCGCTTGCAACTCGACTGGCTAAAGGCCACGCCGCTGCTTGACCTTGGCCTGCGCTTGGGCGAAGGGACGGGCGCCGCCCTGGCCATGCCCCTGGTACGGGCGGCCTGCGCCTTCATGAACGACATGGCGAGCTTCGAATCCGCCGGGGTTAGCGAAAAATCCGAATGACGACCAAGGCCAAATTCAGACTAAAAGGTTCTAAGAAATGAAGCATCACATGGAACATTTTCTCGCCGCGCTGCGCTACTTCACTCGCTTGCCGCTGCCGGCCTCGGTCGGCCACTCGCCTGCGCACCTGGGCCGCGCCGCGCGCTGGCTGCCGGCCGTGGGCATCCTGATCGGCATCATCGGCGTCGTCGCCACGGAGCTGTCCGCGCTGGTGCTGCCTATCGGCACCGCAATCCTGATCGGCATGGCGGCGACCCTTCTGGCTACCGGCGCCTTCCACGAGGACGGCTTTGCCGATTCCTGTGACGGCTTCGGCGGCGGTTGGCACAAGCAGCAGGTGCTCGACATCATGAAGGATTCCCGCGTCGGCAGCTATGCCGTGTTGGGCGTTGGCCTGATCTTGCTGCTCAAATGGAATGTGCTGAGTGAGCTCGACGTAGTCGCCGGCTCGCTGGGCCTGGCCACGGCGCTGGTGGCCGCGCATGCGGTCTCACGCCTGGCGGCGCTGGCGCTGATCCACACGCTCGACTACGCACGCGCCGAGGCCGACGACGAAAGCAAATCGAAGCCGCTGACCCAGCGCCTGACGTGGCCGGACCTGTCCGTCGCCATGCTGACCGCCCTGCTGCCCTGCCTGCTGCTGCCTCTCGCCGACGTGCTGACCGCGCTGGCCGCCGTGGCGCTGACCACCGTGCTGGCGGCGCGCTACTTCGTCAAGCGCATCGGCGGCTACACCGGCGACTGCCTGGGCGCCACTCAGCAGCTGACCGAGATCGCCTTCTACCTCGGCGTGCTGTGCAGCTTTACCTGATTCGCCATCCCCCGCCACAGCTCGCGCCCGGCATTTGCTACGGCCAGACCGACCTGCCGCTGGCGGTGTCCGCCACCGAAGCCGCCCACGAACTCCGGCCCCGGCTGCCGGCTGACATACCCGTATTCACCAGCCCCCTGCAACGCTGTCGCCTGCTGGCCGAAGCCCTGCATCGGGCACCCATGAGTGACGAACGCCTGCGCGAATTGAACTTCGGCAACTGGGAGATGCAGCCCTGGCACACCATCGGCCGCGCCGCACTTGATGCCTGGGCCGCCGATCCCCTGGGCTATCGGCCACCGAACGGCGAATGCGTGGACGAATTCAGCGAGCGAGTTCGCGATTTCGTCGCCGCCCTGCAGTCGCAGGGACTGGCACGCGCCGCCATCGTCACCCATGCCGGCGTGATGAAGGTAGTCGTCGGCGATGCCCGGCGCCTGCGGGCGGAGGATTGGATGGGCTTGAAGTTCGACTACGGGGAGTTGGTGCAGGTCGACGCGTAAGGCGCCTAGGGCGATGAACGGCTGCTGAACCTCCGTAATTCGCCACTCTTGCTGCCTATTCCATTCGTAAAGGATCAACATTCCTGTCAGCCGCATTCCATATCTATAATGAAATCCTCCCGCCAACGTGCCTCGTCAGGTGCGACAACGATTTTCAAAGTTCGTCCGCCATGTCGAATATATTTGCCGTCGAAGATAGTCCATCGCAGGCCGCGTTGGGCTCTCAAAGCCTACAAGCTTGCCTGGCCGAACGAAAAGGCAATTGCGTTTATTGAGGAACAGGCCGGTTCGCATTTCGACCCGGAATTGGTACCGATCTTCATCAAGATACTGCCGGAGGTTCACGCCATCCGCCAGATTCACGGGGATGAAGAAGCCGAGCTCACTCCGTCCACGTGAAGGCAACAATTATCGGATCGGCTTTGAACGGTCGCCGCTAACTATCTTTGATCAGGGAGTTTAAAAAAATGCTGCCTCCAAGTTTTCCGGAAAACGAAACACAGCGAGCTGCCGATCTACGTCGCTTGAACATACTCGATACGACCGCAGAAGAGCGTTTCGACCGCATTGCTCGGATTGCTCAAGGCTATTTCAAGGTGCCGATTACTTTGGTCAGCTTGGTCGATACGACACGGCAGTGGTTCAAGTCGAAACAAGGATTGGAGGCATCTGAGACACCGCGCAATATTTCATTTTGTGGCCACGCGATTCTTGGTGATGACGTTTTTTTAGTCCCCGACGCCTTGTCCGATCCGCGTTTTGCCGACAACCCCTTGGTCACCGGCGATCCAAGCATACGTTTCTACGCGGGGGCCCCACTGACGTCGCCCGGTGGCTCAAGGGTAGGCACTCTGTGCATTATCGACAAGCGGTCCCGTACATTGTCTGAGGCTGACCTCGCTGTTCTTCGGGATCTGGCCGATTGGGTTGAAGACGAATTGGCGCGAAATGAACGGGAAGCCAAAGAAAGCCTGATAGTGCAAAGCATGGGAAGACTTTCTGCCATCGTCGAGTCTTCTGATGATGCAATCATGAGCAAGACCTTGGATGGCATCATCACCAGCTGGAATCCGGGCGCCGAAAGACTATTTGGTTACACGGAGGATGAGGCCATCAATCAGCCCATGGCGATGTTGATTCCGCCCGATCGCGGTAACGAGGAATCAATGACACTGGCCCGAATTGCGGCTGGGGTACACATTGATCCTTTTGAGACGGTGTGGATGACCAAGTCTGGAAAGCTCATCGACATCTCCGCAACCATTTCTCCTCTCAAGGATAGGGCAGGAAAGGTCATCGGAGCCTCAAATATTGCGCGTGACATTAGCGAACGCAAGCGCGCTGAGCAAATGAAAGTGGAGTTCATTTCAACCGTCAGCCATGAACTGCGGACCCCTCTGACTTCCATTTCCGGCGCCTTGGGGCTGATCATCGGCGGTGCCTTGGGCGAGGTGCCGCTCCCGGCACGGGAGATGATCGCCATTGCGCACAAGAACAGCCAGCGCCTGGCTCACCTTATCAATGACTTGCTGGATATTGAGAAGATAGCGGCTGGCAAGCTGCACTTCGACATGCAGATTCAGGCGATCAGACCGCTGATTGAACAAGCGCTGGAAGCGAACCAGGCCTACGGCGCCCAGCGCCGCGTCACCTTCACCGCGACGGGCGTTGTACCTGATGTGAACGTTCAGGTGGATAGTCAGAGGATGATGCAAGTGTTCTCCAACCTGCTGTCAAACGCCGCCAAGTACTCTCCTGAAGGGGGCGTGGTGGAGGTTGAGGCGGAATTGAACGGAAACCGGATGTGCATCAGCGTGCGCGACCACGGGCTCGGCATCCCTGCCGAATTCCGCAGTCGAATTTTTCAGAAATTCGCCCAAGCCGATTCGTCCGACACGCGGCAAAAAGGCGGCACCGGGCTGGGGCTGGCAATTACCCGTGAACTCGTTGAACACATGAACGGCAGCATCGGCTTCGAATCGGTGGAAGGTGAGGGCTCTCGCTTCTTTGTCGAACTGCCTGTGTGGCAGATGCCGGCTGAGAGCGAGGGTATCGCCTCAACTGTTGCTAACGATGGCCCGCGCATCCTGGTGGTGGAGGACGAGCCCGATGTTGCGCGCTTGCTGACCCTGATGCTCACTCAGGCAGGCTATGCCGTTGATACGGCCGCCACCGGGGCGGCAGCGCTGCGCGCGCTGCTGCATTCGCACTACGCAGCGATTACTCTGGATCTGAAGTTGCCTGACACGAATGGCCTGGCGCTTATTCGCCAAATCCGCGAGCAGCCGGAAACGGCGGAACTACCCATCGTGGTCGTCTCTGCCGCCATGGAGGAAGGCCGTCTCGCCATCAAAGGCGATTTTTCCGGCATCGAGTGGATGGGCAAGCCGATCGATCAACCGGGCTTGCTGGGGGTGTTAGACCGAATGGTGTCCGCCGAGGGCTCGCGGCTTGTCCGCGTGTTGCACGTCGAGGACGACAGTGATCTGCATCAAGTGATCCGCGCCATGGCCGGCGACCGATTCGATTTCGTGCTGACGACCACGCTGAAGGAAGCCCGTGTCCGCCTGGTTCAGGAGCAATTTGACGTGGTGATCCTTGACATCGTTCTGTCGGATGGTTCCGGATTGAGTTTGGTGGAAGCCGTCCGTACACATCAACCCACTGCGCGGGTGGTGATGCTGACCGGTACCGATATAACGGCGGATGCTGCCCGCCAGGTGGATGCCGTATTGGTTAAATCCAAAATATCTCCAGACCAGTTGTTGGCTGCCATCCATACGAGCATCCAGTCCTTCGCAGCCCATGGACATCACTCATGAACTTAGGGGATTTCCGTTGGTCTTCGGGCTGAAGCCCGAATTACAAAAACCGAATCGTGTCATCGTGTCGTTTCATGTTGACTGACTACTCGTTAAAGTGTTGCCGGCCCCGTCATCGCTTCCGGCCGCACCCAGCGCTCGAAGTCGCTCTCGCTGACATACCCCAAAACCAGCGCCGCCTGCTTTAAGGAACTGCCATTGGCATGTGCGTGCTTGGCAATCTCGGCGGCGCGGTCGTAGCCGATCTGCGGCGTGAGCGCCGTCACCAGCATCAGTGAGCGCTCGACCAGATCGGCGATGCGCTGGCGATTAGGCACGATGCCTCGGGCGCAGTGGCGGTCGAAGCCAGCCATGCCGTCGGCTAACAACCGGAGGCTTTGCAGGAAGTTATGGGCGATGAGCGGCTTGAATACGTTCAGTTCAAAGTTACCCGAGGCACCGCCGAAACTGATCGCAACGTCGTTGCCGAAAACCTGGCAACAGGCCATGGTGAGGGCCTCGCATTGGGTCGGATTGACCTTGCCGGGCATGATGGAGCTGCCCGGCTCGTTTTCCGGCAAACTAAGTTCGCCCAGGCCGCTGCGCGGGCCCGAGGCCAGCCAGCGGATGTCGTTGGCGATCTTCATGAGCGCCACGGCGAGGGTTTTTAGCGCGCCGTGAGTGGCGACCAGAGGGTCATGGCTGGCCAACGCGGCAAACTTGTTGGCGGCGCTGACGAACGGCAGGCCGCTGCGGCGCGCCAGTTCGGCGGCGACGCGAGCGCCGAATTCGACAGGGGCGTTGAGCCCGGTTCCGACCGCCGTGCCGCCCGCCGCCAGTTCGTGGAGCGCTGGCAGCGTTGCGATGATTACCGATTCGGCGTGTGCCAGTTGTGCCACATAAGCCGAGAACTCCTGGCCCAAGGTCAGCGGTGTAGCGTCCTGAAGATGGGTGCGGCCAATTTTGACGATCTCGGCGAAGGCCGCCGAACGTTCGGCCAGCGTGGCGCGCAGGTTCCGCAATGCCGGCAGCAGCGCACTCGAGATGCCCACACAGGCGCTGACGTGCATGGCGGTGGGAATGATGTCGTTGGACGACTGACTCAGGTTGACCTCGTCGTTGGGATGCACCCCTCGCGCCTCTCCACGCGTGCCGCCCAGGATCTCGGAGGCGCGATTGGCCAGCACCTCGTTCATGTTCATGTTGCTCTGGGTTCCGGACCCCGTCTGCCAGACCGAAAGCGGGAACTCTGTGGCATGGAGGCCGGCGATAACCTCGTCAGCGGCGGCCGCAATGGCGGTGGCCTTGTCGCTACTCAGCGCGCCGAGATCGCGATTGACCAGCGCGCAGGCGCGCTTGACGGCGGCCAAGGCCAGGATAAGTTCGTCGGGCATACGCTCGACCGAGATGGCGAAATGCTCGAGTGAGCGTTGCGTTTGCGCGCCCCAGAGCCGGTCGGCAGGCACCTCAACGGCGCCGAAAGAGTCACGTTCAGTCCGGGTCGTGGGCAGGGTCGTGGGCATCGAGGGCTTCCTATGGATTGATGAGCATCAAGATGGGCGGATCAAAAACTACCTGCAGGTCAGTTGATCACCGAACACCACGTGACGCAACTACTCGGCGATCGGGTCGCCATGCGCGAAGTGGAGCATCCAGGGTCTGTCCGTCTGGCAAAATGGCGGGATGCCGTCTCCCGCTTTCGATCCCGCTCAGATTAGCCGCGTTCTGGTCATCAAACTTCGCCACCACGGCGACGTGCTGCTGGCATCGCCAGTGCTGACGATGCTCCGGCGCATCGCGCCCCAGGCCGAAATTGATGGACTGGTCTACAGCGACACGGCGCCCATGCTGGCCGGTCACCCGGCGCTGTCGCAATTGCACCTGATCGACCGCCACTGGAAGAAGCAGGGATTGACGAGCCAGGCGGCGGCGGAATGGGCGCTGATCCGGCAACTGCGGGCGCGGCGCTACGATCTGGTGGTGCATTTGTCGGTGCATACGCGCGGCTCGTGGCTGGTGCGCCTGCTGCGGCCGCGCTGGTCGGTGGCGCCGAATATCCCCGACAAGAAAGGTGTCGCTTTCTGGCGTGCCAGTTTTACGCACCTGTATCCGTCGCAGTCGCACAGTGAGCGGCATACGGTGGACACCAATCTGGACAGCCTGCGTGCGCTGGGTCTGACGCCATTGCCGGACGACCAGCGCGTGACGCTGGTGGCGGGCGCGGCGGCCGAGGCCAAGCTTACCGACGTGCTGGCGCACCACGGCCTGCCCGCCGGCGGCTACATTCACATTCACCCGGCTTCGCGCTGGGCATTCAAATGCTGGCCGGCCGCGCGCATGGCGGCGCTGTGCGATTTGCTGACGGCCAAGGGCTGGCCCATCGTGCTGACGTCCGCGCCGGACGTCAACGAGAAATCCCTGATCGCGGCTGTACTCGCGGCACGCGCATCCCAGGCAGGTTCGCTGGTGGATTTGTCGGGTCAGTTATCGCTCAAGGAACTCGCCGCGTTGTCGGCCAAGGCCCGATTATTTGTCGGCGTCGATTCGGCGCCGATGCACATCGCCGCCGCCATGGGCACGCCGACGGTCGGCATTTTCGGTCCCTCGGGCGACCGTGAATGGGCGCCCTGGGGCCAGCCGATGACGCTGCACCGCGTGGTGGCATCGACCACCCATCCCTGCCGCCCCTGCGGCATGGCCGGCTGCAACGACAGCAAGATCAGCGACTGCCTGGAGACGCTACCAGTGGCGCAGGTGCTGGCGGCCTGCGAGGAGTTGCTGGCCTTGCCGCCAGCAACTCCAGCAGACGTTGGCCATCCCCCTAACCCCCTTCCCGTGGAAGGGGGTGACGTGGGCTCGCCGCCGCGCGGCTTGGGCGGCTCGACAAGCTCATGAAGCTCGCCATCGTGCGGCAAAAATACACCGCGTTTGGCGGCGCGGAGCGTTTCGTCGAGCGCGCGCTGGCCGAACTTCGGGCGCAGGGCGTGGATGTCGAAATCATTGCCCGGCAATGGTCGAGCGCGGGCGAGAACAAAAGCGCCGGCCGCCGTGTCGATCCCTTCTATCTCGGCCGCACCTGGCGCGACGCCGGCTTTGCACGCGGCGTGCAGGCGATCATCGCCACCGGCGACTACGACCTGGTGCAAAGCCACGAACGCATTCCCGGCTGCCACCTTTACCGTGCCGGCGACGGCGTGCATGCGACCTGGCTCGAACTGCGGGACGCCACGCGCAATGCGACCGCGCGCCTGGGCACGCGGCTTTCGCCCTGGCACCGCTACATTCTGAACGCCGAAGCCGAGATGTTCCGCCATCCCGATCTACGCGCGGTGATCTGCAACTCGCAGATGGTGAAGGCGGACATCATGCGGCGCTTCGCCGTACCCGAGGACAAGCTGCCGGTGATTTACAACGGCGTGGACCTGGCTCAGTTTCATCCGGGACTGCGCGACGAACATCGTTCGACCATGCGCGCGCACGCCGGCACGTCCGATGAAAGCCGTCGCGTCGTGCTGTTCGTTGGCTCCGGCTACGAGCGCAAGGGCCTGCCGGATTTGCTCAAGGCGTTGGCGAAAATGGAACACTCGGACACCGAACTCTGGGTCGTCGGCCGCGACAAGCGCGAGGCAGCCATGCGCGCGCTGGCGGCGAGCCTCCAGCTCAACGACGAGAAAACACCGGCGCCGGATCGCGTCCGCTTCTTCGGCCCGCAACCCGACGTGCGGCCCTTTTACGGCGCCGCCGACGTGTTTGCGCTACCCACGGTATACGACCCCTTCCCCAACGCCGCGCTGGAGGCGCTGGCCAGCGGGCTGCCGCTGATAACGACGACCAGCTGCGGCGCCGCCGAGCTGGTGACCGACGCCAATGGCGCGGTCATTGGCGCGAATGATGCCGAGGCGCTGGCGACGCGACTGGATGCACTCTGCGCACCCGGCCGGGCCGACAGCATGCGCGAAGCCGCGCGAGCCAGCGTGGCCAAATTGGGGCTGGCGCCGATGGCCGCGCGGTTGACCGCGCTTTACCGCGCGCTGAGCTGAGCCTGCGCGTCGGCAATCACGGGGCGCAGACGCTCCACCAGCGCGGCAAATGAAAAACGCGCCAGATGGGCCGCGGCCTGTTGCGGCCGCAGTAGATCATTTGACTGATGCCGATTCTCCAGCTTGGTCAGCAGGCGGTCGAAATCGACCCCTTGATCCTGGCGCGGATCGCGATAGAGGAATCCGGTTTCGGCGTCGATCACCGTCTCGGTAAACGGCGGCGCAGCCACCGCGATGACCGGCGTGCCGCAGGCCTGCGCTTCGATGATGTTGAGCCCCAAGGCTTCCTTTTCCGGCAGGCCCGAAAGCAGGTAATCGAGTTGCCGGTAAATGGTGGCGACATGGCGCTGCTGACCCCAGAAACGCGCCTGGCCGCGGCAGGGCGCCAAGGCCCGGTCAAGATCGCGCACCGAGGCATAGCCGCCGCTGCCGAAGATTTCCAGACGCACCGCCGGATGGCGTGCCAGCACGGGGGCAAGGTGCTGGAACAGCACGGGGAACTGCTTGATCGGCGTCAGCCGCGAAACGATGCCCAGCGTGAGTTGCGCCTGCCGCGAAAATTCGGCATGCGAGCGCAGGGCCTCGACCGCCGGCTCGAACAGCCCGAACAAGCGGTCGCGGCCCTTGCGTTGATCCCAGTCGTAGCGGCTGGCCCGCTGAATCTGGCCGCC
>Ga0163144_10029302_pt1 | contig 10574 bp, 9 predicted proteins | sample OliLak19BULKMAT1_FD_123175 | JGI IMG/M metagenome (GOLD analysis project Ga0163144, IMG submission 123175) | Freshwater microbial mat bacterial communities from Lake Vanda, McMurdo Dry Valleys, Antarctica - Oligotrophic Lake LV.19.BULKMAT1 | ecosystem: Environmental > Aquatic > Freshwater > Lake...
GTGCCATCGCCGGTGCGCTCGAGCCCAAGCGCAGTGTAGCGGACAACGTCAGGCGTGAGGCGCATAAATGCGGACGCAGAAACGCGCCGCACTCCCTCTGCAAGGAAGAGATCGACGATCGCCGCTTCCTGCCCAGGCTCTTGTGGCGAATGAATGAGGTTGGCGCCCCAGGCGATCTGGTCAGGGCCCAGAGCTGCCTGGATCTGTTTCACGCCGGCCTTGATCTCCGCGAGCGGGAGGCCTGCGCTCCCGTAGAATCCCAGACACCCCGCACGAACAGCTTCGATGACCATCTGCGGCGTTGCGATGCCGCGCGCCATTTCGCCCACTACATAGCAAAAACGCGCCGGATGCTCAGCCAGAAAGGCGCGGTCGCCCAGCCACTCGGGAAAGATCGCCGGAAGCCGTGCTGCCTCGGAATCTGCCGGACGCTCGTCATCGACAGAAACAATGTGAGGCACACGCGCTGCATCGTAGGCGAGCCAGACCGCTGCGCGCGGGGATTCTACGGCTCTCTTCAAGAGACCTTGCACGCGTTGTTCGCCCTTCTGGCTCGGCCCCGTTCTAGATACCGCTTACCCGGCCGCATTAAAGGCCGCGACCGACGAAGTCTCAACGGAAAAATCCTGATTTCGATCAATCATTATCGAGCGCTCGAATGGCGCACAACTTCTAATCGTAATTTCTCAGTCAACCCGCACAGAAAATTCTCGGAAGGCAGGGATTGCCGCAGCAGTGCGCGAACTTGCAATCTCTGAAGCCTGAGCCTACAGCCGATCTGTCACTGGGGAGTAGCCAGTCGTCCGCAAGGACGAGCCACCGTGTCAACATGCTCGGCCGAGAGGTCGTGGTGCAGTGGAAGCGGGTCACCGCTTGGGCGAGACCAATGGCATCAGTTCTCTGCTCAAGGCTGGGCGGGGAGATTGATGTCGATTGGATCTTGAACGCCGCCCGGCCTGGAGACTGCCCCATGGAAGCCCTGTTTACCTCTACCGCCGTGGTTGCCCTCGCCGAGATCGGTGACAAGACACAGCTTCTTGCCATCGTTCTGGCCACACGCTTCAAGAAACCTCTGCCCATCATCGCCGGCATCTTTGTTGCGACCATCGCCAACCACTTTCTTGCCGCGCTTGTTGGCGCCCAAGTCGCCTCTATTCTCGATGGCCAATGGTTTCGCTACCTGATCGCGGCATCTTTTATCGCCATGGCGGCCTGGACGCTAATACCGGACAAGCTGGATGACGATACGGAGCCCAAGCCAGCAAAGTTCGGCGCTTTCGTTGCGACGACGATCGCCTTCTTCCTCGTCGAGATGGGCGATAAGACCCAGATCGCCACGGTTGCGCTGGGTGCCCGGTTTCACGACGTTATCGCGGTCACTATGGGCACGACACTGGGCATGATGCTGGCCAATGTGCCAGCAGTCTTCCTCGGCAACGAATTGCTGAAGCACGTGCCGCTCAAAGTCGTCCGCTTGATTGCCGCCGGGCTGTTTCTGGTGATCGGCCTGTGGGTTTTGGCCCAAACGGCGGGTCTTTTCAGGTAGGCGATGGCGGAGGAGGAGGGATTCGAACCCCCGGAGCCCTTTCGAGCTCAACGGTTTTCAAGACCGCCGCATTCAACCACTCTGCCACTCCTCCGCAGGATGCGCTGTTTGTGGGAAGGCGTGCCGGATGGCAAGTCCCTGCGGACGTCCAGAAGTGAATCAAACCTTAAAACGCGGTGCCGGACTTTCTGTTCGGTTTGACCGGGTGGCGACACCTCTCATGGTAAACCCCATCCTGAAACGGCCAGAAGGCCACCGGGCAATTCCAGAAGGAATGATCCGGGTTCTCAGAATGAGGAGATTTGCGGCACATGCCGATCGTGAACACCCGGTTTCGGACCCAACTCACTGTTGTTGCATCTGCAATTTTGCTCGCCGCGGGCGCGCTTCCGGCTTTTGCTGGCCCACGCGCGCCCATCGTCTACGCGAACGATACCGGCGCCGCTGCGCCTGTGACCGGCTCCAAGTCGTTCACGCCGTCCGGCAAGGCTGACAAGGCCACCCAGCGGATCGAGTTCCGGTATCCAGGATCCTCGGCTGAACCGGGCCGTATGGAGATGGCATCGGTGAGCGTTCCAGAACGCACAAACCCGGTGGCCGAAACGTCGTTTACGGACGTCCCGCAGTTCTCGCCGGAAGTAACCGTGTTTGATGCGCCCGCGACAGCCGCCCAGATTGCAGCCAGCCGCGCGCCAGTCGTCGATGCCGCGCCTTTGCAGCCCGTAGCTGTGATCAACGCGTCGCCATTCACGCCCGCCGGCGATACGGCCTGGAGCGAGGTTGCCATCGCCATCGTGTACGGTGACGAGTTCGCTGGGCTGCCTACCGCCAACGGCGAAATATTCGACCAATCTGCCTTGACCGCCGCGCACCCTTCGCTGCCGCTGCCCAGCCTCATGAACGTCTCCAATCCCGCGACAGGCAAGGAAGTGACTGTGCGCGTCAATGACCGCGGCCCGTTTGAAGACGGCGCCTCACTCCAGGTATCGCGCCAGGTTGCGATCGCGCTCGGATTTGACGGGGCAGGGAAGGCGGAACTTGTCATGCACAGGGCCGGCGAAGCCGCGCCTGCAGTTTCCAAAGCCCGCTCCGACTACAAACCGGCGGTCCTCGTGAAAGCTGCCCAGCCGGTTCCAGCGGGCGAGCTTTTGGGGGGGGACGAACTCGCGGGCGGAACAGATCGGGGCACCAAATCTGCTGCCGGGGCGAAACCCCGCGCCGCCGTGAAATGGCCCGAGCCGCCATCCGATTGGAGCGTCAGCCCTGCGGCCACCAAGGTCGCCGCGGCAGCTGCAGGCACCCACTACGTGCAGCTCGCATCCTTCTCAGACATCGGTAACGCAGAAACGCTCTATCGCGGCCTCCGCTCGGACCTGCCTGTGGAAATTGTTCCGGCCCGGGTAAACGGCGCGGACTACTTCCGGGTTCGCGTCGGGCCGCTGGCCAGCCGCGACGCCGCTCAAGACCTCCGTGACCGCCTCAATGCAGAAGGCAAGGGCGACGGACGGGTTGTTACTGCGGAGTAGAATGCCCGCAGTGCACCCATTGACGCTGACCACAAACCGGCCCTTTTTCCCGGATATCCGGGAACGGGGGCCGTGTCTGCATGCGGCCATTACGGAATAGGGAGAAGAGTATCGTGAAACTCTGGCGTGGGATCGTTTCGGCCGTAGCAGCCATCGGTGTCGGATCGGCATTGTCTGCGTCCGCGCAGATGATCGATACACCGGCGGAATTCGCCGTGATCATGGACCATGAAACGGGGCAGATCCTTTATTCCAAGCGCGGCGACGAATTGATGACGCCGGCGTCGATGACCAAGATGATGACGGCATATGTCGTCTTCGAACTTATCGAACGCGGCGAGATTTCACTAACCGACAAGTTTACCGTCAGCGAGGACGCCTGGCGCCGCGGCGGTTTTCCTTCGGGTACATCAACGATGGGCCTGAAGCCCAAGGACACCCCGACCGTTGAAGAATTGCTGCACGGCGTGATCACGATGTCAGGCAACGACGCCTGTATCGTACTCGCTGAAGGCATATCAGGTTCCGAACCTGCATTTTCTGCGCGGATGACCGAGATTGCGCATGAACTCGGCCTGTCGACAGTCAACTTCGTGAACGCCACGGGCCTTGAAGGCGATGGGCATGTGATTTCGGCGGTTGATCTCGCGAAACTCGCCAAGATGACGATCGACAAGTATCCGCAGTATTACGGCTGGTACTCGCTGCCGTCGTACACTTGGCGCGATTACACGCAGGCGAACCGCAACCCCCTTCTGGAAGTAGCCGGAGCCGATGGCCTGAAAACAGGGCACCTTGAATCATCCGGTTATGGATTGACAGCCTCGGCCGTTCGAGACGGCGTGCGCCGGACAATCGTCATCAACGGCTTGCCGACAATGGCGGCCCGCGCTCAGGAAGCCGAGCGTCTGATGCGCGTGGCGATCCAGAGTTTCGAGCTGAAAACAATTGGTCCGGAAACAGTGACCCTGCCGGATGTGCAGGTCTGGCTGGGCGCCCAGACCACCGTTCCGGTTTCGCTCGCTGAGCCGGTAAAAGTCGTCGGGCACAAGGCCGCGTTTTCTAAAGCGAAAGCGGAACTCGTACTCGACAAGACCGTGCGGGCGCCGGTCAAGAAAGGCGATGTGGTTGGAACATTCGTCGTCACGCTGGACGGGCAGGAGCCCGTAACCGCGCCGGTGATCGCAGAAGCTGACGTCAAGAAGCTCGGCTTTGTTGGTCAGGCCATCGCAGGGATCGGAACTCTGATGAAGAGCGAGAATGAACCGGACGCGGCTGAAGAAGAACTGAAGGGCGGTTGATGGCGCAGTCCGCCCGGGGCAGGTTCATCACACTTGAAGGCGGTGAAGGGACAGGGAAGTCCACCTTGCAGTCCGCCCTTCGGGACCGGCTGGCCGGGCAGGGTGTTGATGTCGTCCTGACGCGCGAACCCGGGGGAACACCCCGGGCAGAAGCCGTTCGCGCACTGGTATTGGCACCGCCAGGGGGCAAGCCGTTTTCGCCGTTGGCTGAGGCACTGTTGATGAATGCGGCGCGCCACGATCATCTCGATCAATTTATCCGGCCAGCGCTCGACGCAGGCCGCTGGGTTGTCTGCGACCGGTTCAGCGACTCAACACGCGTCTACCAGGGTGTTTCTGGGGGCGTATCACCCGAAGTTGTTCGAAGCCTTGAGACGTGCGTCGTCGGATCGACCCGCCCTGACCTTACGCTGATCCTCGACGCGCCCGTCAATGTTGCGCACGATCGCCGTGCCGCCCGCAAAGGCACGCAAGACGTGTTCGAGCAGCGCGATCTGGAGTTTCATCAGTCGGTCCGCCTCGCCTTTTCAGAAATCGCGCGCGACGAACCCGACCGCTGCAAGCTGATCGACGCAAGCCGGCCGGCTCCTGAAGTTGCGGACGCTGCCTGGACATATGTCGCCCAGCTGCTTAAATCAACCGAGGCCAATTGATGGCCACCGGCTGGCCCCTGTTCGGACATGGCTTGGCGGAGCGGCGGTTTCTGGATGCATATGCGCAGACCAGACTCCATCATGCATGGCTGATCGAAGGGCCGGAAGGCATCGGCAAGGCGCGTTTTGCGCAGCGTCTCGCGGCATTCCTGCTCGGGGCGCGCGGCCCTGACGACAGCCCGCTTGATGCTGACGACGCCGATCCCGTCTGGCGGGCATGCTCGTCGGGCAGTCATCCGGACCTGCGCCTCATTCACCGCGAACTCAATGACAAGGGAAAGCTGACCCAGGACATCAATGTGGATCAGATCCGCGCCCTGACAGACTTCTTCACGATGAAACCGGCGCTTGGCGGTTGGCGCATCGGGATCATCGATGCCATCGACGAGACCAACAAGAGCGGCGCCAACGCGCTTCTCAAGACGCTGGAAGAACCGCCCCCAAAGTGCGTCCTGTTCCTGATCAATCATGGCCGCGAACCCATCCTCCCAACGATTCGCTCGCGATGCCGCGTTTTGAGGCTTTCAATCCTCTCTGATGACGACTGCAGCAAAGCGCTCGAAACTGCAGGTGCGCCGGGGCAGGCCGCCCGGGTTGCGAAGGGCAGGCCGGGGAAGGGCATCCGTCTGTCTTCGGTGCCTGCCCTCGCGGCCGTTGAGGCCGCCCGCGCCCTGCTCCGGTCCGGCCCGAATTTCACTGACAAGCTCGCCGTGGCGGCCCTTTTTGCGGCGTCCGCCGATGACGCGGCGATGGAGGCATTCCAGTCGGAACTTTTCACCTGGTTGGCGGATCGCGCCGAGACCGATCCGGCGGCAGCGAAACTGTGGCTGAAACAGGCACGGCTGGCCGGCGATGCCGAGCGTTTGAACATGGACGCTGCGCAGATCGCCTCAAAACTGGTGGCGGGGCTTTATGAATTGGCTCAGCCCGTCTAAACGCGCCCCAGATGTTCGATACACACGTGAACCTGCATGGAGAGGCCTTCGCCGAAGACCTCCAGGATGTACTCGGCCGCGCCCGCGCTTCGGGCGTGCAGCGCTTCCTCGCGATCTGCGACCGGTATGACAATTTCCATTCCGTCCGGGCGATTGCGGAGGCGCACCCGGATATATGGTGCTCTGTGGGCGTCCACCCGCATCATGCCAAGGATTTCACCAGTCTGACCGCCGAAACGCTAATAGAGGAGGCCAGGCATTCGAAAGTGGTCGCCATCGGCGAAACCGGGTTGGATTTTCACTACGGCTACAGTGCCGAAGCAGACCAGATCCGCAGCCTGCGCGAGCATATCGAAGCCGCACGGAAAACCGGTCTGCCGCTCATCCTTCACACGCGGGAAGCTGACAGCCTGATGGCCGACATCCTCGAAGAAGAATACGCCAGTGGCGCCTTCCAGCCGCTGCTGCATTGCTACACAGGTGGGGAAGACCTCTGCCAGCGCGCTTTGGCGCTCGGCGCGTTTGTGTCGGTGTCCGGTATCCTGTCGTTCAAAAGTGCAAAGGATGTCAGAGCCGTGATTGCCAACGTGCCGCTAGACCGGATCATCCTTGAGACCGATTGCCCATACCTCGCGCCGATGCCGATGCGAGGCCGCCGCAACGAACCGTCTTACCTTGTCCACGTGGCCGAAGCGCTTGGCGCGCTCATGGGTGTCGATACGGAGACCATCAAACAGGTCACGACACAGAACGCAGTCCGTCTGTTTGCGAAGGTTGCCGCCTGATGGCGCGTGCGCGCATCGTCCTGCTTGGGACCGGTTCGTCCGGCGGCGTACCGCGAGTTGGCGGCGACTGGGGCGCGTGCGATCCTGCAGAGCCGCGTAACCGGCGGACACGCTGCAGCGCGCTGGTCGAACGCTGGAACGAGACGGGCGGCGTAACCCGCATCCTGATCGACACTTCGCCGGACATGCGGGAGCAACTGCTCGCGTGCGGCACGCCGCACCTCGATGCGGTGGTCTACACGCACGACCATGCAGACCAGGCGCATGGTATTGATGATGTGCGCGCGTTTGCTATCCGCCAGCGGGCGCAGTTGCCAACTTATTTCGATGCACCGACGAAAGAGCGCCTCGAGCGGCGCTTCGACTACATCTTTCACGGCGCGGGTGGATATCCGGCGATCATGGCGCCTCAACCCGCCATCGAGCCTCTACGTCCGTTCGATGTTCCAGGCCCTGGCGGGCCTGTTGAATTCCTGCCTGTGGACATGGAGCACGGCCGCATCCGTTGCATGGGCTTTCGCATCCGCGATCTGGCTTATTGTAACGACGTCAACGGCTTGCCGCCGGAATCGATGGAAGCCCTTACTGGCCTCGACACGTTGATCATTGATGCGCTGCGCTACACGCCGCACCCGTCGCATGCCCACCTCGAGTTAACGCTGACCTGGATCGCCGCGCTCAAGCCGCGCCGGGCAATCCTGACAAACCTGCATGTCGATATGGACTACCGGACGCTGCTGCGTGAACTGCCGGACGGCGTCGAGCCGGCGTTTGACGGCATGGACATCGCGTTCGAGCTCTAGGGCAGTGCGGGGGTACAGCGCCCGGGCACCGGCAGGTACAAACGAGCCGAAGCCTGAAGCTAGCTACATTTCACCCGACTTCGCATTTCCCATAATATTGATTATGCGAACGATGGTGCTATAGGTTTGGCGCGGCAGCTTACCGTCGCTTGTGGACTGATTTGCGTTCTCAATAAATGCTAGTTGGGAGCAAACCATGCGAAGGCCGTTCATTGGCCGCGTAGGTCTGCAGATTCATACCGGCTTAACCTTGGCAGTTCTCCCCTTCCCCGATCGCGTCTCCTCTTGGGAGCGGCCTATTCCCACTCGATTGTGCCCGGGGGTTTCGAGGTGATGTCGTAAACGACGCGGTTGACGCCCTTCACTTCGTTGATGATGCGCGTGGCAACGCGGCCCAGGAAGGCGTGGTCGTAAGGATAGTAGTCAGCGGTCATACCATCCACGCTGGTCACCGCACGCAAAGCCAGAACAGCTTCATACGTGCGCACGTCGCCCATCACACCCACGGTATTGACCGGCAACAGCACGCTGAACGCCTGCCAGATCTCGTTGTACAGCCCCGCCTTCTTGATCTCATCGATGTAGATCGCATCGGCCTTGCGCAGGGTATCGGCTTTCTCGCGCGTGATGGCGCCGGGAATGCGGATGGCGAGGCCCGGACCCGGAAACGGGTGACGGCCTACGAAAGCCTCGGGCAAGCCCAATTCGCGGCCAAGCGCGCGGACTTCGTCCTTGAACAGTTCGCGCAGTGGTTCGACGAGCTGCATCTTCATGCGCGCAGGAAGCCCGCCGACATTGTGGTGGCTCTTGATCGTCATACTCGGACCGCCGCTGACCGACACGCTTTCGATCACGTCTGGATAAAGCGTGCCCTGCGCAAGGAAATCCGCGCCGCCGATCTTCTTCGCTTCCTCGTCGAATACGTCGATAAAGAGCCCGCCGATAATCTTGCGCTTCTGTTCAGGATCAGAAACGCCTGCCAGCTTGCCCAGGAACAACTCTGACGCATCTACGTGCACGAGCGGAATGTTGTAGTGCTCGCGGAACAGGCCGACGACTTGCTCACTCTCGCCGGCACGCATCAGGCCGTGGTCGACATAGACGCAGGTCAGCTGGTCGCCGATCGCTTCGTGGATCAGCACAGCGGCCACAGATGAGTCGACGCCGCCCGAGAGCCCGCAGATCACCCGGCCCTTGCCGATCTGCGCACGGATCTTCGCGATGGCTTCCGCCTTGTAAGCGGCCATCGTCCAGTCGCCCGAGAAGCCTGCGACACCATGAATGAAGTTGCGCAGCAACTTGGCGCCGTGGGTCGTATGAACGACTTCGGGGTGGAACTGCGTGCCGTAGAAGCGCCGCGCCGTGTCGGCGATCACCGCATACGGCGCGCCGGGCGATTTCGCGATCACGGTGAAGCCCGGCGCCATTTCGGCGACATGGTCCCCGTGGCTCATCCATACCTGTTCTGCTTCGCCCTCAAACAGTCCATCGAGGAATGGATCCGCCTTCACGGGTTCGAGGAACGCCCGGCCAAACTCGCGGCTGGTGCCGCCCTCGATCCGGCCGCCCAGCTGGTGCATCATCACCTGTTGGCCGTAGCAGATACCAAGCACCGGAATTCCGGCCTCGAAGATCGCTCTGTCTGCCATCGGTGCATCGTCCCAATAGACGCTCGAAGGCCCGCCCGAGAGGATGATCGCCTGCGGCCCATAGGCCTCCAGGAAGGCCGCATCGACCTTGTTGAACGGATGGATTTCGCAATAGACGCTGCTTTCGCGCAGGCGCCGGGCGATCAGCTGCGTGACCTGGCTGCCGAAGTCGACGATCAGGGCGCGTTGGTGGCGTGTCTCGGTCATGCGGCGCCTTAGCCCGGCGAACAGGATTCGTCCACATCTTAGCACCTTGACCAGCAGGCCTTGTGCCGGTTTGCTCGCGCAATGATGTCACCTGAAGCACTCAAGGACCGCAAACGCCTCGCGTTCGATGCGGCCCGCGCTGGAAAACTGGACGAAGCGGAGGCTATCCTGCGCGGCCTGCTCGCCGCAGACCCGCGTGACCTGGGTGTGCTGCTATTGCTGGGAGACGTCGTTTTCAGCTCCGGCAATCGAACAGAGTCCGGTCAGGTTTACAAGTCCGCGCTCGCCGTTGCCCGCGAAGCCCAGCCCGCAGCGCTGCAGGCCTTCGCACAGGCGCTGGCGCGCGCGGAAGAGCGGCTGGCCGGGTTCTCGACCGAGTATGCTGCCTACATCGACACCATTGTTCCGCCAGCCGAGCGGTCCGGCCGTTTCAGCGAGTCGGTCGACATCCTGACCGGGCGGACGCCGATCTATCTCCAGCAACCGCTGAAGTTCTACTTCCCCGGTCTGCCCCAGCAGGCCTTCTATCCGCGTGAGGCATTCCCCTGGGCGCAGGCACTGGAGGCGCAGACGCCTGCCATTCGTAACGAGCTGTTCCGCGTCATGCAGGTCGACGGCCAGTTCGCACCCTACCTTGAGAGCGCCGGTGACGGAGCTCAACAGCGCACTCACAGACTCGTTGGCAGTTCGGACTGGAGTGCGTTTTACCTCTGGAAGGATGGCCAGCGGGTGGAGCGCAACTGTGACCTCTGTCCGGTCACCGCCGCGGCCATCGCAAAGCTCCCACTGGATTTTCTGGAGGGCCAGGCCCCATCGGTCCTGTTTTCGATGCTGAAACCCGGCGCGCATATTCCGCCGCATCATGGGCTCATCAACACGCGGCTGATCTGCCATCTGCCCCTGCTGGTTCCCGGTCCGGCCTGGCTGCGTGTTGGCGCTAAGCAGCACTATTGGCGTGAGGGTGAGTTGGTCGTCTTTGACGATAGCTTCGAACACGAGGCCAAGAACGAAGCCAGCGAAACCCGTGTCGTGCTGTTGTTCGACGTTTGGCGCCCGGAGCTCACGCCGGCGGAACGCGACCAGGTCGCTCGGCTACTGGGGTCAATCCGGCTGGCCGCCGAAACCCAGAACGGGCACTAGGTCCGGCGTTCCAGCAGCGCGAAGAAGAA
>Ga0163144_10029303_pt1 | contig 10574 bp, 20 predicted proteins | sample OliLak19BULKMAT1_FD_123175 | JGI IMG/M metagenome (GOLD analysis project Ga0163144, IMG submission 123175) | Freshwater microbial mat bacterial communities from Lake Vanda, McMurdo Dry Valleys, Antarctica - Oligotrophic Lake LV.19.BULKMAT1 | ecosystem: Environmental > Aquatic > Freshwater >...
AAGGTCCGCTGCGTTTATGATGATGCGTTCGCCCCAGTAACGCAGACTTGGATCCGGCGGCGTCATGTTGTGCCAGTCGCCTTTCCAGAACTCCCAAGTGCCAAGATCACCATCGAGTGTGATGATCAGGTAACGACCCATCACAGCCGACACAGTGCCTTGTGCGCCACTGGGAACTGTCGGTAGCGATGCTTCTTCTTTAGGCGACAATACTTGTTTGCTTGGGTTCGCACGCCCCGGTCCCTTTGCGGACGTACCTGTTGCTTTAACGTCACCCGCGCCGTCACCGTGCGAAGACACCACACGGTTACCGATTGCGAAGTCGACCACGCCGTAGTCAGTCATGTTCGCAGCAGGCGGCTTGATTGGTATCCAACCCTTTGGTGCGGATTCGCCTGTATCTTTTGGATCATGAGGACGCATTGGTTTGGGCGTAGGAGCCGGCAAAAGATCGCGGAGGAACTTGGGAATGCGTGGCATGTTAGGCCCCTTTCATAGCTGCGCGATAACCGATGTCATAGGCGTCTCGCAAGGCATATTTGTACGTGTACAGTGCACCGCCCCAGTTTGCTTTGGCTGCTCGACCGTCTTCCAGACCAGCGTGATAAGCATTCGTATGAGCACGAAGATCGTTTACATAGTCGAAACTGAGGATGCGAATGTTGCCTTCGCGGCGAATGGTAATCGGTGTGTTGTCAGAGTCGAGAACTTTGAGCCAACGCTTCTCGTCTTCGTCCCACTCTGTGGCAAAACTAATAACATAACCTGCTGCGTCGTCAGCTTCGACAACGTTGTAGCAAAGAACGTCGTCAATGTAGACCAGTGCGCCGCCAACGGGTTTATTCTTGTTATCAACCTTCATGCAGCTTTAGCTTTGCTGACTAACGTAAGCGCGTACGGGTCAGCAGAAGGACGCAAGGAATCGTAGGTGAAAGGACTGGTAGCTTCTGGGTCGAGAAGCGACTCGCCAATCAACACGCATTCGCCGGGCATGGCAGGCACCGCGTCGATGTCAGCATCAGAAGTATACTCGTCTACTCGAGTAGTATAATTTGAGACTGTGAAATATGCACACAACTCAGCCTGAGTCACGAAGATCATCGTAGCGTGCCCTGAATTGTCAGTCAGACGAACGCGCATGCGCTGATTAATCGATCCATCAATTGCGTCAGCTAACGTTTCACCAATGTAAACCTGATCTTGACGTTTGGTCCAGTGAACACCGTTGATCTGATACAGTCGATCGCAGTCAATAAAAAAGTGCCAATGCGTCGCGAGGTCGCAACGAGGCTGCAACCAGTTCGCTGTCAACATTGCTTGCTCGAATGTCGTCGTCATACTGAACGCAGACCTGCAACGCACGGGCCAAGATCACCTTTGATTGCCGCGAATGTGTAGGGCGTTGAGCGCCTTTTCTCTCAGTTCATCCGACAGTGTAGGTCCTTTTGCTGACCCAACAATGAGCACGTATCGTCCTGCTCGCGTGTCCTGTGAGTGTGCAACAAGCGCGTCAGGCTCATTAGCGTGAATGGTTTTCATGCCATATAGCTGCGCAGCTCTTGCGAGATCGCCAAGTCCTGCTTCAGATGCCGGCACTTCGGCAGCGAGTTCGCCATTCGGTTGCTGATGCACGATTGTCATCATGTATTGGGCAGCCTTTGATGACGGCGAGATAGGCGGTGCAAACGGGTCACCTGCAGGCGCTTGCGCATGACCGTGTGGCTCAACATCGATCATGACGAGTTCTTCGGCAGGTGCACCCAATTCAAGCGCTGACATAATCATGTCCAGTGGCACGTCGAAGGCTTCCTCGCCCGAGTCTTCGAACTCGAGGTCAGCTGTACCGGCGGGCTGATGGACATTGATCACAATAGCCGGCGCCACTTCACCCTTTCGAACCCAAGCAACACGTGCCCCAGGTATGAGACCTGTCACACTCGCCTGACGACGAAGATCGACAGCAGGCTCTTCTATGTTACGGACGAGTTGATAACCGGCACCTTGTGGATCATCGTCGGGACGAAGCTCCCAGACGGGATGAGCCTTACGTTGTAAACGGCTGTAAACCTCGTCACTAAGCCCGACCGGCAGTCCGGCTCCATGTGCGCGGTCGCGGGCTGCTGGGTTTCTGGCATGTACCTTGCGAGTCATCTCACTCGTATAGTACGGCCAAATGTGCCGTCAGCCACAAAGGAGAAATTCGATGATCGAGATCCCAGGTTACGCCCTCACAGCAGTTATCGCCAAGAGAAACGGCCACATAGACGACAAACCTACTCGACCTGTTGAGCTAACTGTTCGCGAACACGAGCACTTGCTTGTGCTACTCGGAACGCCGCACGAGGGTCTTTCCCGGTCTATCAGGCACAAATTGTTAGGTGCGCCACGTGCTCGCATACGAGCGCAAGGCTGGTGGTCTCGCTTTCTCGACTGGCTTGTTGGCCCGCCTGTTGCAAGTCATGCCTAATGCCGGCGGGCTTTACCTTTCAACGCCGGTTTGGGTTTCATGTGTGGCCAAGGCTCGACGGACCTTTAACCTCCCCGGAGGTCCGTCGAGCCAAGGCGTTACTCTTATGCATACAGTACTAATCAACTTTTGGTCCGTAGGACGCAACGTTGGCGACGCATATATGGCACCGGAACGCCTGCCTGAAGTACTAACCGGTGAAGTGTTCGGTCATCCTCGCAAGAAAAATGGCACCAGAGTCATAACATCAGCCATTGTAGACATACCTGAACCTGGCCTAGTGCGTACACGAAGCGGAACATTGTACAAACTTGGTGAGCCGGCACTTGAATACATCAAGTACCTGCGCGACATCGGCTACTCATTCGACCCAACTAACCCGATCAAACGCCGAGGTTAGCCAACCAGTCCTCGATCCGTGTGAGGAACTCAGCTTCAAGCAACCTGCGAGCTTCCGCACCAAATCCCGGCTTCATGTGCTCGAACAGCACGCTGCGTAGTGCGCGAGCAGACACCCTGTTTGTGTTACGTGTCTTGAGTTCGCAACGCCTGTAAGCCATCCCACGCACGAACGCATACGCCAATCCGTGATAGCGAGCACATCCACCACGCACCTTTGCATCATCTAACAAAGCAAAGATATCCTTGTAGATAGGATCGTACACAGCAGAGACTCCACAGTGCTTTGCAAGGTATTTAGCAGAGCTGGCATGTGTCACAGGCAAACGTTTTTCGCCGACAGCTCTGCGCGCTGCGCGTGCTGCTGCCAGTAAATCACGAGCTTCCGCTTTGATTTCTTTGGTTTTGATTGAGAGTTCGATCACTGACGAACGCAGTGAATCCATCGAGAATGTGTCGCGGTACATGTAAAACTCCTTGTGATATGGCCGACGAAGAGTGTCAGACCGCACAGGAGGACCGCGACTTATGAAACCTACCTATTGACCCATGTGTCAATATTACGCATTACCAACCGTGGCGTCAAGCGCACGCGACAGGAATCGAACCCGCTTCCAGATTTTTAGAAAATCCAGCTCGGCCAATGAGCTACACGTGCATAACGTCTCAGCATGCAACATATGTGCCGTGCATTGTAGTTGTTATACGAATAAAATTGTGCCAAGTTAGTGACGTGTCGCGCGCATTGACAAGCAGATCTGACGCGTGGCTTGCTCTACTCCGTCGTCAACGAAAGGACGCAATCAACAATGAAGAAGCAAGAAATCCAACAACGAACGGGTTATCGCACGAAGAGTGGCGAGGCGATATTGATGCCTCTCGAACTCGAGCTGCATATCAAAGCAGACTCCGATTTCACACAAACACGCTGGGCGCGGAAGATCAGAACAGTCGGCGGACGGTACAGTCATACGCGTGGTTCGTGGGAACACGAGGAAAGATTCGTCTGGGTGCCGAATACAGACGACGGCAGGCAGCTCGCAGCAAAGCTGCTCAAACTGTACCCACGCGAGCAGGAAACAATTGTGATTGGTCGCAAGACAGGCGGAAATGCTGGAATGGCGGCAGTGGTTCCCATCCCCAACAACGACGGACATCCGGTCGAGACGTTCGAGCAAAAGTTCACGGAACAACTCGAAGCCGCATTTGTTGCCAAGACGATCGAACGAGATGTTGTACCGACAGAGCCGTCACCCGATCAACGTCGCTTGCGTGCAGATGCAGCGCAGGCAGCCATCGATGCTATTCGTGGCACATTGCCGAAAGCGGCCGAGGCGCTTGGCTTGACGGAAGAAGACGTTCTTGGTCAAGACACGGCAGACCTGATGCGCCAACTCGAAGCTGCTGTGGCGCAAGCTCCAAGCAATGGCCACGGCAAAGCAGTGACAGGCAAGAACAGACCTCACGCCACTTCCTGAGGCGTAGCAATCCAGTCAGCTACGCCGAGAGCGAGCACCGACATCACCAGTCGAAATCGTTTGGCGTACTCGGTCGCTCGCTCCTCGGCAGGGGCTATCGATCCAGTCCAGATCAGTACTTTCAACACAGCAGTAGCAGACGCGGAGTCTTCTTTCCATCGACTGCCTTGCGTCATGTTTGTCGTACCTGTGATCCACGTCATACGAATCAATGCTTCACCGGCGTAATAGCTCGCAATGTATGCGCGAACATATGGCGACAACGACAACGAAATATCAGTAGGAATTCTCTTCAACTCACACTGCTGCAAAACATCGTCCATTCCTCTACGAATGAGAGGAGTCACTTCTCGCAACTGTTCCACCGTCGGTTGCCCGTTTTGAAGCAGACGCAAAAGTTCGTGCAGTGTATCACCTGCAACGAGTTCGATACCCGCATCTTCGTATGCAGTTTGGAGCAGGGCTACCAACATCGCCTGTCGTCGATACCAAGGGATCAGCTCGACAGCCCAGAGCAACAAACCGGATACTGGCCCGGGATTGTCTGTGACGTTGACAGTCTTCCCAAACTTCTTAATAAGAAGCTTGATCACATCAGACGACACATCAAATTGAGTCAACGTTTCTTTCAAAACTGCTTGCATTGGCACAAGTCTAGCTAGCAGGAGATATGCCAACTATGAAAAAACCAACTATGAAAAAACCAACGGCCAAAGCAGTAGGTCGACCACGAGCTGATGACCCACGTCACTTCAAAGTCACAACCATGCTCACAAGTGAAGAACATGCTTTCATCAGGGAGATGGCTGACACAGACACAGTCAGCGACTACGTGCGAGATCTAGTACGTATCAAAATGAAGCTCAAACCTGTCCGTAAATCTATAGTTAGTTCTGTTGACAACTAAAACCAAATGAAGCATCATTCTTTTAATGCGCGTGTTTGTCATTGACAGCAATCTTGATCGCCTTAATGAAACAACAGCGCGGCTCTCGCAGCACGGCTATGATGTAATGGGAACAGTCAACGGCACCATGGCGCGTCAAATCATCGGGCTATTCAAGCCTGCTGTTGTCATCGTCGATCCATTGCTCGACGATGTTGATTCACTGGCACTCACCAAAGAACTGGTTCCAACGCCCGTTGTGCTTCTATCGAATCTTGTCAGCAACGACATCAAACAGATCGCAAGCTTCATCAAGCCCGCTGCATGGGTCCAACGGAAAGAAGGCACGCAAGAGCTGATCAAAGCTGTCCACGCAGCGACACGTTCATGCTCTACTCATAGTGGTCTGTTTCTTGTTCCGGAACCGCTGTCGTTAGTTGTGCCTCCTCAAGTACTGACACTCGTTGAACGGTCCGCGATCATCCGCGCAAGAGCAGCAAAGGCAAGGAGCAACGACACCGGTCTACTGAATCGATCAGCGGCAGCACGCGCTCGCGCTCGGGCCATTTTGAATCGTCCTGTCTGCCGAAACGTTTGGGCTGCATAAATATGGCACAGGCCTTGCTACTACTTTGTAGCGTATGAGCTGCGAACACATCCAAAAGTTTCACATCAGCGCTAAATGCGGTGGTACGTGTTCGTTCACGTTCCCAGACGGCGCTAGATGGGATGGATATGTACCAGAGGTCCCTGGCATTGGTGGCGGCGATTACATCGACTTAGATATATGTCTTACATGCAAACAGGTTGTCGACTTCGATCCGCAAGACGTGTTTCAGGTACAAGAAGAAGACGAAGACAACAGCGAAAATGACGACGGTCACTACGATAGCTGCAGCGAATGTGGCAAGTATAGCATTGTCACATACGACACAGATGATGATATCTGGGTGTGTGACGATTGTAATTGACCTGCGAAGTAATTTACAGCTATACTCGTTACATGAAACTGCTGAATGGTCTCTTTCGCATTGTGATCCTTCTGCCCTTCCTCGTGTCTGGGATTGTCTACGCTGTCGTTATGGGTGATCCAGTTCTAGCTGCCCAAGCGCAAAAGCTTCAAGCTTGCGAGGGCAAACTTTGCGTTAGCCGCAGTGGTTGTCCCCTACGTGAAAAAGCTGATCCTAACGCAACAGCGATCAAGACCATGCACGAGTTCACACAAGTAAAATACCTAGGCAAATTCAACAAACGTTATCAGATGGCCTTTGTGACTGACAATGTTCACAAAGGATGGATGACGAAAGACTGCCTCGAAGGTAAACTGATCAAGTGATCTCAACTTTCCTGCAAATCGCTGTACGCCGTTGGACAACAGAACATCGACCCAAACCAGGCGAATACACCGTCGCGCTACCAGGTCTTCCAGGCCAACGTCAAGTCACCCTGAATGTGCAGCCAGCTCTTGCTGTAGACGTAGATGGCGAACGTGTGTACGTGTCTCTACCCACAACTGACACAAAAACCCGGATCGGCCCTAATGGTGTGGTCTGGCTCATAGTTACAGATAACCCACCAGAAGGTTCGTACGACCCAAATAAACACACACACTACATGCATTGTCCGCGTTGTGGTACAGTAAGGTTCGGACGGGCTCAAGATACCCATCGTGTATGGCTATGCCTCGAATGCGCCGCAAAGAACGATCGACACCGGCGCACGAGCAGCCAACATGTGAAGCGCCACCTGCGTTAGAAGTTCTAATCTTCAGCAGTCATGACAATGTCACACTGCATCGCCGTGCTCGCGCACTGCAAAGTGGGCTAACAAATCACGGAATTCTATCGAATGTATACGACAAGTTAGGGTCAGACTTCGACGAACTCTTACAAGTAGCAAAGCATCGCGTCGTATCAACGCCTACTACTGTCGTGTACAAGCACGGAGCAGTTGTAGCAAGATTGTTACGTTTGCCGTCCACACGTGAAGCTAGAGCATTACTTGCCAGACTGACGAGCCCGCGCTAGCCTAGCAACTGTCATGCCGATCAATCCTGGTTTGCGAAAACGAATCTTTGATATCGTTGACCGCAACTTAATGAAACTAATCGACAAGCACTTTCCTGTGCCAGGCGTCACTGACGTGGAAGAGGAACCAAGTGCACCGCTTCAACAGGAACCAGCTACCACTCGTGGTGAGATTATGCTGCGTATCACTGAAGCAGCACGCAAACGTGTGCGACTACATACGCAGTACGATAACGCCTGGCGCTATCTCGAACCGTACGAGATCAAGCAATCGACCCCGCCTATTCTATATGCACGTTGTTCGATGCATTACATCGTCGACAAGGGCAAGAACAAAGGCAAACCAAAGGTTGAAGCTTTCCGTCTTGATCGAATTCAAGACATGTACATCACCGACCAAACCTTCGAGCCTGCCTGGCCAATTAAGATCGGGTGACGTGTGGTCAGTTTTTCTCCACCCAAACGTAAACCCAAACCGACACGTGGTCGTATCATTTCAGTCTTTGGCGCAGAAGGCAGTGGTGTCTCAACAACGATTGACATCTTACGCGAAGCTTCCAAAGCAACAACTACTGTTATCACAGTCACTGATGAGACTACATACGAAGAACTCTCCGATGCTATCGACGAACATCGTGCCGGAGATCTTGCTGAGATTATCTTCCTCGACGGCTTCCCGCGGTCAGCGGCAGACATTCAGGTGATGTTCGACAACAGCTGGGCTTATGCTGGTGAAGGTGCTGTCATATTAGTTCGCCGGGGTGGTATTGCTTATGACCCGGAAGAAATCGAAGAACGTATTCGCGACTATGATATTCCTTACTTCACTGTGCTCAACGAAACTGGACGCATGGGACTAGCCGCTGCTGTAGCGCAGCTTGCACAATTTTCACAGCTTGGTGCCTGATGCAGAACTGCTCGTTGTGTCCACAGATGCATCGATGCTGGGTCACACCGCCTGCTGATGACTTGCGTGTCGTCAACTTACTTGTTTGCCGAATCAAGCTCGGACTTGAACGCAACAAGTCTGCACGTCTTCTGCTTAAGATGCTTCGCCCGAAGACCTTGACGCTAATGAAGTTCATACAAGATACACTCTCTCCCGACTGTGTCGATGGTGACACTCTCATATCTGAGATCGAGTCTGCTGTCATCGAGCGCTTGCTTGTGCACTACGTGCTCGGCGATCGGGCCACACCGATCCACTTTCTATTCGAGACACAATTTGGCGGCATGAAGTCTTGGGCGCTCAACTATGTCAACGCACTCCGTCGCTACAACCAGACGCATCTATTTGTCGACGATAGCAGTGTCGACGGCCTTCAAGACGACCGCGACTACGAGACACGTCTTCGCGTGCTCAATGCCGCATCAACACGCGGCTTGGTTCACGACCTGCCATTCGGATATGACATGAACACAGAAGATGAAGAGAAGGATGAGTTCAGTACTGACGTTGCCCAGGCACTCGACATTGTGAACGACGGAATCACGCTCAACATTCACGAGTACCGTGTCTTAGCCTTTTGCTTACGTAATGCTAGTACAACAGCTGCCAGCCCGGTACGAAACCTTCATGTATATTTATCCACTATCACAGGCTTCAATCGCAGCCGAGTGACACGTCTGTACACCAATGCTTGCCGTCGTCTCATCGAAGCTGTCGGCCGCACTAAAGAGTACCTCGCGGCCAGAGGCATCGAAGCACCAGAAGGACTCGCCGAACGCCGTAAACAATGGGCAGTCGGCAAAGCTATACACGATTCTTTAACTGAACCTGAAGCTTCAGCTCTACTTGACACGGTAGCGCAGGGTGCATCCGTGGCTGACGCCTGTCACGCCTATGGTATCAGTGATACGTACTACTATCAGCTGCGTTCAAAGTACGCAGCATTACGAGACAAAACCAATGGACACACGAGCACAAGTGATCGCCCGCGTAATGGCAACGATGGGCTTCCGCGTCAAGAACGAATTCGACGCTAGCTATGTCGAATACTATAAAGATTACACAGATTTGCGAGGGCACATGGCACGCGCCACTGCCATCTTCAATCGAGGCTCGATGGGTATTGACCATGCCAGACTAGAATCGTTCGTCGTCACAACTATGGCGCAAGTGCCCGCAGTCGCAGAAGTCGTCAAGGCTGAGGTGCCCAGAGTCATGGAGCAGGATCTCCTACATGTCTTAGCTGCTCTCGGCGGCATTGAGATGCGTGACCCGCAAGCGATTGTACAAATTCAATGCACACGCTGTAACAAGATGACGCCAGAATACTTCATGGACGCCAAGAGTGACACACCGTTGTGCCCTGCCTGCTTCGGGCGTAAGGTTGGAGCTGATGTCTCAGAATGATTTGGAGCGCGTGCGTGCGTTACGAACACTACTGACGGAGTACGACACAGCCAAATACTCCATTCGTTTACCATTTACTCAGGCAGAAATCGAAGCACAGGCTACTGTTCTGCGAAAATTACTTGGTGACGCAGCTGACAGTTTGTACAAGTTTCTCGACAAGTACGAGAGCCAATTGCGCGGAAGGAAGCAGCCATGACAGATCGACCAAAACAACCACACCGAGTCGTAGGTTCGGATGGTGAACCCACACGGTTCAAACGAATGACTGTACGTGAATGCCCAATATGCAATCCTGCGTCCGAAGGCGCAAAGATGGGCGTAGTGTCTGACAACACAGGTACTGTCATTCTCGAGTGCGAACACTGCTCTTACAATGAGTTCGTGAAGCCTGGTGAACTATGACAGGCACTGCCGTTAAAATGACTACCCCGGTCTACACTACAGAGAAAGAACTTCGACTGTTGATTACAGCCACAGCAAACGCGCGTACACGCATCGAAAATCGTGCACCAGACCCAGAACTAATTGAACGCTGGATCAAACATAGGATTGAAGTTGCACGCGAGAACAAGATCCTAATGACTAATCAACAGTACTCAGATCATAAAACTGGTCGAGGCTTCCAGAAAGGCGATGCCGCTCGGTACATCGGCAACGAGCGTAGCGAACATTGCAAAGATGGCGAGACCCGCGTGCGCAAAAACGGCCAGACTGGATGCATCACCAGCGTTGTAATCGACGGCAATACTGACATCGTGACCTTCCGTCCATACAACTATCCAGACGAAGCTGAGCTGGTTGTACGAGAGGGCACACCTGGATACATCGATCTCGAGAGGGTGCCATGAGGCTAGTCACTGGAGACCTAGCAACACAAATACGATCGGTACTCAGCAACATCGCCCAGTTCGACCGTAAAGCATTTGCTAGTTGGTTAATCGATCGAGACGCTGCAACC
>Ga0163144_10029304_pt1 | contig 10573 bp, 8 predicted proteins | sample OliLak19BULKMAT1_FD_123175 | JGI IMG/M metagenome (GOLD analysis project Ga0163144, IMG submission 123175) | Freshwater microbial mat bacterial communities from Lake Vanda, McMurdo Dry Valleys, Antarctica - Oligotrophic Lake LV.19.BULKMAT1 | ecosystem: Environmental > Aquatic > Freshwater > Lake...
CCGCCGTCGAGCGAACTCGGCTCATAGGCGACGCGTCCCTTGGGCACCATCATTTGCCGTAAACCGTCGCGTTGGAAATTCCGCATGGGGCAGCGCGGCGCGTTAATAGGGATCTGATGGAAATTCGGTCCACCGAGCCGGCTGAGCTGCGTGTCGAGGTAAGAGTGCAGACGGCCCTGCAACAACGGGTCGTTCGTGAAATCGATTCCCGGCACGATGTTGGCCGGGCAGAACGCGACCTGTTCGGTCTCCGCGAAAAAATTGTCGGGATTTCGGTCGAGCGTCATCTTGCCCACCATTTTCAGCGGGATGATTTCCTCCGGGATGAGCTTGGTGGGGTCGAGCACGTCGAAATCGAGGCCGTCAGCCGTGGCCTGATCGAAGAGCTGAAAGCCGAGTTCCCATTGGGGGAAATCGCCCTTCGCGATCGCCTCGAACAAATCGCGGCGGTGGAAATCGGGATCCGCGCCGTTGATTTTCACCGCTTCGTCCCACACCACGGACGCCATCCCGAGCAACGGACGCCAGTGGAACTTGACGAAGGTCGATTCGCCCGCGGCGTTCACGAGGCGAAACGTGTGGACGCCGAATCCTTCGATCATGCGAAGCGAGCGCGGAATCGCGCGATCCGACATCGCCCAGACGAGCATGTGCATGCTCTCGGGCATGAGGCTGGCGAAATCCCAAAACGTGTCGTGCGCGCTCGCCGCCTGCGGAAACCCGCGGTCGGGCTCCATCTTCACCGCGTGGATGAGGTCGGGAAACTTCATCGCGTCCTGGATGAAGAAGACGGGAATGTTGTTTCCGACCAAATCGAAATTGCCTTCCTCGGTGTAGAACTTGACCGAGAAGCCCCGCACATCGCGCGGCAGATCCCCCGAGCCTGCGCCGCCGGCCACGGTGGAGAAGCGCGCAAACACCGGCGTCTTTTTTCCGCGCATCAGAAAACTCGCACGGGTGACGCCATGCACCGCACCGTAGGATTCGAAGAAGCCGTGCGCGCCCGAGCCGCGCGCGTGGACGATCCGCTCCGGAATCCGCTCGTGATCGAAGTGAGTGATTTTCTCCCGCAGGACGAAATCCTCGAGGAGCGTGGGGCCGCCAATGCCGGCTTTGAGCGAGTTTTGATTGTCGGCCAAAGGGAGCCCCTGGTTCGTCGTGATCGCCGGTTGGTCGCCGGTGGCTTCCTGATGCGTCTCGCCGCTTAAAAACCGTCGGAGGGCGGTGAAGGGACAAACGCCGGCTTTTTTCGCGGGCGTGTCGGAGGTTTTATCGGATGTTTTTTTGGTGCGGGGCATGAGCGTGAAGATTATGAGCCCGGCGGGTCTCGCCGGGCCTACATCTGACTCCGGAAAAGACCGATGGTGCGTTCGCAAATTTTTTCCCGCCAAGGACGGCCACGCCATTCCTCCAGCGGAATCTCGCGGCTGTGCCGGACATCGTCGGCGAAGATTTCCTCGAGTCGCGCGGCGAAGGTGGCGTCGTAGATGTTGAGATTGGCCTCGTCGTTCAACTTGAAGGAGCGGCTGTCGAAATTCGTCGAGCCGACCGATGACCAGAGCCCGTCCACCACCATCAGCTTGCAGTGAAAATTCGTCGGCTGGTATTCGTGGATTTTCGCGCCGGCCTCGAGCAGCGGCCCCCACCGGCCGCGGCTCGCGCGGCGCACCAGCGGCACATCCGTGGCGGGTCCCGGCGTGATGATGTCGATCGTGACCCCGCGCTTCCGCGCCGCCACGAGCAGTTCAACCGTGAGATCGTCGGGCACGAAATACGCCTGTTCGAGCACGATGCGCTCCCGGGCCGCGGCGATCGACAGCAGATACATCAGCCGGATGTCCTCGCTGCCCTCCTGCGGCGAGCTGTGAAACATCTGGGCGAAATGCGGTCCCACCGGTTTCAATTCCGGGAAATACTCCTCGGTGTGCTCGACCGCGGAGCGGGTCTTGATCCAGTTAGTCATGAACGCGGACTGCATCTGCGCGACGACCGGTCCTTCGATGCGGAAATGCGTGTCGCGCCAGTGTTCCGGGTCCTGCGCGTGGCCGCGCCACTCGTCCGCGATGCCGACCCCGCCCGTGAAACCGATGCGCCCGTCGACGATGAGGAGCTTGCGATGCGTGCGGTTGTTGAAGCGGGCGAAGTGATACCACGTCAGCGGATGGAATTTCGCGACCTCGCCGCCGCTGTCCCGCAGGAGCGTCAGCAGTTCCGGATCCATTTTGTTGGAGCCGACGAAATCGACCAGCACATGCACGCGGACGCCGGCGCGCGCCCGTTCCGCCAGCGCTCCGGCAAACTCCCGGCCGGTTTCGCCGCGCCAGTAGATGAACGTTTCGAAGGTGATGGAGCGCCGTGCGCCCCGAATCGCCGCGAGCATCGCGGGGAATATCTCGTCGCCGTTGACGAGTTCCTTGATCGCGTTTCCGGCGACGAGCGGCGGCCCGAGCAGGCCGCTCATCGAACGGGCGAACTGGGGATCGCGGATCGCGTAGGAGGATCTGATCCGGTGCCGGATGTGTTTCTCGCTCGAAACGAAATTGGCCAGGAAGGCCGCGAGGACGATTCCGAGCACGAGGCCGAGGAAGAACATCGAGAGAAGGAGAGGGGAAGGACGGTTGGCCAACACTCGCTGACGGGCGATTGTGCCTGCCGCGGCGAGGGCCACGGTCACGTGCAGCGCAGACCTGCACGTGCGCTCCCCGTTCCCGACTCGAGTGCCACAAACCGGCGGGCGTTTTTTTAATTTCTCGGGGGCGATGACGCGAGCGCCTGCTTGAGCCGGCTCGCGGCGAAGTTCATCGCTTCCCGCGCTTTGGCGACGACCTGGCCCATCCCGAAAAACTCGTGGGTGACGCCATCGTAGTTGCGGTAGTGCACCGGAACATCGGCCTGCTTGAATTTTGCGGCCAACGCTTCGCCTTCGGAGCGGAGCGGATCAATTTCGGCCGTGATGACCGTCGCGGGCGGCAGGCCGGCGAGATCGGCGGAGGGGAGGAGTCCGAGGCGCGGGTCCGAGATATCGCCGGGCTTCGCGGCGTGCTGGAAAAACCATTTCATCATCGCGCGGTTCAGCGGCTTCGCGTCCGCGTTCTCCCGGTAGGAGGGCGTTTCGGTGTTGGAGTCAGCGACGGGATACACGAGCAGTTGGTGCGCGGGCAGCGGCATGCGTCGCTCGCGCGCCATGAGGCACACTGCCGCCGCGAGGTTGGCGCCCGCACTTTCGCCGGCGACCGCCATGCGGCCGGCGTCGCCCTTGAATTCATCCGCGTGCTCGAAGACCCACTGATAAGCGGCAAGCGCGTCTTCGTGGGCCGCCGGGAACTTGTGTTCGGGGGCCTGGCGGTAGTGTGCGGAAACGACGATGGCACCGACGGCGTTCGCCAGGGCGCGCGGCGTCGAGTCGTAAACGTCGAGGTCGGCAATCACGAAGCCGCCGCCATGATAATACACGATGACCGGGAATGGCCCGGTCCCTTCCGGCGTATAGATGCGGATGCTCATCGCGCCGGCCGGCCCCTTGATCGTCCGGTCGTCGACCGCGCTTACTTTCTCGGGTTCGCTGACCTGTCCGAGGGCAACGAGCAGCGCGGCCACCGCATCGGCGGGTGTCGGTTGCTCGCGTGCTTCCGCGGGAGAGAGGGTCTCGATCGGTTTTCCCCCGAGTTCCTTGAGCGCGTCGAGCACGTCCTGCATGTCGCGATCGACTTTGTCTCGTGCGCGAATTCCGGCGGTAACGGCTCCGAGAGTCGTGAGGGCAAAGAGCGAGGCGATTTCAATCGGTGAGATCATAACGATAGGGTTGAAGCAACCGCGAGACGACGCGCGCCGGTGCGATGGGTCTGGGAGCGCATCTTTCGATTGACGGTCCCGCCTCTCCCGAGGCGGTCTGTTGGAATTTCGTCGCCCGCTTTGGGAGAAGCGGCGACTGGGTTGCGGACAGTTGCACCGCCGATCCGTCCGGAGGGCCGGCGAATCGGCCGGCGCGGGAACTTATCGACGCCCGGTCGGCGCAGCGAGGGAAGCTTGCAAATTCTCGGCCGCGAATCTCACGGCTTCCTTCGCCGTGTCCACGACAGCTCCCATCCCAAAGAACTCGTGCGTCACGCCGTCGTAGTTTCGATACGAGACGGGCACGCCGGCGGCTTTCAATTTCTCCGCGAGGGTGGCGCCCTCCGAGCGCAAAGGATCGATTTGGGCCGTGATGATGGTGGCGGGCGGCAGGCCGCGAAGATTGGGCTCGCTGACCAGTTTCAGCAGAGGATTCAGCTTCTCGCCGGGCGGGATGGCGTGCTGCGCAAACCACTCCATGCCTTTCTTATCCAGAGGCTTCGCGTTGGCATTTTCCCGATAGGACGCCGTATCCATGGCGGTGTCGGCGACCGGATAGATCAAAAGCTGGTGCACGGGGAGGCGGATGCCCTGATCGCGAGCCATCAAGCAGACGGCTGCGGCCATGTTGGCTCCGGCACTTTCACCGGCCACCGCGACGCGGTTGGGATCGCCTTTGATGTCGGCCGCGTTGGCCATGGCCCACCGGTAGGCAGCAAGTGCGTCTTCGTGCGCCGCAGGAAACTTGTGTTCGGGCGCCTGGCGGTAGTGCGAGGACACCACGACCGCCTGCGCCGCATTGGCGAGCGCGCGAGGGGTCGCGTCGTAAGTGTCGAGATCCGCAATCACCCAGCCGCCGCCGTGGTAGTAAACGAGGACTGGAAACGGACCAGCCCCATCAGGCCGGTAGATACGAACCCGGATTTTCCCGGCCGGACCGTCGATGGCTCGGTTGTCGATGTGACTCACTTTTTCGGGCTTCTTGTCCATTTTCTTCATCAGCGCACTGGTGGCGTCGGCGATGGAAGGCTGTTCGCGCGCCTGCTCCGGAGTCAGCGTATGCAGCGGTTTCGGTTTGAGCGCGGCATGTTGATCGAGCACGGCCTGCATCTGCGGGTTCGGTTTCGCCATGGTTTGGGCGAGTGCAGTGGCCGCGGCGCCCAGGCTGAGAGCAGCGACGGTGAGAACACGGCGCAGCGTGAGCGCGGGAGTCGGAATCGTAGTCATGTGAAAGTGGGGACGAGCGGTCGCGAACGGAGAACGCAAGACCGGCCGCTCTTTTTTGGGGAAGAGCCGGCCGGTGCGCGGGTTGGTTTTGCGGCGGAACAGTCGAGGGCTTTAGTCGAGGAAGTAAATTTCCAGCAGCACGTCGCCCGTCTCGGTCACGGTGCCGCCACGGATCTGCGCGGTGTAAGCGCCGGGCTCGAGCGTCATGATGATGGCCGAGTCACGACTGCCGGCGGTGAGGCCGAAAGCGCCGACGCGGGTGAAAGCCGCCGGAAGGGTGGCATCGACCGTCCCGCCAGCGCTGAAGTCATCGTTGGCGCCGACCTGGGTCGAGCCGCGGAAGAGCGTGATCGACGGGTTGGTGAGGGCGTTGGTGACGCCGAACTGCGTCAAACCAGGGCCGATCGCACGCACGAGCACCCGACGCGGACCGGAGCCGCCGATCACGAAGCCGGTCGTGGCGGTGCCGTTGGCTGCGAGTGTGGTCCGAGTGGATACGTTCACCAAGGGCGACGTAAACGCGACGGAGACGATCGTGAAGGCGCCGCGCTGGGAGGCACCGCCGGTGTAATTGGCGACAAACGTGCCCGCGCTCGCGCTCGTGAACGTCATGTCCACGGTCACGGCCGGATTGGTGCCATTCGCCCCTTCCGTCACCCGGCCGGTATTCGCGCCGGCCTTGGTGTAGGTGAAGGGAACGCCGTTGGTCAGCCCACCGTCGTTGTTCAGGGTGTAGTCGACGCCGTTGGAAGCGAACAGCGTGCTAAAGGTGCCGCTGCCACTCGCGCCCCCGGTGGCGCTGGCGATCGTGCCATTAAAAATGGCGCTGCTGAGATTGGTGGGGGCAAAGTCGTTCGACTGGGCACGTGCGACCACGGCGCAGAAGGCGGCAAGGAGGATGAATTTGAGAGATTTCATGTGACGAAAATAGGTTCGTGTTTAAAATGAGGTTACGAGGTGGTTCGTCGTTCAGCGCAGCGCGCCGTTGAGCCCGTTGGGGAAGAAACCGCCACTCGACGCATTCGGCGCGAGATAGACGATGTTCAGGACTTGGCGGGCCGTGCGGCTGTAGGCGATGCCGTTGGCGTCGGTGGGAACGATGTTGGCGTTGCCGCTGAGCGTGACGCCCTGGTCGAGATCATCCGCCCCGTCGACGGAGTCACGCAGGTCGGAGATGGCTTGCGCCGCTTGTTGCGCGGTGGCGCCGGCCTCATAGATTTTGGTGCGAATGGTGGCGGCGTGATACGCCTCGACCGCCAGGATGCCGGCGGCAGCCTCCAGGTAGGTCTTGTTGGTCAGCAGCGGAGCGGCGCCCTTGAAGGCCGTCACGCCCACATCCTCGAAGACAAAGGCGCCGAGGAGGAAGTTCGCCTCGTTCGCATACGGGTCGAAGCCGGCGCCGAGGCCAGCGGCCTGCGCGGCGGCGGCGAAGCTTTCGCGGAGGTTGATCGCCGGCCGCGCGACTGGCATGGCCCCGGCGCCGGTGATGGCGGCGCGGAAGAATGCCACGTGCGCGCGTTCGTCCGCCGCGATCTCCGTGGCATAGTGGCGGATGGCCGGGGTCGTGAAGTTTACCTGCGGGTTGGCTTTGACCGTCGTCGTGCCGGGGGTTCCCGCGCCGCTGACCGCGAGGCCGAAGCTCTCGATGCCCCGGCCATCGACGGCGTAGCTGTAGTATTCAGCTTCGAGATACTCGAGGTTGAGCGCGAAGTTGAGGACGGCGAGATCGGTGTCGGACGCACGCGCCGACTCGGCAAAGCCGGCGACGGCGCGATTTTGGAACACGGCGAGCGAGCTCAGGCCCACGGCGCCGAGCCCCAATTTCTTGAGGACGGAGCGTCGGCTTTCGCGGACGATGGGATCGGATCGGAGGCTTGCTCCAGCGGGTGCGGATGTGAACATAGTCGAGTTTATTTCGGGTTATCGTTTTTGGAGCTGAAAGTGAGGTGGGACGGAGCGAATGAGCCGCGCATTCCGCGATATCATGGCCGCACCAAGACCCAGCCGGACACCGCCAGTGCGCGGGGATATTTTTCCGTTTCGCGTGGATTGCGGCATCCGCGCAAGGCCGGTGAACGTAGCCGACGCCCGAATACACCGGGCACCCGGACAGCGTGTCAGGTAAAGCCTGTCATGACGGCACGGGTCGCCGTGCGCCGGAGTTAAAATTCCTACGCCGCGGTGCTCGCTCGTTTTGTGCCGTCGTGCCACTGCGGCGACCGGGCGGGGTCCCTGTGAACGAATGAGCGACCTATTATTGCAGATCCCGGTCGCGGCGACCGCTGCGGGAGACCGGGGAAATTCTGCGGCGGCGGCCGGCGCGGCCGCGACCGATGAAAGTCTCATGCGCCGGATCGGCGGCGGCGATGCGCTGGCGTTCGGCAAATTCCACGATCGGTATGCCCGCCAGATGTGGGGCGTGGTCGCGCGGATACTGGGTTCCACGAGCGAAGCGGAGGACAGCGTCCAAGAGGCGTTCGTCGCGATTTGGACGGACGCGCCGGATTACCGACCGGAGCGCGGGCGGCCCTTCACGTGGGCGGTGGCCATCGTCCGGCACAACGCGATCGATCGGCTGCGCCGCAGCTCACGGCACCTCGAGCGGATCGAGCGGGAGTTTCGCCAGCGTTCCGAAGCCGCCGCCGCGGAGCCGGCCGACCGGTCCCTGCTGCGGAGCGAAAGCCACGTGACGGTGCGCAGCGCCGTGGCCGCCCTCGAGTGCGACGAACAACGCGCCATCGAGCTCGCCTTCTTCAACGGGCTCACCCAGGTGGAGATCGCCACGGTGTTGAGCGTGCCCCTCGGCACGATCAAGGCCCGCATTCGGCGCGGCCTGCTCAAGTTGCGCGGCTCGGCCATCCTGGCGGATTTCCAGTCGTAGCGACGCGCTCAACGCGCCTGCAACCACCCGAGCTCGGTCGCCACGCGGATGATGTCGACGCGACTGCGCAATCCGAGTTTTTCCATCGAACGCGCGCGATAGGTTTCGACGGTTTTCACGCTGATATCCAAGTCGGCCGCGACTTCCTTGTTGGAGTAGCCCAGGGCGATCATGCGCATCACGGCCGTCTCGCGATCGCTCAGCGCGGGCCCGCGCGCGGCGGCGAGGGCCTGCGCCTGGGTGAAGGGATTCACGAGCTGTCCCGCGATGCGCGGATCGACGTAGATGCCGCCGGCGGTGACGGCGCGGATCGCTTGAATGAGTTCACCTTTGGCCGCGCGTTTTAGAACATAGCCACTGGCGCCGGCCCCGAGCAACTCCCGCAGGTAGCCTTTGTCCTCATGCACCGTGAGGGCGAGGATCTTGACGCCGGGCGCGGTCTCCTTGATGCGCCGCGTGGCTTGGGCGCCATTCAGCTCCGGCATCGAGACATCGACGACCGCGAGGTCGGGCGCGAGCGCCTTGGTGCGTTCCACGGCTTCGTGACCGTTGGCCGCTTCGCCGATCACTTCCATGTCGGCCTCGGCGTTGATGAGCGATTTCATGCCCTCGCGGATGACGGCATGATCGTCGGCCAGCAGGATCTTCAACTTAACCATGGATCACCTCTGCGGGAGGGAGCGGGATGCGCACAAAAAGCGCTGTGCCGCTCGCGCGCTTCGATTCGATGCTGAGCGTGCCGCCGTGGAGCGATACGCGCTCGCGCATGCCGAGGAGTCCGAGCCGTGGCGGCGCACCGCCGGGGAGGGCCGGCTCGAGGTCGAAGCCGATCCCGTCGTCTTCGATAATCGTGAGCGCATGATCGGGACGAATCTCGAGGATCACGCTCACGCGGCGCGCGCGCGCGTGTTTCAGCACATTGGTCAACGCTTCCAAAATGACGCGGTAGAGCGTCGTCTCGATCGCCGGAGGCAGGCGGACAAGGACCTTGGGCTTCTGGTGGAACTCGATCGGGATTTGCGCCCGCGTGGACCACTGGTCGACAATATGGGCGAGCGCACCGGCCAGCCCGAGGTCGTCCAGTGCGGTGGGGCGGAGCACGAGGGCGACATCGTGGATTTCTTTGCCCACCTGCTCGGCGATGCGCTCGAGCCGGCGGAGATCGTCGTCCACCGCGGCGCCGAGATGGCCGTTGCGCAGGGACTGCAACCCCAGGAGGAGGGCGGTCAGATTCTGGCCCACTTCGTCGTGGAGCTCGCGCGAGATGCGTCGGCGTTCGTCTTCTTCGGCGGTGTCGAGTTTCTGCGACAACTCCTGGCGGGCGCGTTCCGCTTCGACGCGCTCGGCGATTTCTCGTCGGAGCTGCGCATTCGTGGCGGCGAGCTCGATCATGCGCTGCCGCACGCGGGCCTCGAGATCATGGGCCAACTGACGGTAGCGCTCCTCACTGGCGGAGAGCGCCTCTTCCACGGATTTGCGTTCGGTGACATCGCGGGAGACGCACAGCAGCGATTGAGGCTGGCCCGCATCGTCGCGGATCGCGGTGACGAGCACATCCCACCATTTGGGGGTGCCGGCGAAGGTGGGGCAAAGGCCTCGAAAGCGACCGACGGCACCCTCCAGCGCGGCACCAAGCGCACCCTGCGCCCGGCTGCGCGTGGGCCCGTCCTGCCAGAACGTCAGCCATTCGTTTCCGCAAATGGTCGCGAAGTCCGCGACCTCCATCGCGCAGAGTCCGTTGGCGCTCATCCATTGCAACCGGCCCTCGAGGTCGAGCACCTTGATGCAGTCGGCGGAGGCGCCGATCACGCTTTGGAGAAACCCCTCGCTTTCGTGCAGCGCCGCGGTCGTCGCGCGGTGCTCGATCGCGATCGCGGCGGTCCGGGCCATGATGGTAACGACCTCGCGCTCGGCGGCCGTGGGAGCGCGACAGGTGCGAAAATAGATGCCGAACGTTCCGAGCACCTTGCCCGCGGTCGAGCGGATGGGCATGGACCAGGCGGCGCGGAGGCCGAGGCCGAGCGGTAGATTCTTGATCGTCGCCCAGTTCGGATCGCTGGCAATATCGACGGTGACCACGACTTCGTTGCGGGCGGCCGCCGCGCAACAGGTGCCGAAGTCCGGCGCGATGGCGATGCCGTCGATCGCGCGGTTATAACTTTCCGGCAAGCTGGGAGCTGCGCCGTGGTGAAGGCGTTTGCCTTCAGCGTCCAACAGCAGGATGCCCGCGACTGCTTCGCCGCCGAGATCGGACTCCACGGCCTGCACGAGCGCGGCGAAAACGTGCTCGAACGGTTCGCCGCCGACGAGTAATTCCAACGCCCGGCTTTGCCCCGCGAAGAGTGCGGGCGATTGACCCCACAACGCCTCCGGCGTCGACCGGACGGGCAAGGGCCGGGTTCGGGCGAAGGGCGCAGGAGGCGACAACAAGGGGGCTCGGGCGTGGGCCATCGGGAACGGGATGGACCCGAGGTGAGGAAGTTGGTGCGCGGCCGCGGGACTATTTCCACCAGCCCGGATATTTCATGCTCTACTCGCCAGCGACCCTCCACGGTGTGCTCGGATCAAGTCTACCGATTCAACCGTTTTGGCTATCCGGGCTAAGTGCAAAACCCCAAGCGGTTTTGCTTTTAG
>Ga0163144_10029305_pt1 | contig 10573 bp, 10 predicted proteins | sample OliLak19BULKMAT1_FD_123175 | JGI IMG/M metagenome (GOLD analysis project Ga0163144, IMG submission 123175) | Freshwater microbial mat bacterial communities from Lake Vanda, McMurdo Dry Valleys, Antarctica - Oligotrophic Lake LV.19.BULKMAT1 | ecosystem: Environmental > Aquatic > Freshwater >...
CTTTGGGACCAAGAGGCCGCGAGTTCGAGCCCCGCCGTCCCGACCATTCGTCACTAATGCTCCTCATGGCAAGCCAGCCCTGTTCGAGCTCGCCCTGAGCAGAGTGGAGTTTTGCCATTGTGCACCATAGTGATGTACCGCCTTGACCAGCGCAGAAATCGTGAAATGATGTGCGGCCAGTATGTCGACACGTCACCTCACTGGCACGCGCGATACAGATTTCCATTCCGTCGAAAACTGCGCGCGATGGAATGGAATGCCGAATCCGGAGTACGAAGAAGAGTATCGCATCGCACGCGCAGAGGTTATTTTCGCCGCGCGTGATCGGCTCCAAGCGATTCTCGGTCATGAATTATCGCTTATGGAACAGCGTTACGTGCGCGACATCGCGTTCGGAGTGTTCCCGTGGGCCATCGACCAACGCGTCAAATTTCCCGGCATGTCGGATCTCTCGACGATTCATCCCGTGCAGGAGACGGTGGCTCGGTACATGCGCGACGTGATGAGCGTCTCTATTGAAGAATTGTTCGAATTGAAACGGGTGTTCGGCAAGGATGTCGTTCGCCGCAGGTTGGCCCAATACCACGAGGCCATCCATCGACCGTGACGAAAACGGCCACCCTCGCGGATGGCCGTCTAGTATCTCGATGAATGATTTTTACTTCTTTCCGCCAAAGCCGACGCCGAGGGAGACCACGGCGATTGCAGCGTGCAGGTAGTTGTCCGCGTCGTTGACCTGGAAGAGGCCCAGGATGTCGCCGCCGTTCACGAATCCGACCACTGTCACGATACCGTAGACGATGCCGAAGACGATGAGGTACATGCGGCTAGAACTTTCGCCGCTGGAGGCCGCGGCGATGCCGACGACGCCGGAGAGGATGTGGATGATATTATGGATGGTGTCGACCTGGAAGACGATCAACGTGCCGTCGACGAAGAAGCCGGCGACGCCGATGAGCACCAAGACGATGCTAAGGATCCACGTGACCATTTTCGTGAGACTGTTCATCATAGAATAAGGGGGAAGAAGAAAGGAAAATCAAACATAATGTAACAGGACAATCGTTTGTTTTGACTCGGAAGCGGCTGTATCGCAAGGGGAACTGGTATGTGTTTCTTTGTCGTCGTCCGTCAACGTAGGCGCATGAAAAAACGTTTTCTGTTTCCGGCCGTCCTTCTTTTGATCGCGTGCGAAGGTGGACCGACACCGAATATCGTGGATTTTGAGGAATGTATCCTCGCCGGTTACCCGATCATGGAATCGCAGCCCCGTCGTTGCTCCGTGCCCGGCGGACCGAGCTTCGTTGAGGAGTTGCCGCCGCTCGCGGTGAGCGACCTGCGGAACTTCGAGGGTGTGTTCATGGCCGTCGAACCCGTGGCAGATGACGGTTCCTTGTTCTTTACCTTCTACACCGATGAGGGCACCGAGCGATCAGTCCTGGAACCCGATGCACAGATCATCGGCGCTTCCTTAGCCAAGCCCGTCGACGTGCGGTCGATTTCGTCCGGGACGTTGCTCAGCGTACACGGATGGCGCGACGACGATGGTTTGGTCCATGCGGTGGTGGTCATCGTACGGGAATAATCGGTCGTTTCAGATCCTCTTCCGCCTGTTTCGGCGTATACTGTGCGTGCGTGCCGACCCTCTCCACGTCGCAGGCCCCGCTCGCGTTTCGACTCCGCCCGGAGACGATGGATCAGTTCGCCGGGCAGAAGCATATCCTGGGCGAAGGGACGGCGCTGCGCATTGCTATCGAGAGAGATGAATTGCGGTCGGTGATTCTCTCGGGGCCGCCCGGAACCGGCAAAACGACGCTCGCGCACGTTATCGCCCATAAAACAAAAGCACACTTCGTGCAGATCAATGCGGTGCTGAGTGGCATCAAAGAACTCAAGCAGGTGTGTGCCGAGGCGGATGAGCGCCGCAGCGGGATGCTCGGCGAGAAGACGGTGCTTTTCATCGACGAGATCCACCGTTTCAACAAGTCCCAGCAAGACGCGTTGTTGCCCTACGTCGAGAACGGCACGGTGATCCTCATCGGCGCGACGACGGAGAATCCGTATTTCGAAGTGAACTCTGCCTTGGTGTCGCGCTCGCACGTGGCGTTGCTGCAGCCGCTGTCGGCTTCTGATTTGGTAACGATCCTGAAGCGCGCCGTCGCGGATCCCAAAGGCTATAGCAACAAAGTGACGATTTCCGACGAAGCCATGGAACGCATCGCAACCATCGCGAACGGTGACGCGCGGATCGCATTGAACGCTCTGGAATTGGCCATTCTCTCAACAGGCACGAACATCTCGCTCGAGGATGCTCAAAAGCTTTTCTCGCGCACTGCGCGGCGGTACGACCAGCGTGGCGAGGACCACTACAACGTCATCTCCGCATTCATCAAAACGCTCCGCGGCAGCGACCCCGACGCGGCGCTGGTGTGGATGTTCGCGATGCTCGACGGCGGTGAGGAAGCGCGGTTCATATTCCGACGGCTCATGATTTTCGCGTCCGAGGACATCGGGAACGCGGACCCCCGCGCGCTGCAGGTGGTCGTGAGTGCATGGCAGGCGTTCGAAATGGTCGGACTTCCCGAAGGTGAGTATTTCCTGGCGCATGCGTGCGTGTACCTGGCGCAGGCGCCAAAGAGCAATGCGATCAAGGGCGCTATGTTCGCGGCGAAAGACGCGGTGGCGCAGGCGCCGCAGCTCGAGGTGCCGAACCACCTGCGCAACGCTCCGGTGAAAGGAATGAAGGAGCAGGGGTACGGCGGCGGGTACGAATATCCGCATAATCACCCTGGCGCGGTGGTGGAATCGAACTATTTCCCGATCGGCATGAAACCGACGAATTTCTATGAACCCACAAATCGGGGCTTTGAAGTAGATGTAGGAGAGAGATTAGCTCGTGTTCGCGCTGTGGTACGCGGTTAGTCATATGTTTGACGTATGTCATTTATATTGCAAAATAGTATAAATATGATATGATGTGGAAGACATGCAACACACATTGCGACATGGATTTTCTTCCTTTTCATCCCTCGCGCGTTCGCATGACGATCTGCCGGCGTTCAACGCTGCGTACTGGGTGCTTACATTCCTCGCAGCGATGCTGTTTAACGCGGGTGCGTTCGCGATCCTCATCGCGGGCCACATGGCGCTTGACGTTTATAAGTACCGCGACGTACATGGCAAGAAGTGGGGGAAGGTGGTGGAAGGTGTCGTGCGCGAGAATATTCTCGACGTGTCGCTCCTCTCACTCGGCATTGCATTCTCGGTGTATTTCCACGCGTCGCTGCCCATCCTTGCAGGCATTCGCGGCATCCTTCGCACGGAGATCTCGATCATTAACGCGATCGTTCAGATTACAGTGAAGGCACACATCCTGCATAATGTTCTGATGGTTCTCTCGCACCTCTACACATACCTGCATAAGGTGCATCCTCGCCTCGGTTCGGGCGCATCATTTCTCGAGGGCATCGCAATCGTGGCGCTCGCGGTGTCCTCGGCGCTCATCCTACTTTCGCCTGTTATCCTCAACCTCGATGCGGCTGACATGATGAACCTCGCCGCAGACATCATGATTCCGTGGAAGATGTAAGTCAGAACGTGACTCCGTTCGGAAAGAGTCGTTGCTCCGTCTTCCGTGCGTCTTGTTCCCAGCGTTCGTTTTCCGCAGTCTGAACGCCGTTTCTGTAGCGAATCCTGAAATCGTCGTATCGCTTTGTCACACTGACAATCACATCTCCGATGAACCGTTTGTCGGCGTAGTACAGGATGTGTGATTCGACGCACGAGCGCTGTTCCCATGGAAAATGCACGGAGTGCTCGCCGACGATACGGGCGAGTTCGGTAAACCCTCGCTCCCTCAGAAATGATTCGGCCGCTTCCTCATGCGTCGTCGATTCCGGATGCGCGCTTTTCCATGCGTCCCATGCGATTCTATCGGCCGCGGGTTCTTCGTATCCGATGGGAGCTGCGCCCGCTCGGAAGTCGATGAAGCGGCAGAGATCGTGGGTCCGGCCAGCCGCGCGCGCAAAAGCGGGTCGAGCTACAACGCCCCGGGCGAGGAGGGCTTCCGCAAATTCGGCGCAGGCGTCACCCACGGCATTACAGTGCGCTGCGACGTTCGGAGGTAGGCGAATTTTATGTCTCCATGCGTCGATCTCCGCGTCCGTCGGGATCGCTACATCGCTGAACGTGATTTCGATCGCTCGCGTGCCGTCTGCTTCTTCGGCGATGTCGACCGTGATATCGCATCGCAATTGTTCAGCCGCTCGTTCGGGCCATTCCACGCAGCGGATACCGTCGTGGCCGTCGTGTTCCTGTAGCAAGCGTGTGGCTTCCGCGGGTTTCAGGCGGTAGAGGTCGATATGAACAACTTCGCCGCGAGCCGTCGCATATCGCTGCTCCAAGGCATATGTCGGGCTCGTCACCGGACCGTCGAATCCAAGGCCTCGGACCAACCCCCGCATGAAGGCAGTTTTGCCCGCTCCAAGATGCCCGGAAAGGCCGATCGTGACAGGAATGTGGAGTAACGAACGTGCCAACGACGATCCGGCCGCTTCCGTGGCACTTTCCGCAGCCGTCCGCAGTAAAACCCTATCGATCATTGACGGAAAAATGTAATTATGCTACAATATTCATAACAGTCTATCACACACATCATGCATCTTACACGCATCACCTCCGCCAAGAAGCAGGGCTTCAAGCGCAAGAGTCTGCACCTCCGCAAGGAGCGTAGGGGACAGGCCGTAGCGTATCTCAAGCAGAAGTCTTCTTTCTTCATGGCTGCGTTGTCGCTCATGGCGTTCGTCGCGGGCAACATGGCAGGGGAGCACGGCTGGTACGCGTTCTGGAAAGCTGTCGTCGGCAACGTCGATGACGGGCTCATTACGTATACGGGCACAGTTTCGCCCGTCGAATTCGTGCCAGACTACACCAAGTGGAACACATATGGTGGCAACGGCGAAGAGCACACCTTCCGCCAAGTGCCCAAAGACATGCTCATCCCGATGCCGGTCTATGACCAGGCAACGGCGAAGAAGGGCTTCGACGCTACCGGCGTGTACTCCGTCGGTCACATGGGCTCATACGCCACCGGAGCAGAAGGTGAAGGCAGCCACCCGGGCGTCGATATACGAGTTCCGGTCGGCACGCCGATCCGCAGTATTGCGAACGGCATCGTGACCTACGTGCGCGAAGACGGCGGCGGCTACGGCCTCTACATCGTTATCCGCCATCCGCACATGCCGGATCCCGAGAACCCCAAGCGCGAAACCATCCTTCACTCTGTCTATGCCCACATGAGTTCACAGCTCGTGAAGGAAGGTGACATCGTGCAAAAAGGACAGCAGATCGGCCTCTCGGGGCAGACAGGGTTCGTCACCGGCCCGCACCTGCACTTCCAGGTCGACCGTGACGACGCACCGTGGCATCCCTACTGGCCCTTCACCGGCAGCGAAGCACGTGCCGCGGGACTCACGACCGTACAGGCGATAAATAAAGGATTCCATCAGGAGCGCCTCCGCGAGCTAACGGTGCACCCAATGCTCCTTGTGCAGGCCAACCGTGCTCCCGCAAAGTACGATGCGAACGGATCTTCCCCCGTAGCCGCCGCGAAGCCCGACTCGGTCAAGCGCTCGCGCACGCAGATCATCCAGGTGCGCGATGCCCGCAAGAGTGCCCGCCTCGCGCGCCTGCAGAAAGAACCCGTGCACGCTGCGCCGGTCGCGATCGCGCCGATGCCTGCTCCCACTCCGGAGCTCGCACCGGTCGTCGAAGCCCCCATCGTTCCGACGGTCATCCAGCCGAGCGTCATCTCGCCGGGTTCCATCGCCATCGCCTCGCCCGAGGCCCCCACGCCCGCGTCTACCGGCAATCCCGTCGCGTCGTTCGACCTCCAGTACCCGCGCCAATTCAGCGGTCGCGAATGGCTGACGGTGCGCATCACACTTCTGGACGAGAACGGCCAGAAGACCGACGGCAACCAACTGTCGAAGGACATCTATCTGCGTACCGCGTTCGGCGAAGCTGAGTTCAAGCCGTCCGTCCTGCGCTCGGAAGACTTCACCGACGGGGTGGCCACGGTTGAAATGCTCCCGCGCGGCAGCCGTACTGTCGTCATCCTGCTGCAGCCCTTCGCATTCCAGGGCCAGCCGATGAAGTTCAAGGAGTGAGTCCTATCACCTAAAAAAGAGGCCGCGCGTTGCGGGCCTCTTTTTATGAATTCGTTCGAAACGGTCAGCGGCTCATGCGCGTCGCCTTTCGTGTTGTAGCTGGGTTAGAGATCGAAGCCTTCGTACCGACGTCGAACATGATCGAAAGTGTCGTCGTGGCGTCGGCCTTGTTCGTTTCGGGATCGTAGCTCGACCAGCCGTCGACCCACGTCGAGAGTGAAGCACCCGTGACGTTCGTCAGCTTCTTGCTCAGGAGCTTTTCGAACACGAGCTTGCGCTTGTTCACCTTCGCGATGAGGTCGTCGAGGACGCCCATTTCGTAGTCCTCTGTGTTGACCAGGCGTACGTCCCAGTTTGGGCTGCAGCCGTGTTCGTCGAGGATGTCTGCGATTTTCTGCGCAGTGTCCGTACGGACCACGCGAATGAATACACTGACGCTGCCGGACATCTTGCTGGTCGGGGTGCCGGTGTACGAATCGTAGTATGGGAAAACGGACGGCGAACCCGTGCGGCGAACGCGTCCGTCGGTGCCGACGTCGGCTTTGATGTCATTATAGATTTTCGTCAGCTCGGCGCGGACGTCTTCGCGGGAATCGAGGCCCGTGACTTCGCAGTAACCATTCACGGCGACGAAATCGGGCGTGACTTCTTTCGTTACGCTGGCGTCGACGGAAATGCCGCCGCCGTAGGGGCTGGGGTAATACATCGCACCGCCGCGGTCCGTCGTAACTGATTTTTCATCGAGAACCTGCAGGACTTCCTGTTCGGAAACGACGTCGGCCGTCGCGGTGGCCGCGAATGCCGAGAGCGGGGCGAGACCCATCGTCAGGGTCACCGCAGCCGCGAGTGCGGAGTATGTACGCATAAGAACAGGGGGAAGGAAATGCACGCATGCCGTGCGAACGAAAATCATTATATGGCCGAGAAAATACCAAAGCAATACAAATCTTGGTGTTTTGGATGTTACCTATTCGCGTGTTTCGCGTAGGAGCTGCTCCATCCGGCTTCGCTCTCCGGAGCTACGCCGGGATTCCGCTATGAACTATTCTTTAGAGTGAATCTCGCGTGTCCGCGCGAAGCCCGAGCTTTGACGAGGTCGAAGACCGACCGCTCCAGAATGAGAGGCCAGCGATGATGGTGGCGAGGCACGCAGCGGCGATGAACTTGCCGAACGTCGACAGGAACAACGCTGTTACGCCGAACGCGGTGCCGAGCCCGACCGTAAGCGCAATGACCGCCCAGGGCGACCAACCGAGCGCGAGGAGCTTATGATGCAGGTGTTCGCCGGCGGACGAGCCTTTCATTGGCGATTTTCCCGCCGCAACGCGTTGTATGACGACTAGGACGGAATCGATGAGCGGCACGCCGAGCACTAGGAAACCGGTCGCTACCTTGCCGCCGGCATAGATCGTGAGGACGCCGAGCATGAGGCCGAAGAACATAGCGCCGCTATCGCCCGGCACCACGCGACGTAGCGGAGCGGGAAGTTCGAACAGCGCCGAGCCCGCGGCCAGACCCGCGAGGACAAAACACACCAAGGCGAGTTCCGGCTGGTTCACGCGCGCCGAGATGGAGAGGAATCCAATAGTGAGGAAGCCGACGGTCGAGAGAGAGCTCGTTTGCCCAGGCACGCCATCGAACCAGTTGAGCGCGTTGATGGTGATAGCCAGCCACGCGATGGTGAAGAGCCCGCTCAGGATCGGAAGCGGGCCGACGGCGGGCAAGACGATCGTCCATGCGTCGAGCTTCAGAAATTCGCCGAGTCCGAACGAGGCGAGTGGATTTGTGAGGGTGTAGATGCGCGTGCCCGTGACGAAGATTGTAAGAGCGACGCCCCCCTGCAGCAGAAGCCGCGCCACGGGAGAAATGCGCGTGCGGTCATCGATGAAGCAGACCGCAGAAAGAACGATAATGCTGACCAGTAAGCCAATTTCCTGCATTGATCCTCCTCCCCAAGCGAGGAATCCTGCGAAAAGTCCCGCGGCGAAAACGCCGGTAGGGTAGGGGAGTCTTGGTCGGGAGAGTCCATAGCGTTCAGGGAAATCCAGCAGCCCCAACCGCGGAAAAACGAACAAAGCGGCGACGTGCGCGAGCACGCACGCGCAGAACGCGAGCAGGGGAGTGATCGTGAGGGGAGTGATCTCCACGTCCTGATCGTAGCAGCGGGCCGGCGTTGTCGGTACACTCACGGCCATGTCGAACTACACGAGATTCGAGGAACTTGACCTGGACGGAAAGAGGGTCTTGCTCAGAGCGGGATTTGACGTGACCATCGAAAATGGCGCAGTCACCGATACGTCTCGCATTGACGCGTTGAAGGACACGATGCTGGCGGTGCTGCAGAAAGGATCACTCGTGATCATGGCGCATCAAGGCCGCCCGAAAGGGCAGCCCGTGCCGGATGAAAGCCAGCGGCCGCTCGTACCCGTACTGGAGAAATTGCTCGGTCGGCCCGTGGCGTTCGCGGCGTCGTGCGTCGGCCCCGAGGCGATGGCGATGGCGAAAGCCCTGAAGACCGGCGACGTGCTGCTGCTCGAAAACCTTCGTTATGACGCGCGCGAAGAGAAGAACGATCCCGCGTTCTCGAAGGAACTGGCGTCGCTCGGCGATTGTTATGTGTGCGATGCATTCAGCAATGCCCACCGCGAGCATGCGAGCATGGTCGGCATACCGAAACTCCTACCCTCGGCGATGGGTCTGCAAATGCAGAAAGAGGTCGACAACCTCACGAAAGTCCGCGAAGCAAAGGACGGCCTGTGTGTGATCGTGAGCGGCGCGAAGCTCGAAACGAAAGTTCCCGTCATTGAGGCATTCCTCGGCAGGGCAGAGACAATCGTGGTCGGCGGAGCGATCGCCAACACCTTTCTGGCCGCAATAGGCAAACCGATCGGAACCTCGCTGTCCGATCCGAACGAAGTACCCACGGCGAAACGCATCATCGATGCTGCGAAGGGGTCATTACTCTTGCCGATGGATGTCGTCGTCGCGCCATCCTCTGACAAATGGACATCCTCGCGCTCCTGCATGGTGGACGAGGTCACACCCGATGACGCGATTTTCGACCTGGGACCCGCATCCGCGGCGCTCATTGCCGGCGTGGTGTCGAAGGCGAAGACCGTCGTGTGGAACGGGCCGCTTGGCTACTGCGAAGTGGAAGAGTTTTCGAAGAGCACGCTGGTGGTCGCAAACGCGATCGTCACTGCAACGGCGGCGGGCGCGTTCACCGTGATAGGCGGGGGCGACACGCTCGAGATCCACGATCGCTACGGCCTATCGCTGAATCCGTACTCGTTTGTGAGCACCGGCGGCGGCGCGATGCTCGATTTCCTGGCACACGGTGATCTTCCCGCGCTGGCTGCGCTCCGCACGGCGTAATCCATGGCTTCCACCACGCCAGAACAGGCACTCCAAATCTGCATCCTCGGTGAAGAGGAAAACATCGACGCGTTCGGACGCCGGCTTGGTCTCGTGCCAGCGGGCAACAGTGTTGCATTCCTCGGCATTCGCGAGCGAGCCGTGGCAGCGTCGTCTGAGCAGACCTCTACGCTCCTGAAGTCGCTGCAGGCGACGAAGTCGTACGTAGCGACGAAGCACCCGGTACTCGCCAAGCAGGCCCGCGCGACAGGCATCCGCGTCATCGATCGCACGGACGATTTAAAGGAGCTCCTGGGCAAACATACCCAACTGCAAGACGCACTGCGGGTTTTCTCTCCGCACATATGGCGCCAGCAGTTGAAGTCGCAGCTCCAGCGCATGGGTCTCGTCACGATGCCGAGGCTGCGTATTTACAGCCTCGTCGGGCTGTCCGGCTTGCTGTTTTTCTTCGTCGTGTTCCGCCTGCTGCCGTCCGCCGAGATTATTGTGAAGCCGCGGCAGGAAAACGTCACACAGACGGTGAATGTGTTCCTCGTGCAGAGCGGCGCGCAGCTTCCCGCCTCGCGCGTGCGCATGCTTCCGCTCCGTGACATCGAGATTCGTGATCAGCGATCGCTAACGTTCGACCAGATCAGCAAGCAGTTCGTCGGCACGGCAGCCACGGTCGACCTTAAAATTTCCAACGCGTCGTCGGAATCATTTTCGCTCAAGAAAGGTACGCGGTTCCAGAACCAGGCGGGCATGGTGTTCCGTACGCTCGGGCCGGTGTCGATCCCGGCAAAGGGGAGTATCGTTATGCGCGCGAAGGCCGACGACGTCGATGCATATGACCAGATTATCGGTAAGCGCGGCAACGTGCCGCCCGGCGTGGAATGGCACATCCCGGGGCTCGACACGGCCGCCCGGTCGCTCGTCACCGCGGTGAACCCCACTGCTGCGTCGGGCGGCAGTACCGCGTATCGCACCGTGCTCACCGCCGAGGATCTCGAGATCGCAAAGAAACGCCTGGAGCAGGAGCTGCTCGCGAACGC
>Ga0163144_10029307_pt1 | contig 10573 bp, 8 predicted proteins | sample OliLak19BULKMAT1_FD_123175 | JGI IMG/M metagenome (GOLD analysis project Ga0163144, IMG submission 123175) | Freshwater microbial mat bacterial communities from Lake Vanda, McMurdo Dry Valleys, Antarctica - Oligotrophic Lake LV.19.BULKMAT1 | ecosystem: Environmental > Aquatic > Freshwater > Lake...
CCTGGGGGCGCGATCCGGGACCCGGTCACGCGCGTGCCAGTCTTCCTCGTCCTGGGAGCAGATGACGGCTGAACGCAGCCGTTGCCCCCGGTTGGATTGCGATGCACCCGATGACGCAAGGTGTCCGATCAGTCCGATCTGTGCCAAGTAGAGTCCGTTGACGCCAGAGGCCTTTGCGATCATTCGAGGACTGTCGGGGCCCGGGAGCAGGTCCTGATCGATCCGCTTATCGAGGCCGGGGTCATCGACCGCCGGGGATACTGACCTGTTCGCGTCTCGATTGTCCGTCACGTGACCGCGCGCGACTATTCATCTTGGGGCCGCCTGCTGCAGAATGGGGTCCTTGAAGCCGTGTTGAAGAGATCCTCAGAGTCGTGGCCGGTCACAGAATGAACATCGATCTTTTCGATCAGACACTCGCCTTCCTCGCTGCGATGCGCGCACTCATGGGAGCGCTGCTTCCTTGACCACAGTGCGCGCACCCAGGCGCCCGACCGTCCGCGCATCCACGTCCGCGCAACGCGCCGCGCACGGATCGCCGGCAGACCGGGTGAGTCTTGAAGGTCCTGAACGTCACGAAGTCACCGACCGGTACAGCCAGCGCCGTGACGACATCATCGCGGCGGCGACGATGGTCTTCAATCAACGCGGCATCAAGGGCGCATCCCTGCGCGAGATCGCGCAACGACTCCACCAGACAACCACCAGCATCAACTACTATTTCCCGACCAAGGATGCGCTGGCAGCGGAATGTCTGATGCGCTCGATCGACATGCTCGCCTCAGTCGCCCGGCAGGCCGACCGGCTCCCCGATCCCCGCCAGCGCATCGCTGCCCTTGTCTATGGCTATGTCGATGTGATGCGCAGGGTCCGGCACGGCCACCATCCGCCGGTGCTGGTGCTGTCGGAAGTGCTGTCCATTCCAGCCCCCCACGCCGAGGCGGTCCGCGAACGCTATCGAGAGATGTACCGATCCATCCGCTCCCTACTGACCCCGGTGACGCCTGGTCTGTCCGGGAGTCCGGCCCTCAACGCGCGAGCCCATCTGTTGCTGAGCATCCTGCTGTGGATGACGGCCTGGCTGCATCGATTCGAGGACGAAGCCCTTGCCCATGTGGCCGAGACCGTGACCGACCTGCTTATCCACGGTCTGGCTGAGAAGCCCCTGCGTCCGACCTGGCCGCAGGTCCCGCGCCGGATACCGAAGCCCCTCATGGACGCAGAACCGCGGCTCCGCTTCTTGCGCGCGGCCACAGGCTTGATCAACCAGTTCGGCTATCGCGGGGCGTCGATCGACCGCATCTCGGCCGAGCTCAATCTGACCAAAGGAGCCTTCTATCATCACCTCGAAGCCAAGAGCGATGTGGTGCTGGAGTGTTTTCGCCGGACCTTCGCGGTCATGACCCTGCATCTGGATGCTGCTCTCAGACCCCGCACCACGGGCACGGGCGCGCGTCGTCTTTATGAGTTTTGCGCCGGTCTCGTGAGGGTTCAGCTTAGCCCAGACGACGTCCTGCTTCGTACATCGGCGCTCCAGGCCGTTCCGCCTGAAATCCGCAGCGAGCTGCTGGCGGGGTTCAAGGCATTCTCCCTCGGTCTTGGCCGGCTCATCGAAGATGGCATAGCCGACGGCTCCCTGCGTCGGACCGATCCGGAGATCGCGGCCGAACTGGTGAGCGCCATGATCAACTCGGCGTCCGAACTGGGCCGCTGGACGCCAGACCCGGATGGTACCCTGGTCAGTCGCGATTTCATCCGCCCGCTGTTCAACGGAATCGTCGAATTCAGATCTGCCCTGGCCAGCCCGCCCGCCAGAAGGGATCGGTCTGCCGGGGTCTCTACCCGGGAGGACCCTAGCCAGACCCCGTCACACCGTGATACCGATTCGTCAAAATAGACCGGTTTCAACCGGTCTGATCCTTGGGAAGGCGAGCGGTTGATGACGAGGATTGGGACGCGGTGGGTGGTGCTGGGATGGACGCTCGCTGCCATCTTCGGAACGGTAGCAGGGGCGGCCGTTGCCTGGCAGATCAGCGGTTCAGCCCGTGGGCTGAAAGGGATCGGTCCGGCCCCTTGGTACACAGCTCCCAATCTCGGGGATGCCTCGACCGATGCCCTTACCCGTGCTGTTGTATCCAGGACCGGGATCTGGGCCCTGCCGCCTAGCGAGGTCGTCTATTTCGTCGCGGATGAAGACGAGGCTGGCCAGCCGCTTCGTCAGAACTGCGTCTATGAACTGGTGGGTAACGTCGACCCTCCGGCGCGATGGTGGTCGGTGAGCCTGTATCGTGACAATTTCTGGATCGACAATCCCGACGATCGATACTCATTCTCCAAAACAAGCGTCTCCCGCTCTTCGGATGGTCGCTGGCGGGTGCGCGTCGCGGCCGCGCGCCAAGCGGGTAACTGGTTGCCGATGGGCGACCGCCCCGGTGCCTTCTCGCTGTCGGTGCGGCTTTATCAACCGGATCCCTCCGTGGTCGCCGAGCCGACGGCGGTGCCGCTCCCGTCCCTCAAGAGGTTGTCATGCGTCTGACCCTTGTCATCACAGGTGCAGTCGCTGCGGTGCTGGTCGGTTTGGGAGCGGGGTGGGTCTCGGCGATGCCCGTGATCCCATATGTGGCGACGGATCGGCTCTGGAACCGTTTCATAAGCCGGGGATCGCAGATCAACGTCCTGAGCCCCACCATCGTCCGTGACGCTCGACGAAACAGTGTACCGAGGGACAACGCCGACACTCTGACCCGATCGGCCATCATTGATCTCGCCGATGGACCTCAGGTTTTCGAAGTCCAAGTCCCGACGGCGGCGGAATACTGGTCCGTCTCGCTGTTCGCGCACAACACCGACACCTTCTTCTTAGCAAATGACGCCCGCACCGGGCCGGGCTCCTTTCGGCTACTGATCCGTCGGCCCGGGCAGAGCGCCTCGGAGGAGAAGTTTGATGCCGTCGCCATCAGCCCGACCCGAAAAGCCTTCCTGATCATCCGGGCCGTGATGACCGATCGAAACGATCCGGCCGCCGTCGCCCGCCTGGACGCTCAGGTCAAGCTGGCGCGGCTTGATCCGGTTGCTGCCGCCGCCAATCGGCTGCCCGCTGCTAGTTCCCAGGATGACGCTGCGAGCGCGCCATGACTGCATCCTCAATGAGGCCGGCGCAGGCCCGCACAATCGGGCGCATCAGCGAGCCGCTGGTCGCGGCCGCCGTATCTGCAGGCGTGTGGAACAAGCCGTGTGCCCCCCAGAAGCCAGCGGTGCTGAGGTAGCCCGCAGCGAGCACCCGACGTAGTTCGCCCTGCGCCAGGGCGGGGTCGGCAGCGACCGGCACCTCAATAGCGATCTGACCGGCAAAGCGACTCCGTGCGGCGGCGAGAAGATCTGGACTGACCATCAGGGTGCGCACCGGGTTAATGGTGTCCGTCGCACACAGCGTCGCGCCACAGGCGTCATAGCGGCGAGCGCCGAAACTGGCACCGAGGTGGAGCCAGAGTGCCGTATCGGACGGCGGCGGACCGCCGCTGGATTGAAATCGGCGTGCGCCGGCATCGGCCCATTCGTGGCCTGAAGTCGTCAGAAATAACAGCCGTGCATTCAGCCGATGCCGGGTCGCCCAGGTGGCAAGGGCCAGGGCCATGGCGACGCCGGGACCGCGCTCGCCGCCACAGGTGAACCAACCGCTCTGGGGCGTCGAAACGACGACCCACGGGCCTGTCGAGCCCCAGGTCGAGAGCGTATTGGCGGCCGCTCGGGTCCCGCCGGGCCCTTCGATCGTGAGGGTTGCCGATCGCCCGCCGGCAACCGCCGCATTAAGGCCTTCCCAACGCTGACGATGAAGGGTGAGGATCGGAAGTCCTGGCGGCATGTCCGGATCGGTGTTGACCGCCACGATCTCCCCGGCGGGGTGGGCGGACACGGCAATGAGACCAATGGCTCCGTCCTTTTCGGCGGCCGCGACCTTTGCGCGAAACGTGGTGGCCTTGGTCGCATCGGGGGGGATCACGACCAGTTTGCCCGTAAGCTGGCCCGGGACAAAGGCGGCCGGCCAGACCGAGAGAGCGGCCGTCACGCCGCGGGTGAAGGTTAAGGGCGGCTGGGCGAAACCGTCGAAGCGTCGTCCGTCTACATCGAGGCAGGCCGCCGTTGTGTCGGCGTCAGGCACATCGAAGGGTTGTGGCTCCACATGGAGTCCAAGCGCACGAAAACGCGCCGCGAGCCATGCCGTCGTCGCCCGGTCGCCCGTGCCTCCGCTGCGATGGTGGCCAAAGGCGGCATAGGTTTCCACGTCGTGCATAAGAGCGATCTCGGAGAAGGGATCCGTCTCTGGCAGAGCTTCCAGGCCTCCACAGAGGCCCGATGTAAGACCTGCGAACAGGACCCGGCGCCGATCAGGCTCTGCGGTGAGGCTCGTGTTGACAAAAGTCGAAGGCTGTCGCTTCATACTCAAAACTCAAATAGCGGGGATTGGCGGTAAAATCCCGAAGGGTAAGGCGCATGCAGCAGTGAGAAGGCCCTGCGCTCATAAAACAGTCAACCATGGCATCTTTGTTGCTGATTGCCCACCTCAAAGGACGGCTTTCGATGCTTCCGGCGTGGTCCTGACCGAACGGATGGTGTTGACAAGGGGGTCCGCGACGGACATCAGACATACCATTGTTTCAACAGAAGCGATTTACGAAATGCGGCGGGACGTGATGCCCACCGGCCGCCGAGGGGAGTGCAATGACGACGCCTATCACCGCTCCTTTGCGACGATACCAGCGTGCGATTGCACTCGCCGGGATCGTCGTCGGTCTCTGCGCAGGCTGTACCGGGGGAGGGACCGTCGTGGGCGCGGCCGAGCCGCTTGGGGCCTTGTCTCGGCCGAACGTAATCATCGTGGTTGCAGACGATCTGGGGTTCAACGACGTGGGCTATAACGGCAGCGAGGTCGCGACGCCTCGCCTGGACGCTTGGATCGACGACGCGCTTCGTTTCTCTCGCTTCTATTCGAACGTCGTCTGTTCGCCGACACGCGCGGGACTGATGACGGGACGCTGGCCGATCCGGTTCGGCATGATGCGCAACACGGTCGAACCCGGCGAGACCTTTGGCCTTCCCTCAGACGAAGAGACGATTGCTGAGGCCTTCGCACGAGGCGGATATCGACAGAGGGCCCTGATCGGAAAATGGCACCTGGGGGACCAGCGACAGGCTTATCTGCCCAATAATAACGGATTCACCTCCTTCTTCGGCCACCTCACGGGCGGGCTCGGCTATTTTATTCACGAACGCGAGGGGGTGAACGATCTCCATAGGGATTTCGAGCCTGTTCTGGGAACCAACGGCCAGTATCTGACCCATATGCTGGCCGACGAGGCGGTCGCGTACCTTGAAAGCCGGGGAGCGGACCGCGACCCCTTCCTGCTGTATCTCGCGCCTTTCAATCCCCACCGTCCCAATGAGACGCTGCCGGAATACATCGATGCGAACAGCGGGATTACAGACTCCACCCGGCGCACCCATGCGGGGATGGTGACGGCCTTCGATCATCTCTTTGGTCGCGTTCTGGACACACTCGAGGCCCGCGGTCTGAGCGACAATACGATCGTGGTGTTCATGAGCGACAATGGCGGGGACATAGAATACGCAGGTGCCAATGCCAACGCTCCGCTCAGGGGCGAAAAGGCGACGGTTTTCGAAGGCGGCATGCGTGTGCCTGCGGCGATCCGCTGGCCGGCCGGTGGTCTTCGAGGGGGCACGGTCGTGGATGCCCGTGTCGGCTATATAGACGTCATGCCGACGGTCATGGCCGCGGCCGGGGTGCCCTTGGGCGATCGCACGCTTGACGGCGTAAATCTTCTCCCGGTCCTCCGTGGTCAGGCACCTTCGCCGACGCGCGACTGGTTTGCCTACATCGGCGCCCGTAACGGTCTCGAAAGCCTGTCGGTCACTCATGACGGCTGGAAACTGATCCGGCGAGGGCGGGCGCTGTCGGATCCGGACGCTGAGGAGGGTGTCCAGTATCTTCTGTTCAGGATTGATGACGATCCGAGCGAGGCCAACGACCTGGCGGTGGCAAATCCAGATGTCGTGGCGGCCTTGCGCGAGCGCCTCGCGACCTTTCGGGCGCTTGAGCCGGAAGATGGCGTGCGACGCCGACCGATCGATCCTAATTGGACCCCGTTTCCGAACTGGACCCCTCCCGCATGACCTGCGCTGCCTCATACCTCGCCGGAGTTCGTTCCAGGATGCCCCTGTCGCGTTACAGACTTTCCGCAGTCGCCGGTGCCCTTGCCGTCGCACTGGGTTCAGCCGGGGTCGCCCACGCCGATCCTGACCCGGCACCGATTCTCGCCGGCGACGCTGCATCGGATGCGTCTGGGACGGGACAGCTGTTCGAGAGCATCGTGGCACCTGGCTATACCGACTATGTCGAGGGGTCGTCGTCCGCCGTTCTGGCCGATTTCAACCGCGACGGGCGCATCGACATTCTGGGTATCTACGACGAGCCGCGCACGGCGGTGATGTTCATCAACAAGGGCGATTTTGGCTTCGAACGCCATCCCTTCCGGATCGAGGGCGGAACACGCACGGCCGCGGACCTCGGACGCTCCGCCAACATCGCCAATGTGGCTGACTTCAACCGGGACGGATTTCTCGACATCTTCATCGGGTTCAGCACCGGACGGGATGCCGGACAGGGCAATATGTTGCTGATCTCGGACGGCGCTTTCGATCAATTCGTCGAAATGGGCGATGCGATGGGCGTTCGCAACGTCGAGGCCTACAACCGTCAGTCCTCGATCGGCGACGTGAACCGGGACGGGTGGCTGGATATCGCGGTGGGCGCGGACAATATCGGGGGCCGTCTGGGCGGCGTTCCTCAGCAGCGGCTCTATGTGTTCAGGCCCGCCGCCAGCGGTCGCTTCGCGGATGGCGCTTTCGAAAATGTCGGCGGGTCACCCGTCGTGCCGGGGTTCGGTGCCGCGTTTGCTTGCGACGCGGAGATCGATATGGCCTCCCCGGGTATTTCGCTGCGCGATATCGACGCCGACGGAGACCTAGATCTGGTTCAGGCCTATCACTCCGACATGCTTGCGACCCGGTGGGACGGCAGATGCCCGTCCGGTGAGTATCGCCAGGGCACGCATATGTGGCGTAACGATCTGGTTGAGACAGGCACTCTGGGTTTCACCCCGGTCGTCGAAAACGGCCTCGCGCAGACCTGCCGCAACCGCTTCGACGCGGAGGCCCGGATCTATGTGCCCGAGGGTCACTGCGTGTCTCTACCCTATCTGACCTGGGCCGATCTGGACAACGACGGACGTCTCGACGTCCTGGCCACGGGAGGCAGCGACCTGACATGGCACGTCAATACCGATGCCATCAGCGGCATGGCGTGGCTGAACCGGGGTGATCTCAGGTTCGAGGAGGCAACGGCCGCCCTTGGTCTCGAGGCTCTGAACTGGACCTACGGGCAATGGGGACGATTCTGGAAGGCTGACATTCCCTATGCGCCCCAACTACTGGCACTCTCGATCCAGGCCTCCAATCAGCCCTCGCGTATGATCGGCCGCACGCTGCACGACGGTCAGCTCTACGGCTCCGATCTTGTCGTCGCCGACTTCGACAATGACGGCTGGCAGGACCTGGTTTTCATTCATAAGCACGAGATCGACGGGCTCTGGGGTATCAATCGAAGCGTGCTGTTCATGAACCAAGGCGACGGCACCTTCCGGCCCAGCTCCACAGAGTTCTCCGGCATCGACGCGAACGGTCCCTCCGGCGAGGCGGCAGACCTCAATAACGATGGCCTCCTGGATCTCGTCCTTCTGTCGGACCCCCGGAACTCGGCACCGACCCCCGATCTGCCGCCGGACCGCTTCCGCCAGCGCGTGATGTGGAACACAGGCTCGCACGGCGCGCGTGAGAACCACTGGATCCGTATCCGTTTCGCGGGCGTGTCTGACGCGGCATTGATCGGCGCGCGGATAGAGGCGCGGGCGGCCGGATCGGACCGTTTGTTGGGGCTTCGGACCATTCAGTCCAACCACAGCTACAAATCCGGCGGCGCGCTGGAGGCCCATTTTGGGCTCGGACATAATGCAGGCGTGGACCTCGTCATCACCCTGCTGGACGGGACGACGCGAACGCTTCGAGGCATCGCGCCAGACCGGTTCATCACGCTGGACCTTGCCACCGGCGGAACCGAGCTCGTCGCCGCCGGGCGGGCCGGGGCGTGACGGGTCGGCGGGGCGATCCCGGGACGCGGCGGGGTCGGCGAAGGGTTTCCCTAGCGGGCGCGATCGCCGGGGCGGTCGTGTTAGTTGCGGCACTTTACGCATCGAAGGCGTCGGCCGAAGAGCCTGACGCCGCCTGTAGCCGCACGGTTTTGGCCTATGCCAGCGCGTGGGATCGGGGCGACGGCGCCAGTTTCGAGGGGCTGTTCACGAGTGAAGCGACCTTGGACGTGGGGTTCGGTCCTGCCGTCGGCAGACCGGCGATCGCGGCGCTCTTCGCGCGGCACCTGGGAACGGCGACCACGCGACACTTCATGGCCAATATCCAGATCACCCCCGTCTCGCAAAACGAGGCTGCCGGCCTGTCTTACGTGCAGTTGTTAGCGGGGCCCCGAACGGAGATCGGGGCCGATCCCATTCCCGCCGACGGTTATGTGATGGCGGGCGAGTACCATGACCGGTTCGAGGTCGATGCCGGGATCTGCCGCTTCGTGGAACGCAAACTGGTGGTGATCTTTCGCCGACCACGGCCCTAAAGGTTCGCTGCCGCCCAACCTGCCGATTGTTCCGTAATCGGCCTTTCGTCCTCCCGCGCCCCCCGAAGCTTGCCCCGATGAACGCCACCTATCTGCTCCAGGATCGTCTCGACCGCAGCGGAGCGACCGGGGGCGTGATGTTCGAAGATTGCATGTTCGACAACCGCGTCCTTGATCGGATGTCGGCTGGCCTCGCGGCGACCTTGCGGGACCGAGGTCTTGGTCGTGGCGATCGGGTCGTGGTCTTCATGACAAACGCCCCAGAGGTGATCGCCTGTTTTCTCGCCTGTTGGCGTCGAGGGGCCGTGATCGTGCCACTCGCGCCTCAACTGACCTCGCGAGAGGTTGGATCCGTCCTTCAGGACTGCGGGCCGCGACTCGTGTTTGCCTCAACGGAGACCGCCGTCGTCGCCGCACAGGCCGCCGCGTTCTGCGAGATGAACCTGCCGATCGAAATCCTTCCCGCTGGCGGCTTCGGCATTCCGTCCCGACACATGGCAGCAGATGGGATTGTTGACGTTGCCGCATCCGAAGTCGCCCTCATTCTATACACGTCGGGCACGACAGGCCGTTCAAAAGGCGTGCTTCTTACCCATGACAATCTATTGTCGGGCTGCCGTATGGTCCATTCGGTCAACCGTGAGCACGAAGGCGCGCGCGGCCTGCTCGTTCTCCCCCTGTCTCACATATTCGGAATCCTGATGATGAATCTTGGGTTTCTGATGGGATCCACGTCGATCGTCTTGCGGCGCTGGGAGACTGGAGCCGTCCTCAAGGCGCTGCAGGCCGAACGGATAGAACAGCTATCGGTCGTCCCGACCATGCTGACATATCTTCTCAATGCGGCAGCACTGCCAGCAGCCGATCTGTCCCGATTAGACACCGTCAGCTGCGGTGGCGCGGCCCTCCCGGATCATCTGGCGAGTGTCTTCGCAGAAAGGGTCGGCTGCAGGGTCATCCAGGGGTACGGCCTGTCCGAGACGGGCGGCGTGGCAACAGGCTACGGAGCGCGAGAGCAGTATCGTCCTGGATCCGTTGGCCGGGCTTGGCCGGGGACGGAGATAGCGATCCTCGATTCACTCGGCCGGGCGCTCGCGCCCGGCGTCGTGGGCGAGGTCTGTGTTCGTGGACCACAGGTGATGATGGGCTATCTGAATCGTCCCGAAGAGAGCGCGCAGGCGCTTTCGGAGGGCTGGCTGCGCACCGGCGACATAGGTCAAGTCGATGACCAGGGGGATCTTCGGATCACCGACAGAAAGAAGGATCTCATCATCAAAGGGGGCGAGAATATCTCGCCTCATGAGATTGAAGCCGCGCTTGGCTATCACGACGCCGTTGACACTGTGGTCGTGTTCGGGGTTCCTGATCCGACGTTTGGCGAACGGGTTGTCGCAGCGGTGGTGCTCCGGGACGGCGCGACCACCTCTATGCAAAATCTGTTGCGCCACCTCGACGATCGATTGATGCGGTTCAAGTTTCCGGCCGACATCGTCTTCGTCGATGGCCTGCCCCAGACTGCGTCGGGCAAAATCTCGAGGCAACGCGTCCGCCAGGACTATATCGATAGTCGGTCTTGAGCCGGCGGTAGAAAGCCAGCCATCGCGGGGCGGGCGTTGCGTGCTAGAGCATTTTCCGATCAGTCTGCATCGCACCCGGCGGCGGCGAAGTAGTTGGCGCACTCCTGAGGCGAGCAGGTCTGGATGATGTCGGCGATGGCGTCCCAGAGCTGTGTGACGGTTCGGGCGGCGGCTTTTCTAAGCATGGCCTTGAGTTTGGCGAAGGCGTTCTCGATCGGATTGAGGTCGGGTGAGTAGGGCG
>Ga0163144_10029308_pt1 | contig 10573 bp, 8 predicted proteins | sample OliLak19BULKMAT1_FD_123175 | JGI IMG/M metagenome (GOLD analysis project Ga0163144, IMG submission 123175) | Freshwater microbial mat bacterial communities from Lake Vanda, McMurdo Dry Valleys, Antarctica - Oligotrophic Lake LV.19.BULKMAT1 | ecosystem: Environmental > Aquatic > Freshwater > Lake...
CCAGCACAGCCGCCAGTGAGCGGGATGCTGTCTCCGTTGCTGGCAGCGAGGCCCTGCGTGCCACCACTCGACGCGGGCAACGAGTCGCCGCCGCGGCCGCCATTGCCCCAGTGGCCGCCGCCGCCGCCGCCCCCTGCCGGATTCTGCGTGATCGCGCCCCCGACACAGCCGGTCTGGAAGCCTGGTCCACCCGTAGTCCCGCTGGCGGAGACGTCGAGGGTTCCCGTGATGCTGACGGCGCCGTCGATGAGCAAGACGAGTGACTGGGTACCACTGACCGTCACGGTGCCGGTGATGCTCAGCGACTTCAGCATGAAGACGCGCATCCCACTCACCGTTGCGGTGGGAACGGTGAGCCCGGCGCCACCATTCAAGATCACACCCGAATCGGTGTTGATCGTCGAGGTCCCGGTAAACGTCACATTCGGGCCACTCGGCGTCATGTCGAGATACGTCGCGAGCCCGTTGCTCGGGTCGATGTCCACGCACTTCTCCATCCCGCTCGCACAGCCGAGCGGGCACTGCATCTCGACCTCGATGACGCCGTTGGTATCGCAGTCGACGTAGTGCTCGGTGGCGTCGTCGCAGACGATCGTGTTCGGCGTGCACGCGAGCTGGCGGAAGACGACGCCGACGTTGGTGACGGCGGTGGTGAGCGGGACCGAGCAGGTCGACGAAAGCTCGCCGAGGCAGGCGCCGGTCCACGAGTCGAAGACGTAGTTGATGTCGGAGCCGGAGGCGACGAGCTGGATCGGCGTCTGGGTGAACGACGCCTGCGGGCAGGTGGCGGCGCCGACGCAGTTGATGCCGGCGGGGGTCGAGACGACGGTGCCGGTGCCGGTCTTGCCGAGCGCGATGCGGGCGGAGCCGGTGCCCGAGGCGTTGACGGCGACGCCGACCGAGACGCTCTCGCGGACGGACACCGACGCGGGGAGCGAGCCGACGGTCGTGGGATCGAAGCGCACGTCGACGTCGCAGGACAGGCCGGCGCCGAGCATGACGCCTTCGCAGTCGTCGCTGACGACGGTGTAGTTGGTCTCGTCGGAGAGCACGGTGTCGAGCGCCGCGGTGGCCGCGCCGCCGGTGTTCTGCACCGTCAGCGTCTGCACCGTCGACATCGACTCGATCTCCACCGTCGCGAACGTGAGCGGGTCGCCGGCGGTGATGTCGAGATCGCCCGGCGTGAGGCCGTTGCCGGACAGGGCGAGGGTGAACGTGCCGCCGTCGTCCGCCGAGACCTCGAGGAGGGCGGCGTGCGCGCCCGGGGTGCCGGGATGGAACTGCACCTCGGCGATGCAGGTGGCTTGCGGCGCGAGGGTCACGCCCACGCAATCGTCGGTGCCGGCGACGAGCAGGTCGAAGTCGTCGGGCTCGTCGAGGATCGCCAGCGCGATCGGGCTCGACGTCTGCTCGCCGATGTTGCGCACGATGACCTGGAGGGAGCTCGACGTCGCGTCGACGGTGACGTCGCCGAAGTCGAAGGGCGACTGCGCGGTGCCGAGCAGCGCGGGATCGCCGGCGGGCATCACGTCCGGCTCGATCACGGCGGCGTCGATCAGCGAGTCGTCGGACTCGTACTCGGGCAGGTCGATGCGGCAGGCCGCGAGCAGCAGGGTGAGCAAGAGATAGGCGCGCATGACTAGAACCTCCCCACGACCGCGACGCCCGCGGCCGACGGCGAGACCACCGGCGCGATCGCCATGTCCTCGCCGAGCTGGACCTCGGTCTGGTGCTCGGGCGCGCCGGTGATCCACAGGACCGCGGCGGCGATGACCGCCGCGCCCGCGACCCCGTACGAGATGTTGGTGAACAGCGCGCGGGTCTCGGCCTTCTCTCGCGCGGCGTTGGCGGCGTCGGCGTTGACGCCGCACGGGTTGTTCGGGCACAGCTCCTTCGCGTCGCTCTCGAAGCCCTTGGCCTGGAGGCCGAACACGATGCCACCGGCGGCGGCGAGCACGCCCACGCCGACGACGCCGAGCGCGATCTTGCGGCGCTTGGTCAGCGGCGATGGCCGATCGGTCAGCACGATGATGTCGGGGCCATCGCGGCCCGCCTGGCCCGGCACGGGATCCGGCTCGATCAGCTTCGCCACCGCCTTGAACTTCGGCACGTCGACGCTGGCGCGGCCGTGTTCGTCGGCGACGTTCACCGTGGTCGTCCACTCCTCGTGCCCGGGCGCGCGCCCGGCGATCGTGTAGTCGCCGCCGTCGACGGGGATCGCGCGATTCCACGAGCCCTCCTCGATCGGGTCGCCGTTGCGCGTGATGGTCAGGCCGTCGACGCGCGCCTCGTCCGGCACCGACACGGTCAGCATCGACAGCCGCGGCTCGAGCTTCGCCGCGCGATCCTTCGCGGTCTTGTGGAGCGCGGCCTGCGACGAGTCGTTGCGGGTCTGGCGCTCGGCGTCGAGGAACGCGCCCCACGCCGACGCGATCTGCCAGTTCTTCTCGCGACAGTCCGCGAGGCTGAGCAGCGTCGCGAGCGACGGGTCCATGTTCTGGCTCGCCTCGAACGCGGCGCACGCCTCGCCGTACTTGCGCTCCTTCATCAGCGCCTTGCCGTCGCGGAACAGCTGCTCGGCCTCCGCGCTCGAGCTCTGCGCGTACGCTGACGTTGCCACCATCGCGAGCGCGACCATGGCGCTGCACATCCATCGGGACCTGACCATCGCGGACTCCTTGGTTCGTTCAGCGAGTGCTTCGGCCGCGCGGGCAGCCGGTTGCGTCCTCGTTGCACGAATCTCTCAACCCATCGGAATATAGACGGTATCACCGCCAGGCCGGCGGTCTGCCGGGAAAGTTTCGTGAGCCCCGTGACGTTCCCGCGCCGGATCTCACCCTGCGGGGGTGAGGTCTCGCCAGGCCGCGCCCTGGTATCGTGCCGCGTGACCGTTCCACCCGCCCAGCCGCTGGCGTGGCTCCGTCAGCGCGAAGCCGGCGCGGTGGCGCTCGCCGCGATCGAGGACGACGAGCTCCGGACCCTCGGGACCGCCGAGGCGCTGGTCCTCAGCGAGGCCCTGCTCGCGGCGACGCCGATCGCGTCGCTGGCCGAGGCGCGCTGGCGCACCTCCGGCCTCGTCGAGCAGCAACGGCTGTTCATGCTCGCCCGACGATGAACGCGATCTTCGAGGCGGCGCTCGGCTGTTCGCCTACCCTGCGGGGGCGTGCACCATGGTCTGCGCCGTTCGCCACTGCTCGTCGAGCTCGAGCTCCACGACCCAGCGGTCGATGTACGCACGATCGAGGCGGTCGCCTTGCACCCGGAGGATGCCGGCGACGTCCTCGAGCTGACGCTCGGACGCGCCGACCTTGGCCCACTCGAGCTTGGCGATGAGGGTGTCCTCCGCGGTGGCAGTGTCGACGGGCATCTCCAGCAGCGTGACCAGCCCAAGCCGGCCGAGCTCCTCGAGCGAGAACGCTCGCGCCTTGCGGATGATGAGGTCGAGCTTCCAGCCGCTCGACATCTCGATGATGTTGAACATCGAGCGGCGGCGCAGCGAACGATCCGACGACCATGTGCGGGATCCCCGCCAACCGGAGCAGGTCGACGATCGTGCGGAGCAGCCCCGCCGGCTCGGGCGGGGTCATGGAGGCAGGACGGGTGCGTTCGGCCACGCGCGACGGAACAGGTCGTCGCCGACGAGCAGGCGAAACAGCGCGAACCGCGCCTGGTCGTTGTCGTACTCGGGGTGGCGGCGACGAATGCCGGCGAGCGCGATCGAACGCGCGGCCTCGGACATCTCGGCGGCGAGCAAGCTCCGCTGGGCGCCCGTCATGCGGCGGTAGATCGCCGTCTGGACGGCCGCCGCGTCGGGGGTGGTGTCACGCGCGCTCACGGGACGAGTCTACGCGTCTCGCGCGGTTGGCGTGGCGGGCGAGAAAGTAGGCAACCCGTCCGTGGTGCGGCCGAGGCACTCGGACATGAGCAAGCACGAAGACTTCTTGACCGGTCATCGGTCCGAGCGTGGGAGCGAGCAGGCTGGTGGGAGCACGCCCGGCGCGCCCGGGAAGCGAACGGCGACCGAGGGCCTCGCCGCGACGGATCCGGTGACCGCGAACCTGCGAACGATCGACGCCGCGGAGGCGGGGCTGGAGGCGGTCGCGATGCGGTACCTGCCGGCGATGCGCGCGGCGATCGACGCGCGCCGCATACAGGACGCGCGTCGCGCCGGCGGCGACCTCGCCGCGGCGCTCGGGCGGATCGATCGCCAGCTCGCGTCGGTCCGTCGGTGGGCCACGGTCGCGGGCAGCGCGGGCGCGCTCGAGCTGCTGGCGCCGCTCGAGGCCGAGCGCGACGCGCGGCGCGCAGAGGCCGCGCCGGTGCTGGCGCTGGCGCCACCGCCCGAGGCGGCGCTCCCCGTGGCGGCGGCGTTCGACTTCGCGGCCATGACGGACACGGCGCCGGCGTACGACGAGGCGGAGGCCGAGCACCAGACCCGCTGGGGTGAACAGCTCGACGCCGCCGAGGCGCCTCGCGACAACGTGATCGACGCGTCGGATCGGTTCGGGCAGGCCACCGTGCAGCGCCGCGCCGCCAACGGCGCCGTGACGGACGCCGCCGAGATCCAGCAGCACGCGGCCGCCGGCGTCGCGGGCACGGGCACCACGCTGCCGCACCGCGACGCGATCCAGGCGAGCTTCGGCGCGCACGACGTCACCGGCGTCCGCGCCCACGTGGGCGGCCCTGCCGCCGACGCCTCGGCCGCGATCGGCGCGGAGGCCTACGCCACCGGCAACGACGTCGCGTTCGCGGCGTCACCCAGCCTGTTCGTCGCCGCGCACGAGGCCGCGCACGTCGTGCAGCAGCGCGCCGGCGTCTCGCTGCTCGGCGGCGTCGGCGTCGCCGGCGACGCGTACGAGCAACACGCCGACGCGGTGGCGGAGACGGTGGTGCGAGGAGAGTCGGCGGAGGCGTTGCTGGGCGGCCCGCGAAGTGCTGGCGCGAACGCGGTCCAGCGCAAGGATCGGTACCAGGCACAGGACGAGTCGATCAACGAGGCCAGGCGGGCCACGCCCGACGAGCAGATCGTCGGGGAACGTCCGGTCGAAGACGAGTCCCACGAGCAACGCCAGGCCATCGACCGCAAGCAGATCCCCGCCGAAGCGATCCGGATGCTCACCGCAGTCGCGATGTCCGCGCGGAGCGCGACCTCCGCGATCACCAAGGCCGAGGGTCGAGACCGAGCTGTCGAGCCCATCGTGAAGTCCAGGGTGGAGGCGGTCGGTGACCACCTGCGCCAGTGCGTGCTCGACAGCGCGACGGAGTTCGCGGCGACCGAACGGATGTGGCTCGACACGGCGGCCGTGGAGCTGCGCCTCCTGCTGGACAAGATCGAGTCCGTGGGCGCTCAGGATCTCGACGAGGTTCGCAGCCTCAGGAACGGGATCGACCTCTTGCTCAGCTTCGCTCCGAAGGGCTATCGGCATGCCCTGCCCACCCGTGAAGAGGCGCTGAAGCGCAAGCGGTCCAAGGCGCCGACGGGATCGTCCGAGCAGCTGATGGGCGACCACCTGGCGGTGGCGACGGTGCATCTCGACGATGCGATCGAGCAGTTTCGGCAGGAGAAGCTCGGCGAGGCGGCGTCCACCAAGCAGGAGGGAGGCAGCGCTCGCGACAAGGAGCCGATCCTCGCGGCCGCGGTCGCGAAGGTTGCGCCGCTCGTCAGCTACATCGAGCGGTGCATCGAGCGGGACGATCTGTCGATCGACGTCACCGATCCGAGCCTGATGGAGCGACTGGATACGTACTTCTCCCGCGCGCAGCGCTTCGTCTACTGGGCGATGTTCGACGACCCGGTCATCGAGCCTGCGCAGCAGCTTGCGGACGCCAGCGACGCGCTCGCGAGCCTGGTCGGCAGGCCAGCCATCGTGGTCGCCGATCCGAGGCCGAAGTCGAAGGAGGACCAGAGCACGCTTGCGACGGCGTCGGAGACGCTGAAGACGGGGTGGCGGCGCGTGTTCGAGGCGCAGGAAAAGGCGCTGAATCACCTGAGCAGCGCCACCGATCAAGAGGCGGCGAGCGAGCCGTCCTGGGACAAGACGCTGGTGACCACGCTGGTCGCGTCGCGGTTCAGCTGGGTGGTCGGCCTCGTCGCAGGCGGCGTCAGCCAGGCAGTCGAGAGTCGAGTCAAGGGCGACGACAAGGTCTACAAGAGCGCGATCAAGACGGCGGTTTCGGACGTGACCAAGACGATCGCGAAGCAGCTGTTCGATCGCCACATCCCCGAATCACTCGGCGCAGATGATTCCGCGCGGACCGCGTTCTTCCAGCAACAGGAACTGGCGCTGGTCCAGCTCAAGGCCGAACAAGCTCACTACTTCGACACGCAACTCCTGCTCGATGCGGAGCGCTCGCCCGACGGACGTGCGCAGATCGCGCAGCTGGGCGCCGCGGCGGAGATGACCGCTGCGCAGCTTGCAGCTGACTACACCGTGCGCGCCGTGCAGGACTGGGCGACGTATGTGGCGCGCGCGCGGTACGGCGCCGAGGTGCCCACGCAGGGGGTCGACCTCGACGGTGTCGGCAGCGTGCCCCAGGATGGAGGGCTCGAGAGCCCCGACCGCAAGCGCGCGCACGGAGTGCTGGAGCTGATCGTCGAGCTCGGCAAGCCGAGCGATCCTCCGTCGATCAAGAAGGCGGTGGTCGGCGCGTTCCGTGACGACGACGCAGCCAGGCTCGATGGCCAGGCGGTCCGAGATCTGACGATGCCGTTGCAGATCCGCGGCTATCCTGGAGGCTACGCCGAGATCACGGGCGTGCTCGGCGGCCTCGGACGCGGTGATGGCGCGTCGTTCGCGACGCCAGGATCGCTGCTCGTCTCGCGGAATCACGAGGGGTCGGTGTGGCTCGGAGATGCGTCAGAGCTGGGTCGAGCCTGGCTCGAGAAGATGGGGGATGGCGACGCGCTCGAGGGTGCCCGCCGCTTGTACGATGCGATCGCCGGAATGACGCTGCAGAACGTGAAAGGGCAGGGCGCGTGATCTTCCAGCGGATGCTCGTGGTCTTGCTCCTGGTCTCGAGCAATGTGGCTTGTGGTGGCAACGCCAAGTCCAAGATCGATCGCCTGCTCGACGAGATCGATCAAGGCGACGAGCGCCGGCGCACCGTCGCCGTCGGGCAGCTCGCTCGCCTTCGTCCGGGCGCTGACCCGTTTCCGCCGTTCGGTGCCGGCTCCCTACCCCTGGGCCCAGGCGAGCGACGCGTGATGCTCGTCCTGAACGAGCTCGTGTGCTGCGATCCCAGCGAGACGGTTCGGTTCGGTGCGTTGGCGGCGCTCGGGGTCCTTCGCCCATCGGGTCGTCAACTTGGGCTGATCGACTGCGCGCAGCAGCCGGTGTCGCTGGCCGGCAACTGCGTGGATACTCTGCTGAGCATCGGCGACGCCGCGAACCTCCCCGATGTCGCCCAGCTCTTGACGAAGGACGGGCCGGGAAGCGGTGCCGCCCTGCGGCTGTACGAGCTCGGCCCCCGCGCCGTGCCCTACCTGGTCCCGCTGGTCCGCGCCGACGATCCGGTGGCGGTCCCCATGATCGTGTCGGGAATCCTCACTCACATCGAAGGCCGCGAGGCCCACCGGCTCCTCCTCGACGTCCTCAAGAGTCCGAAACCGCGTCACCGCCGGCTCGTCCTCGACACACTCACAAACGCTCGATCAGTGCTGTCCGAAGGCGACCGAGCCCGCGTGGAAGGGCTGCTCGCGGACCCCGATCCGGACGTCCGGGAAGCGGCCGCCAGGTTTCTCGCGCTTCCTCTTCCGTGATCGGCACGGGTGCGAGCTGCCGCTGCGAGACGGGGCAGCGTTGCTCGACGGCGGCGCAATTCGCGGAGGTGCCGCTGTGCGAGCCCGAGTAGTCGGCCTGCTCACTTTGTTCGCGGTCGGCGGCTGCGGCGCCGGCTCGAATGTCTCCGAGCCCGACGCCGCGGTCGAGCCGCCGCCAGCGGAGCTCCCGACTGCCTGGCTGCTCGATGTCCTGGAGACGCCGAGGCTCCGGAACGGAGTCACGGTGACTGGGGGCTTCGTGGTGGTGGGCAACGCGGAGGTGTTCCGATTCACCGACGACGGCATACTCGACGTGCGGCGCGCGCTCCCCGACAGATGGGGATCGGTCCACGCGGTCGGCACCCCGGCTGGAAACGTGCTCGTCGCGGTGGATGCGTTGGATCCAGCCGAGGAGCTGCTCGTCGAGCTCGATGGTGTCACGCTCGAGGAACACTGGACCTACGTGGTGGATCCCGCCGCGTGGCCAACGACCGCAGCGATCGGGCTCAGGGACGGCCGGACGATCGCCGTGACGAGGACGGAACTGCCCCCATGGATCCACGCCGCGCACGCGATCGACGGTGAGGGGATTGGCGGCGAAACGCCACTCGGCGTGCCCGCAGGCGTCGGAGGCTCGTGGTTCGAGCGGTCCGACGGGAAACTCTCGGGTACGCACGACCGCAACGGCGAGTGCCGGTACTGGACGCTCGATCCGGACACGCAAGAGAGCACGTTCGATCCGATCGGGGACGCGCTGTGTGAAGGCTCGAACTCGGTCGAGACCTCGGGCGTGCAGGTGGTCTCGTACCCGCGCTACGCAGATCCCACGGTCCATGCGCTGACCGTCGTCGACCGAGATGGGCGCGTTCTGGCGCAGTCGAAGACGATGCCGCACTCTCTGGCGCCTCGAGGCGCCCTGGTCACCGAGCGACTCATCCTCGGGGTGGCGGCAGGCGGCCACGCCTACGTCGCGCACCTCGACGATCTGGACGCGATGGAAGAGCTGGTCTTGCCCTACCGTCCCGGCGGCTCGACCGACGACGCGGTGATGGCCAGCGACGGCGTCCGCACGTTCGTCGCGTGGCTCGATCAGGTCAGCACGTTCGACACCGTGCTGCGGGTCGCGCGTGTCGGCGAGATCGAGTAGCGCTACGCCGGCAACCCCACCCACTCTGCGCTGCGGCGCCACAGCTCGGCGGCGAGGGTGGGGTCCTGGGCGAGGGTGGAGGGGGCGCGCTCCTTGGAGGCGTCGTAGTACTTGCCGGACTCGGCGGCGAGGTCGGGGGAGGTGGCGCAGTAGAGGGAGGTGCGCGCGCCTTCCTCGGGGGTCTTCATGCGGAGGTGCATGATCTGGCGGAACGGCCACGGGACGCGGCGCCAGATGTCGGAGGCGATCACGCCGGGGTGGAGGGCGTACGTGGTGACGCCGGTGCCGGCGGTGCGGCGGGCGAGCTCGGCGGTGAACAGGACGTTCGCGAGCTTGGAGACGCCGTACTCGGCGAAGCCGGTGACGGTGCGGGTGGGGCGGTGGAGGCGGGACCAGTCGAAGCCGTCGGCGCGGGTGTGGGCGCGGGAGGCGACGTTGACGATGCGCGCGGGCGCGGACCGCTTGAGGCGATCGAGGAGGAGGTTGGTGAACAGGAACGGCCCGAGGTGGTTCACGCCGAACGTCAGCTCGAAGTTGTCGACGGTGATGCCGCGCTGGCCGGCCAGGCCGGCGTTGTTGACGAGCAGGTGGAGCGGCACGTCGAGGGCGAGGAACGCGGCGGCGGCGGCGCGCACGGCGGCGAGGTCGGCGAGGTCGAGGGCGAGGAACTCGGCCTTGCCGCCGGCGGCGGTGATCTCGTCGACCACGGGCTGGGTCTTGTCGCGCGAGCGGCACGCGAGCCAGACGCGGGCGCCGGCGCGGGCGAGCTCGATCGCGGTCACGCGCCCGATGCCGGTGTTGGAGCCCGTGACGATCGCGTGCTTGCCGGTGAGGTCGGTCATCGGGCCGCACTGTGGCACGATGGCCGGATGAAGCGCTTGGTCCTGCTGCTCGGAGTGATCGCCTGCGGCGAGGCGCCGCCACCCCCGAGCGAGCTCACGTTCGGGGCGATGGGGCCGCTGGTCGGCGCCGCGGGCGAGGGCGGGTTCCGGTTCGGCGCGGCCAGCGCGGCGACGCAGATCGAGGACGGCAACACCAACACCGACTGGTACTGGTGGACGTTGCCGGTCGACGAGGGCGGCCAGGGCCACGACACGTTCATCGGCGACGCGGCCGGCGGGTACACGCGGGCGATCGACGACGTCGAGCTCGTGACCGACCTGAACCTCGACAGCTACCGGTTCTCGATCGAGTGGGCGCGGGTCGAGCCGACGCGCGACGTGATCGACGAGGCCGCGCTCACCCACTACAGCGACCTGCTCGACGCGCTGATCGCGGCGGGCGTGCGGCCGATGATCACGGTGCACCACTTCTCGAACCCGGTGTGGATCCACGACCCACGCGACAAGGACTGCCCGGGCGGCGCCACCGACGTCAACCTGTGCGGGCTCGGCGGGCCGGCGGGCGCCGAGGTGATCGCGGAGATGGGCGAGCACGCGCAGCTGCTCGCCGAGCGGTTCGGCGATCGCGTCGACGAATGGGCCACGCTCAACGAGCCGGTCAACTACCTGCTCGCGAGCTACGGCATCGCCACGTTCCCGCCGGGCAAGACCGCGCTGTTCAACCTGATCGAGGAGTTCGTGCCGGTGGTGCGCGACTACCTCGCGGGCCACGCCGCGATGTACGCGGCGATCAAGGCCGCCGACACCACCGACGCCGACGGCGCC
>Ga0163144_10029310_pt1 | contig 10572 bp, 8 predicted proteins | sample OliLak19BULKMAT1_FD_123175 | JGI IMG/M metagenome (GOLD analysis project Ga0163144, IMG submission 123175) | Freshwater microbial mat bacterial communities from Lake Vanda, McMurdo Dry Valleys, Antarctica - Oligotrophic Lake LV.19.BULKMAT1 | ecosystem: Environmental > Aquatic > Freshwater > Lake...
CTGGAAAATAAGTGTGCGAATTGTATTCAATCGCAGTTTCAGCGCATAGGAGCAGCCCTGAAACGCCGGGTCGAAAAAGGGGGCTCGTGTGACTATAACAGGAACACCCGAAGCCCCACTACCCAGCACTCTCAAAGGATTTTTCTGTGAGCGAACCAATCATCAGCGTCAGTGGATTGCGCGGCACGATCCCTGATCAGCTCACGCCTCTGGTCGCAGCGCGTTACATCGCGGCGTTGGCTTCGACATTACCAAGCGGATCTTTGCCAGGTGGAAAAGTGGTGATTGGCCGCGATGGTCGTTCGAGCGGACGTATGCTAGCTGCGGCAGTGAGTGCGACGCTGGCCGCGCATGGATTCGATGTGATCGACTTGGATGCTGCAGCCACGCCAACGGTTGGTATTCAGGTGCGTGAGCAACGAGCGGTGGCAGGTGTTCAGATTTCGGCGAGTCATAATCCGAAAGAGTACAACGGGCTCAAACTGTTTGGCAGCGATGGTCGCATCTTGACCAAGTCGGTTGGAGAGAAGGTCTTGGCGGGTTATCGAGCTGCGGATGCGAAATGGGTCGGGGTCGATTCGATTGGGCAGATCCAGCGGCTGGACGATCCGCATTCGGTGCACTTGGATTTAGTTCTTAAAACAATTGATCCAGCAGAGGTACGTGAGCGCAGATTTAAAGTGCTGCTGGACAGTAATCATGGTGCGGGGAGTTTGCTCGGGCGGCAGTTGCTGCAAGCGTTAGGATGCGAATTGACGTTGCTCGGAGATTCACCCGATGGGCAATTCGAGCACAAGCCGGAACCGTTAGCGGAGAACTTGCAAGGTGTTTGTGAACGGGTTCGCAGCGGCGGTTTTGATATTGGATTCTGCCAGGACCCCGATGCAGACCGCTTGGCCGTCATTGATGAGCGTGGGCAATACATCGGTGAAGAGATGACGCTTGCGCTTTGCCTACTACAGGCTCTACCAAATCGTAGCGGAACGATTGTCACTAATTGTGCGAGCAGCAATCTATCGCAACACATCGCTGCTCAGCACAACTCGAAATGTCTGCGCTCGGCAGTAGGTGAAGCCAACGTGGCGGACATGATGATTGCTGAGCAAGCGGTCTTTGGAGGTGAAGGAAGTGGTGGCCCGATTGATCCGCAGGTCGGTTACGTGCGCGATAGTTTTGTTGGCATGGCTCGCATTCTGCAACTGCTGACGACCAGCGGAAAGAAGGTCAGTCAAATCGTGGCTTCGCTTCCGCCGCTGGCGATGGTCAAAGACAAAATCACTTTAGAAACGAGCCGCTTGCCGCGGCTACTCGACGCTTTAACGCATCAAATCAGCGATGCCACGTCAAGCAGGCTGGATGGGTTGCGTCTTGATTGGTCAGATCGCTGGTTGCTGGTTCGTGGCAGTAATACAGAACCGATCGTGCGATTCATTGCAGAGGCTCCGACTGTTGCGGAAGCGCAGATGTTGTGCGATCGCGCTCGAAGCATTGCTGATTCGCTTTAGGGTAACGTGAGCTGCCTGGTGACTTCATCGAGTATCAACTGTTCAATCGCTGGTGCCCAGATTGTTGGCCGACCGTAGTAGACCATGGCGCCGCCTCCTTCGTAACCGCCTTCGGCGAGCACGCGGCGCGAAGGTATATAAGCCATCACGTCGTTGGCATAAGCTGTGACCCATGTGGTCCGCCTTGCAGCGGGCAGCGATTTGATACTAAGCGAGTAATCAACGACGACTTCGCCGCCGAGTGCAATCCAGTCCACTGAGTCACCCAGTCGCCACGTTGCAACAGGATAATCATAGGTTGTCGAGAGGGACTCGCCGGCGTCAAGCGTTCGCAACAACGATTGAGCGCGGGCGGCTTCGTATTGGTTTTCAGATTTGAGGTTCAGTTCAATTTGTTCGCGAGTTGGTAGCTCTGCAAATGGAATCGCGATCAATTTGAATTGGGTTCGCAGCTTGGGTTGGATCGGCTCGAGTTTGTTGTCGATGGTTGTGCGAACTGCTGTGGCGAGTCGACGACCATATTCGCTAGCCAGCTCTACTGTGCGGCGCGGGAGCGGGTTTTGATCGCCACCGCAGCCCGCCCAGAACATAGCGTTGCACCCGGGGAAAGTTTGCTCCAATTCGACTTGCGCGAACCCCGCATAATCGCCGCTCCATTCCATGCCGCTGAGAGTTGTGCAGTGGCATGCGTATCCGAAGACAACTGATATCGGTTTGTTCGCGCGCGAGACAACGAGCACAGGCACGCTATGATCCGATGGACCAGCCAGTTTGTTAGCGGCTCGCAATGCTGGAACATCCTTCTCAATATTCGTGCGTCGATTCACTGCGAAGTTCTCTGTGCCGGATGCGAAGCTAAGATCGCTCGACGCGAGATCTCCAACCGCTTGTTGCACACATGAGCTAACCTTCTCAACTAAGAAACTCGCGTACTGATCGACTAGGCTGCGATCATTTTCTGCGAACAGCATGTAATGCATTGGACGCAAGTTGCCAGCGACGACTGGACCGCTGTGTGTGTGCGATGTAGCCAACATGATTTGATGGCGATCGAGATTGGAGGTGGCTTTTAGTTGGTCGCAAATGCGTTTGGCGAGGACGTCATCGATACCGCAGAGATCGAGCGTTACGAGAACGCAGCGCTGACCTGCTGCGTCTTCCAGCAACAGCGCCTTGGCCCACAGATCGTGGATCTTTCCAGTCGCATGGGAGGCTCCGCGAGACGCGTAACCCGCCATTGGCATCGGCTGCTCTGGGGTGATCAGTTCGCGCCCAATGCCGGCCTTCCACTGGGTTGCAGGCGGACCTTGATTCGCGATTGGAAGTTCAGCAGCCAATAGCGACTGAGTAGCGAATAGAGTTGGAGCAACGATGAAGCAAGTCATTAAAACTAGAAGACGTGTCACAACTTAATCTCCCTTGCGAAGGCGTTTTCTGCGACCCGGCATTGTGCAGCTTACGACTGCACCAGTAAAGTCAGTTGTCTAAAGCCGGTTAGCGAGTTTTGGGTAGCTGCTTCGGCTATTTACCACGATTGCAAACAAGAGGTGGTAAGAACATGCGTGAAATCAAAAAAAATCGCGAAAAAATAAACTTCCTCGAATCGGCGGGTTTCCGGCTAATTCAATTTGACCCGAGGTCTGACGAGTGTTATAGTTCGTTCCTAAGTAGCCATTGCTAGACCGGTCGATTTGCAAACGTCAAGTAGCGAATTCACCGGATCATTCGAAATCGACTTTAGCGACTCGGACAGTCTGATGAATCAGGAAGATTCACACTCCCGAGCCTCTTGCCTGCGACCGCGATTGATGCACTTGCTCTGCGGACCACAGTTGTCGGATCAGCCGATCGAACAGCCGCGTGTGCCAAAAAAACGAGCCTGACCTCGAGCATCGATGCAACGGCCACTCAAAACATTACCATAGAAATTTGTGTGTCTGGTTCTTCTAAATCAGGCGCTCGAGAGTATCAACGTGTCGATTCGGTCCCGGTGGCATGTTGATTCTGAATAATTACGGGACGAGCTTCGGAGTTTGATAATGGGTAAGAAACTGTATTGCGGTAACCTCAGCTATAGCGTGCGTTCAGCACAGCTCGAGCAGTTGTTTTCTGAGTTCGGCAATGTTGTAAGCGCGCAGGTGATCGAGGATCGCGATACTGGTCGCAGCAAGGGCTTCGGCTTCGTCGAAATGTCGACTGAGCAAGAAGCAACTGCAGCGGTCAATGGTCTTAACGGCCGTGATCATGACGGTCGCAGTCTTCAGGTCAACGAGGCTCGTCCTCGTGAAGAACGATCTGGCGGCGGCGGCGGCGGCGGCGGTTACGGGGGTGGTGGCGGCAGCGGCGGCGGCAGCCGTGGTGGCGGCGGCGGCGGCGGAAGCCGTGGTGGTAGCGGTGGTGGTGGCGGCGGCGGCGGCGGTCGCGATCGCTGGTAACCAGCCAACTTGCTAACGCAAAGTTGAATTGTTTAAAGCCAATGGTGCAGGTTGGTTTCGACCCGCCTGCACGCAATTGAGCATTCCTGAAATTGGGCGTACTCGGCTGCCAGTCATGACTGACGACGCCTGATTTCTGTTTTAAATGGTTTTCGTTCTAGTTGTATCAGAGCCTGCTGTCAGGACGAGACGCTGTCTCATTGTGCACAGTGTCTCGGTTCTCAGTGTCCCGGTTTTCAGAGTCTCGTGTCTCAGATATTTGTACGATAGTATCTGTTCGAGCAGAGAATTTGACTTAGGTCCGCTTGTCCAGTGCATGTCGCGGCCTAAAATGAGGCTGGTCCGAAAACTTAGGACCACTGCTAACTGGCTCTGTCAGTATTGAAACGCCTTTCGATACTGGATTTCTTCAGTCTCCATTTGTCGAGTACTTTATGAAAGGTTCGTCGCGATCGTCGTTCTCTTTACCTGGCGATGAAGATGAATCTTGGCTCCCGAAACAGAACTTAGCAAAATCGGCTGTTCCGAAACGTTCTGTCGAAGCGGATGAGACTAGAAAGCTAGCCAAGCGCGGGCTGCGCATCGGTCGGTCTCCGGTCGGCAAAGCGGTTTTTGCAACGCGACGCATCAGTGATGGTAGTTGCCTGGGCGAAATCGAAGGACAAGTGATCTTCGATGACTCATACGCTAGCCGTTACGCATTTGATCTCGAGAACGGCGCTCAACTAGAACCCGCCGCTCCATTTCGCTTTGTGAATCACTCGTGCGAACCAAATTGCGCCTTTGATCTGATCGGAATCGACCCGGCTGAGAAGCCACAAGGGCTTTCGGAAACCAACACGAACACGGTTCGAAAGCTGCTGATTTTCGCAATCAATGATATCGAATCGGGCGAAGAGCTGACCATCGACTACAACTGGCCGGCATCGTTTGCGATTCGCTGCAATTGCAAAGCTCCGACTTGTCGCGGGTGGATCGTTAGCCGTAAGAGCCTCGAGCGGAGCGAACAGAGCGATCGGGTCACTGAAGTCAGTGAAGCGTCCGCCAGCGAAGCCTAGTATCTGGAAACCCGCATTTATTCTCGCGGTCTCCGGTTCATCAGTTAGGTGCAATTGCTATCGCCGGACGAGCCGAAGGCGTGCGGCGCGGTGTTGAGTCACGTCAAAATTCGTTAGAATTGGTCGCTGGCAAATTGCCAAATTTTCCATTCAAAACAACTGAGGAATCACATGTTGCATCACGTTCGTCACTTGGGCTTAGTGGGGGCATTCTTAACATGCCCGCTATCGATGGCTGTTGCGGATACATCTTGGCCTTCGTTTCGTGGTCCGGAACGTTCGGGCGTATCAACCGATAAGGGCTTGTTGCAGAGTTGGCCAGAAGAAGGACCGAAGCTGGTATGGGAAGCGGTCGGCGCAGGTCGCGGGTACTCGAGTATCGCGATTGCTGACGGCAAGCTCTACACGCTGGGCGATGGATTATCGACTGCGAAGGACGAAGACGAATACTTGACGTGCTTTGACCTCGCAACTGGCAAGCAACTGTGGGCGACAAAGACGGGCACGGCCTGGGCGGATAAAAAACCGGATTGGGGCAGCTCGCGCAGCACACCGACTGTCGACGGTAGCAACGTTTACTTGATCACGCCTCAGGGAGTTCTCTTCTGTATCGATACGAGTGGTAAAGAGAAGTGGAAGAAGGACCTGAAAGCCGAGTTCAATGGTAAGAAAGATGATAGCTGGGGTTATAGCGAGTCGGTGTTGATCGACGGTCCGAATCTTGTTTGCACTCCGGGCGGAGAAGCTAACACGATGGTCGCGCTCAACAAGCAAACTGGTGAGAAGGTCTGGGGTACGCCTCGCGCTGGAGATCGCGGAGCTGGTCATTCGTCCATCGTCGTTTCGCAGATCGGTGGCACCAAAGTCTACGTCCAACTAACTGGCAGCGGTGTGATGGGCGTTCAGGCGAATGACGGTAAGCTGCTTTGGACTTACGACATCGGTAAGACCACAGCCGTGATTCCAACGCCGATCGTCAAAGGCGACTTGGTGTTCTTCGCAGTTGGATATGACAAAGGTGGCGCGCTGCTCAAGCAAGTTCCAACGGCTGGCGGCGAAGTGGAAGTGAAAGAAATCTATCCGATCAAAAACGAGCTGCAGAACAAGCACGGCGGCGTAGTGTTGGTCGATGGTTACGTTTACGGTGACTTCGGCTCTGGTGGCGACCGCGGCCTTCCCAACTGCGTTGACATAATGACGGGGGAAAAGAAGTGGAAGAGTCGCGGTAGCGGTAGTGGTTCAGCGAGCGTTACGGCCGCTGATGGCAATCTGTATATTCGCTATGCGAACGGCACAATGACTTTGGTCAAAGCGCAAGCTTCCGGACTAGAAGAAAAGGGCAGCTTTAAGATTCCTGGAAGCGGCGATCGTCCAAGTTGGGCTCATCCAGTCGTCGTCGATGGCAAGCTGTACTTGCGCGAAGGGGACAAGATTTTCTGCTACAACGTTCGCGGCTAGAGGATTTGAAATTCAGTCAAGGATGGTTATCGGCGGCTGATTTTTCGTACTTGATCTGTACTGGGGTTGAGGGCTCTAACGAACCCACAGCCCTTTTCCTGTTTCACCATGCGTGCAGTGAGCATAGCTGAGTTACTGCACGCCTCATTAAAAAGGTGGCGTCATGCGCACCGCAGTAATAGGCACTGGATTCATCGGACCCGTCCACGTTGAAGGGCTTCGGCGAGCTGGGGTCGAAGTGGTAGGTATTCTCGGCAGCAATCACGCCAAGTCGCAAGCCGCCGCGCAGCGTCTGCGAATCGCCAGGCCGTATGCGACCATTGATGAACTCTTGGTCGATCTCGATGTCGACTGTGTGCACATCACGTCACCCAATCAAGCTCACTTTGAACAAACCAAACTCTGCTTGAAGGCCGGCAAGCACGTACTGTGCGAGAAGCCACTCTCGATGAACTCGACAGAGTCGCGCGAGTTGGTTGAGTTGGCGGCGAAATGCGGTCGCGCGGCTGGAGTGAACTACAACATCCGTTACTATCCGCTGTGCATAGAAGCGGCTGAGCGACGTAAAGCGGGTCAGCTTGGCGCGATCCATCACGTTGCCGGTAGCTATGTGCAGGATTGGCTGTTGCTGCAAACGGATTTCAATTGGCGTGTGTTGTCGAGCGAAAGCGGGCCGTTGCGCGCGGTGGCTGATATCGGTACTCATTGGCTCGACTTGATTCAAGCGATCACAGGTCTTGAAATTGAATCGGTGTGCGCGGATCTCAAAACGGTTTATGAAAATCGCTTGCGACCTATCGGGACCACCGAGACATTTTCAAGTAAGACCGCAGGGGTACGTCCCTCGGAACCGGTGGCGATCGACACGGAAGATTATGGCGCGATGCTGCTGCGATTTCGAGGTGGCGCAAGCGGCGTGATGTGGGTCTCGCAAGTGACGGCGGGCAAGAAGAATTCGCTGCGTTTTGAAGTAGCGGCGACTGAGCAGGCGCTGAGTTGGGATAGCGAGAGCCCGAATCAGTTGTGGATCGGCAATCGCGAGCAAGCGAATGAACTGCTGACGCGCGATCCGGCGCTGATGTCACCACGCGCGGCGCAGTTTGCGAATTATCCAGGAGGTCATAACGAAGGCTTCCCTGATACGTTCAAGCAGTTGTTTGTCGACTTCTATGGCGCGATTGAAAGTGGTGCTTATCAATTGGAGCCGCTGTATCCAACATTTGCTGACGGTCATCGTGAGATTTTGCTCTGCGAAGCGATTTTTCGCAGCGCTCAAGAGCGTCGCTGGGTAGATATTGCGGAATAGCGGTTGACGCAACTGCGGATTGCCAAGTTTTTTTGCAGAAGCTTCGTCTCAGGTAGATAAATTTAAGCTGCGGCGCATCTTAGGTCTTAGGGTTGTGTTCAAACGCAATCGCGGTGTCTCGCGAGAGTATCTACTGAAGTTACTATGACCAATGACAATTCGAAGAAACATGTTTCTTTCACAAACGCATTGGCTTGGCGTTTGATACTGTTGATTGTGCTATTAGTTCCGCTAGCGTTGGCTTCAATATGGGCTGTAAAGCGAAGCGGGCATGGCGCTCCGGCTTTTTGCTCAATTGACCCGGAGGGTAAGTTTGCAACCTTCGGTTGGATAGGAGCATATAGGTCAATTCGACTTAGCAATTTGGAGCCAGTCGCTGATCTTCGCTCACGAACAATCGATCTTGTAGCAGGTGGGGTAATTTCGGGAGACGAAGGTCCGGTCCCCTGGAACACGTTGAACTGGGTGAATTCTTGGGCTATCGCGGTTCGTGGCAAAGATCGCTTCGAAGTATTGGATTGGAGTGTCGATCCACGAGCCGAATCGAAGCGGTTCCATTTTTCCTTTCCAAAGACGGCGGGTTTTGAATCGCTATCCATGGTATTAGTAAATGGATGTGTGCTGGTGTCGCAAGTTGGGGAAACCTCTTCGCGAATCGTTATGATCGATCCCCGAAGCAATGATATCGAGGTGCTCGATGAATCTTCGAGCGGTGCAAATGAACTTCTGCTTTCGGTTCGCGGGGATCTTTTTAGTATTTGGGGTTCAACTGCGAATACCAATAGAACAATGCTTGTTCGCAAGTTCGGGCGGTTGATTGATGGCAAGCTACGTTTTATTGGCAACTGGGGCAGTGAGTACCTGGGGTGCTTCCTTGCCGATGAGACGGATAAACCAAAAGTTGTTACGCAATCTCTCGATGGGAAGAGCTTCGAAGTAAGGGATGCGACAACCAATCAGTTGCTACAATCGATCGGACTGCCCCTGACTGCTGTGTTGTCGAGCAAGGCTGCTCGTACGGATACCATTGTTGGCGATTCGTGGGTAAGTATTGGTGCGCCCAGCCCGACAATAACGTGGGATCTAAGTTCAGGCAGTGTGTTACCAGTTCCGAATGGCCAGAAACTCGTGGCTCGAAGCCACACTTCGAAGCGACTAGTGGTGGCTACGCAGGACGAACTAGCTGCCCAATTAATTAATGAGCAGTCGGGTGAGGTTGTGGCGAGGGTCCCGATTCAGGGACGATTGGCGAGAGCAGCATTTGTGGCTGATGGCAACCAGGTGTGGTTTGCTGATGCGGGTCAGCGGCTGATTTTGCACGATGCAACAACAGGGCAAGTGTTAAGGATCGTCGATCCGCTTTGGTTTATTCCTTATCTTGAATTGCTTACTGCGGTTGGCTTTTTCATTTGGGCTTGTGCTTGGCTTCACTCAGCGGCGAAGGTGCATCGGCAGGCTTGGTTCGACTGCGCGTGGCTTTCCGGGTTGAGCATCGGTTACGTCATCTTGCGATCTCACCTGTGCGGGTTTCCTGGTGAAGTCACGCGACCGATCTACCAGTTCTCGGAGGGCATCTTCGCTTGTTGGTTGATTCTATCGTCTCTATGGTTGGTGCTTGGTCGAACCAGATTTTCACTCCGCGTGTTGCCCCAGATTGGAGTATCTGGACTGGCAGTGTTGTTCTCGCTGGTCTGTGTTGGATTTGAGAATGCACGCGTTTGGGAGTTGATCATCGCGGTGGGGTTGATGAGCTTGTGGTTAGTTGCGGCCTGTTTGCCTTTGCGATTGATGGGCTATCGATTCATGATGTCTAGATCGAATGGCAACGTCGAAACGAATTCACTACGGAAGGGAGCGGTTCCGATTCGCGACCTGTTTCTGCTGACTACCGTGCTGGCGGGGCTGATGGCGCTTGGGCGCTTCGCTCCCCCGGCAATGCAGGTCACGGTTCAGCTAATCGCGAATCTCTTTGTTTTGGTCGTTTCAGTGACTATGACTGGGTTGGCAGCCGCTAGAGTGGGCTTGAGTCGGCAGACGTTGATTGCAAGATTTGCATCGCTACTGGTGGTGGCGGGAGTCGGTATGACTTTACCGCTTGTTTGGACTGCTATCTATCAAGGCTGGCAAGTGATAAGCGCGCCGGATATCGGCTTCCTGTGGTGGCAATTGAGGCTGCATGGTTCGACAGCGATAGCGACAACTCTCTGTTTGTACGCGTTTCGCTTGCGAGGCTGGCGACTGACGCGAGGAATCGCCTGAGGCCTACGAAAAAATGATTCACGTTCCCACGCGTAGTTTCATTTTGTCTCCCATTCGGAGTTTTAGGGATGCTCACCGCGCGTCCTGATGGCTACTTTGTCTTGGTACGAGTCATTAGGTCGCGGAAGAAGGTGACGGATTCATCGACTGAGTCCGCTTGGATCAGGATCAAATCGCCGACTTGAACGTCAATGAGAATGCAGTTCACAGCCTCATTCCAGCTTGAGAAGCACAAGTAGTCGTTGATGCGAGCTCCGATGGCCATCCCTTCACGGAACAACTGCATGATGTCGCCCGGTTGTCTACCGCGAACGTAAGCGCCTTCGTACAGCACAACTCGATCGAAGAAGTGACCGAGCATCTGGCCTTGGCGAATCATGTCGTCGTCGCGACGGTCGCCTGCGGTGGAGTACAAAGCGATGCGACGCTTGCTCGGGTAATGACAGATTGCATCAAGGACATTTTTCAGCGCGGATGGATTGTGACCATAGTCGATGATGACGGTAGCACCACCCCATTCGACGATGTTGAAGCGACCGGGGCTGCCATCA
>Ga0163144_10029311_pt1 | contig 10572 bp, 12 predicted proteins | sample OliLak19BULKMAT1_FD_123175 | JGI IMG/M metagenome (GOLD analysis project Ga0163144, IMG submission 123175) | Freshwater microbial mat bacterial communities from Lake Vanda, McMurdo Dry Valleys, Antarctica - Oligotrophic Lake LV.19.BULKMAT1 | ecosystem: Environmental > Aquatic > Freshwater >...
CTCGGTGGTGGGCGTATCATAAAAAAAAATCGACACGGGCGGCGCGCTCAAGAAGGCGGCGGCGCTGCTCAAAGGCCGCGAGCCGTTCCTCATCTGCAACGCCGACGTTTTGACGGACCTCGATCTGCGCGCCATGGCGAAGGCGCACAAGGAAGAAGGGGCGCTCGCGACCTTGGCCGTGCGCGAGCGCGAGAGCGGCCGCGCGTACGTCTTCGACATGAAAGGCCGCTTCGCCGGCCACGACCGCGGCGAGGGCGCGATCACGTGGGCCAAGGGCGCGGTGCCCAATCCGCAGCGCCTGCCCTTCGACGGCGTCCACCTGGTCAACCCGGAGCTGCTCGACAAGATCACCGAAAGCGGGGTCTTCTCGATCACGAAGACCTATCTGCGGCTCGCGGCCGCCGGCGCCGACATCCGCGCCTTCCGCGCCGACAAGTGGGCGTGGCACGACATCGGGACCGTCGAGAAGCTCGCGGCCGCCGAAGCGTGGATCAGCGCCCGGCCCGCGTAGCCCTTACTTCGAGATCGCGCGACGCGCTTCCAGCCGCTGGAATAATTTTTCTTTTCGCTCGCTCATGAGATCCGGCTTCGGACGAGGAACGCGAGCTTCTTTCTTATCCCGTTCGATATCCTCTTGGATATCGAGAATGAGCATGATGCGTTGGTGGAGGTCGCGCGCTTCGTCCGCGCCGCCGCCCGCCGGCGCGGGGACGTCCGCGCAGGAGCCGTCGTCGGGCCCGATGAGCCTTCCCCGCGTGCAGGCCATGACGTATCGCGCCTTTTCCCAGAAGTCGCGCTTGGCTTCGAGAATGGCTGAGACTTCCCGCGCGCCGGGGTCCGGCTTGAGCGGGATTTCCTTCCCGTAGGGAAGCCGGGCGAGATAGTCCGCTATCGCCGTCTGCCGATCGGCCGCTTTGGGAAACAGCGCGTTCGCGCCGGCGACCTTGGCCGCGTTTGTATCGGCGAGCGCGACGGCGTCGTCCACGGCCGTCTTGGCGCTTTCGATCGATGGAAGTTTTTCCGGCTCGAGGGCGTGGATCGACAGCGCTCCCAACGAGACCAAAACGGCGGCGGCGAAGCGGCGGGCCATTCGAGGGTGCATGCCCGAGTATAACGGGGCGGCTCTTGCTTGTCGAGGGAGCCGGCGCTATACTTCGCGGGTCGTCCGGAGGCCTCCTTGCCCCTCGTCATCGCCGCAATGCTCGCGCTGCTCGGCTCACCCTGCCTGGCGGGGAATTCGATCCCCGCTACGCCCGCGGGATCTCTCGCGCGCGGCTGGCTAGATTCCTTCAACTCCGGCGACGTCGCCCTGCGCGCGAAGTTCCTGACCGAGCATGATTCGTCGGCGGCCATCGGCTCCGCCGTAGACTCGGCGAAGAGCGAGCGGGCATTTCGCGAGAGCATCGGCGGCGGCTTCGACTACTACGCTTCCTCGCGCGCTTCGGACACGGAGATCACGGCGGTCCTGCGCGAGCGTGGGGGCCTGGGCTGGGCGAAGCTCGAAGTCCGCTTGGATGCCAAGAACCCAAGCAAGGCGTCCTTCAATCTTCACGAGACGCCGACGCCCAGGGCAGCGCTTCCCGCCCGCGAAGACGGGGCTTCGCTCGTCAAAGGCCTAGAGGAACTGCTCGTGCGCTTGGCCGCGGAGGACCGTTTTTCAGGGGTCGTCCTAGTCGCCAGGAATGGAACGGTGCTTTTCAAGAAGGCTTACGGCTACGCGGACCGCAGCCGCAAGATTCGCAATGACGTCGACACCCGATTTCGAATAGGTTCGATGAATAAGATGTTCACCTCCGTGGCCATCGCGCAGCTCGTTCAATCGGGCCGGCTGAATTACTCGGATACGCTCGCGACGCTGCTGCCGGATTATCCGGACAAGGAGATCGCGGGCAAGGTCACGGTGCATCACCTGATGACGCACACCTCCGGGCTCGGAGATTATTTCTCGCCGGCGTTCGACAAGAAAAAGGACGCATTGCGCGCGCTCAAGGACTACATGCCGTTCTTTGCCGGAAAGCCGCTGAAATTCGCCCCTGGCGCCGGATGGTCATACAGCAACGCCGGGATGATCGTCGCCGGGTTGATCGTGGAACGCGTTTCCGGAGAGAACTACTTCGACTATGTGCGCGCTCACGTTTACGGGCCGGCGGGCATGAAGGACAGCGGCACCGGCGAAAAGACCCGCTCTGAACGGAACCGGGCCGTGGGCTATACCAGACGAGACGGCCGCTGGGTCTCGAATTATGAAACCCTGCCTCTGATGGGAAGCTCCGCCGGCGGAGGCGACTCGACGGCGGGAGACCTGCTGCGGTTCGATCAGGCGCTGCGCAAGCACACGCTGCTGAACGCCGCGTTCACCGCTCTCGTGCTCACGGGGAAAGCGGACGACGGCGGCGGGGACATGTACGCCTACGGGTTCGTCGAGCGGAAGGTGGCCGGAGAGCGGACGGTGGGCCACGACGGCGGCGCGCCCGGGATGAACGCGATTTTGGAAATGTACCGGGACACGGGCTGGACGGTGATCGTTTTGGCTAACCGAGATCCGATAATCGCCAATCAGGTAAACGGCTACATCCGGGAAAGGATCAAGCCTTAAACCTCGCGCGGCTGTTTCCGGAAACAGTTGACCGTGCTTCCTAATCACTGCCCGTAGGTCATTATCATAGCCCGCGTGACCGCAAGCCAGCGCTTCCGTTCCGCCGGTGGCAGCCTCTCGATCGCGTAGCGCAGCGCCGTGCGCGGCATCCGGCCCGCGTTCTTCCCGAGAAACGACCGCAGAACCCCGACGTCCCGCTTGCCCGCCTCGCGCAGCATCCAGCCGACGGCCTTGTGCATGAGATCCTCGGGATCGTCGAGCAGCTGTTCGGCGACATTGAGCAGGGGCGCGAAGACGCGCTTGCGCGTGAAGTGCAGCGTCGTCAGCACGGCGACGCGCCGGTCCCAAAGCCGTTTCGAACGCAGCAGCCGCGCCAGGAGCGCCCGGCCCTGGGCCGTGGGGAGCCCGTCCGGGCCCTCGATCGCCGGCCCGACGATCAGGTGCGCCGATAGATCCACGAGATCCCAGTTGTTGATCGCGTCGAGACGTGAAAGGTAAAACGCCAAGACCGCGCGCCGGCCCGCCGCGTCGGCTCGAGCCGCGCGCTCGACGAGCACCAGCGCTCCGAGGACGCGCTCCTCGTGCCAGGGCGAATCGAGCAGCGCGTGCACGCTCTTATCGTCCAGCACTCGCGCGAGCGCAAGCACGCGGCGCGTGCCCGGAGCCGGCACGCCGAGAAACTTGTCCCCCTCGCCGTACTGGCCGGGGCCGGTCTTGAAGAACGAGCGCAGGATCGCGGCTCGAGACGGGTCGGCCTCTCGGCGCAGCGCGGACCGGACGGCGTTGAGGGAAGGGTGAATCAAGCGCAGCTCACGATTCGATTTTGCACCGCGCCCGGCCGGTCTGTCATGACGGGATCATAGCCCCCGCTTCGCCCCTCGTCAAGTGAACGCGGGCGTGCCTTCCTAACGGATCTCAAACGGCACGATCGGCCGCGTGCTCCAGTAGACTTCTGATCCGGCCTCAGCCTTGGCGACGTGGGATTGCACGATGCCGGCCTCCTCGGCCAAGCTCTTCTGCGTCAGGCCGCGCATCACCCTGAGACGCTTGAGCAATACCGGCCAGGTCCAGTCCGCACTTCCCTTGGGCGTCCAAAATCCCTCCGCGTCGACCGGCGGCTGCCGCGGACTTAGGTCCGCGCAGATTGCGTCCCATTCTTCTTCGCTCATTTACCCCTCCATGATCTACGGCGATAGATAAACGCTAGTTCCGGTACGAGTGATTATCTACCCGGATCGATCGCCTGATTACCCACCTACTATACGATCGACCCCCATAAAAAGTTGCATTTGGTAGAATGTAGACGTGGAAGACCCGCGCCCCACCCCGCCCGAGCCCGACGAACCCAAGGAAGCGTTTCCCGCGCGTCCCAAGCTCACCGGCCTGCCTAAAGGCCACCAGCTGCCCATTCCGTGGGTGCGCCTGCGCTCGACCGCGTCCGGCCACCAGCTCTACAAGCGCATGCTCGGCGAGGTCGACCCGAAGGCCCGTCCCGGCGACCTGGTGGCCGTCTACGACCGCTTCGACGCCCCGTACGGCGTCGCCCTGTATAACCCGCGCAGCCTGATCGCGCTGAGGCTGCTCACGCGCGGAATCGGCGCATTTGACGCCGACGCTTTTTTCAACGAACGGATAGCGACGGCGGTGTCTTTTAGAAAAACGATTTTGGAACTCGACGTGCGCACCGATGCCTACCGCATCGTCCATGACAACGGCGACGGGCTTCCCGGCTTAGTGGTTGATCGCTACGGCGACTGCATCGCGCTCGAGTTTTATTCCTTGGGCATGTACAAGCAATCCGCCCGGATCGAGCGCGCCCTGAAGATCCATTTCCCCAACGCCCGGTTCTTTCATCGGGCTTCGCCCCATACGCAGAGCATGGAAGGCTTCGATCTCGATCCCAATAAGGGGACCGGGACCCGCGTCAAAGAAAATGGCGTCACGTTCGTCGTGGATCCTTCGACGGGTTACAAAACGGGATTTTTCACCGATCAGCGCGAGAACCGGGCCGGCATCTTGCCGTTCGTCAAAGGCAAGAAGGTCCTGGACGTCTGCTCCTACACCGGCGGCTTCGCGCTGTACGCGAAGAAGCTCGGCGGCGCGGAGGAGGTCACGGCGGTCGAGCTCGATCCCGACGCCGCCTCACTGCTCAAGATCAACGCGAACGCGAACCAGCAGCGCATCGACGTCGTCTGCGCCGACGCGTTCCCTTACATGCGACAGGCCGCGATGAACGCCAAGCGCTACGGCTTGATCGTCCTCGACCCGTACAAGCTCATCGCCAACCAGGAAGGCTACGCGCTGGGACGGCAGAAGTACATCGACTTGAACCGCCTCGGCATGGTGCTGCTCGAGCCCGGCGGGATCCTCGTGACGTGCTCCTGCTCCGGCATGCTCTCGTGGGACGAGTTCCTGCAGTTCGTGCGCACCGCCGCCGGCTCGTGCGGCCGCCGCGTGCAGGTCTTCCGCAAGAGCGGCGCCGGCGCCGATCATCCGTTCACGGCGGACCACCCCGAAGGCGAGTACCTGAAAGTCCTTTGGTGCCGCGTACTTTAATAGCCGCTATCGCGGTATTACTATCCTCGTGCAACGAGATCCGCTATCAGACCGCGCGCCTGCGCGCTAATTCGCCGGCGCTGGAGGTCCCCAAGGCCGCAGCACTCCCGGACCGCCGCGCCACGTTCGAGTGCAAGGACGGCGAGCCGTTCGAGGTCTTTTTCACGCCCGGCGGCGGCGGGGCCGTGATCTCGCTCGGAGGCGAGGAGTTCGCGCTGCCCGAGCTGTCCGCCATCGCGGGCCGGCGCTACGGCGACGGCCGCTACGAGCTCTCGTTCAAAGAGACCGGCGTAGCCGCTCTGACTTTCGACGATAAGCTCATCCGCGACCGCTGCAAGCGCCGCTGAGGGCCGAGGGGCCCGCCCGAAGACGGGCCGATTGACGGGCGCGCGCGGGGCCTTTGGGCCGGAGCCTCCGCACGCGTGAGCCGCTAGAATGCGGTCGTGAGAAGCCTTCTCGCGGTCCTGCCGTCGATGACCCTCGGCCTGTCGCCCGCGCCCGTGCCCGTAGCGCCGGCGGCGCCCGCGCTGACTTCGCCGGCCTCGGCCCCATCGACCTTCGTCCTCACGCCCACGCTCGCGCCCGCTGCCGCCCCGACGCTCGCGCTTCCTTCGCTGCAGGCCGCCGCGGCGGCGCCCGAGCTTCCCCCCAACATCCCGACGGAAGACGCGCGCGCGGCCGCGGCGATCCCGTTCGGCGAGTCGCTCGACCGCCCCGTCCTCGCAGCACATTCCACGGAGCCGTCCTGGGAGCGGCCGTCCCCGCGCTACCGCCTCGCCCCTCTCGGTTTCGAGGATTTAACCGCCGGCGAAGGCGACGCGCCGCCTGCTCCGGGCGCGCCCAGGCCGGAGGCGAAGCCCTTTCTGTTGCGCCATTACCAGGTCGCGCGTTTCTTCGTCGCGCCCCTCGTGCGCCTCGCTTACAAGGTCGGCGCGAGCGGCCTCGAGAACATCCCCGACGGGGGCGCGCTGATCGTGCCGAACCACGTCTCCTTCCTCGACCCGATCCTGCTCTCGTTCGCGGCGAACCGGCCGATCCGCTTCGTGATGTATCGCGGCATCTACGAGACCTACGGCCTCCAGTGGCTGTTCCGCTCGCTCGGCGCCATCCCGATCTCGTCGAAGGACCCGAAGGACGTCATTGAGCGGTCATTGTACCGCGCGAGGCGCGCGCTCTCGGCCGGCGAGACGGTCGTCGTCTTTCCGGAGGGCCAGCTCACGCGGGATGGCGAGTTCAACCAGTTCCGCCGCGGCTTCGAACGCGTCGCGGCCGGCACTGGCGCGCCCGTCATCCCGGCGTACGTGGACGGCATGTGGGGCTCCGCGTTCTCGCGTCATCCCGGCGCGTCGATCCGGAGCTCGTTCGCGGCGCGCCTTCGCGGACGGCGCCGCGTCGGAATCCGCTTCGGGCCCGCGCTCGAGCGCGCGGACTACGCGCTCGCGCGAAACGCCGTCGGCCGCCTCCGGCCTAGGCCTTAAGGTCCCCGCAGGCCTGGGCCTTACGGCCCTGGTATGAATATGCCAGCCGGGTATGCTTGTCGTACCTGTAATCCTCGAGATCCGGTCGAGGAGCATCCACGTCCGAGCCCAATTCGGAATACCAGGAAAGCGCGCTTCGCTTTTCTGGTTTTTTATTTTCGGAGGCGGGTAGATATGAAACGCATGATGACGCTCGGATTATTTCTCATGGGGCTCGCGGGTCCCGCGCTCGCGCAGCGAGACCGCGGAGGGCCTCCCGGCCAGGGCGGCGAGCGCCGTCAGCCGCGTCAGGACAACCCTCGCGGTGAGAATCCGCGTCAGCAGCCGCCCCGCCAGCAGCCCCCTCGTCAGGAGCCCCCGCGTCAGCAGCCCCCTCGTCAGCAGCCCCCTCGTCAGCAGCCCCCTCGTCAGCAGCCCCCTCGTCAGCAACCCCCTCGTCAGCAACCTCCTCACCAGCGGCCTCCGGTGGTCGTCCCTCCTCGACGCGATCAGGGGCGCCCCGGCCAACCCGGCCGCGGCCGCGTGATGCCCATTCCTCCCCGCCCGATCGGCGGCGGCGGGCTCGACCCTCGCCGGCACGGCGACGGACGCTCATACACGCCTCCGAACCGGCGCTGGGACGGCGGCGCCGTCACGCACCGGCCGTGGACCAACCCGTACGGGCGCCACATCCCGCCGAGCCGGGATCACGTCACCATCATCAACCACACCACGATCATCAACAACATCAACGGCGTGCATCGCGGCTGGAACACGCGCGACCACGGCTACGGCTGGTACGACTGGAACGGCTATCGCGCCTGCCATCACTACGATACCTTCGGCTTCCATTGGTGGGGCTTCTACGTGGGCAACTCCTACTTCTGGACGCGCTACCACGACGGCCGCCATTGGTGGTACGACCCCTACTACCAGCGCTGGACGTATCTGCACGACGGCCGCTGGTGGTGGCAGGATCCCGTCACGCCGACCGTGGTCTACGTGATCATCAACAACAACTACTACCGGTACCAGGACAACGCGGGCACGATCGTCACGAGACCGGACACGACTCAGCCCGTCGTGGCCCCTCCCGCGGAGCCGAGCGTCCCGTCGACCGATCAGGAAACGATGTACAGCCTGGATGGGACCCGGTCAATTCAGATCCTCGGCGCGGCGAAGGAGGCATTCCTTTATGATCTCACCGCGGAGGACTCCAACGGAGCTTCGGCGGGCGGACGCTGGCTCGCGAGCGGCGTGAGGTCGGCCAAGTTCGTCTACGACGACAAGCACGAGGCCGACGGCACGACGACGCAGGTCATCCGGCAGATCGAGCTCGATTTCGAGGATGATTCGATGGCGGCGATCGCCGACATGAACGGCGAGCGCAAGATCTTGATCACCGGGACCGAGCGCTCGGCCGACCTGTATAACCTCGAGGATGAGAACTCGACGCCCGTCTACCTGGCGTCGAACGTCAGCGAGATCAAGCTCGTCAACGGGGAGGCCAGGGACGCGGCCGGCGAGAGCGAGCGCTCGCTCAAGCTCATGATCGTCACGGCGAAGAACGCCGCGGGCGTCGACTCGCTGCTGCTGTTCAACCGGGAGGGCGCGCCGTACGACGCCGAGGCGCCGGCGCCGTTGGAGGCGCCTTCCTCGCCGGTTGAGAGGCTGCAGAAATCGGCGGCGTTCAACATGCTTCAGTCGGGCGGGATCGCCTGGTAATAAACTCCTGAAGATAGCCGCCCCGGCCGATTCGCATTAACGAATCGCGCCGGGGCGGCTTTTTTTCGCGGACATGAACTGTTTCCGGAAACAGTTATCATTGCGTTGATGCTTTGGCTCGCCTGCGCCGCCGTCCTCGCCGTCTGGGGCTTCCCCCGCCTTCGACGCCTCGCCTCCGTCGGGTGCGCCTATAAAGCCAAGGCCCTCGCGTCGGCTCTGTTCGTGTCCGGGCTCGAGCCCGACCCCGAGCGCGCGCCCGAGATCGCCGACGAGGCCTACAAGCTCATGAGGCTGTTCCGTGCGCGCGTCGACCGCGAGAATAAATCGGTGACGGTGTCTTTCCTCGGAATGCAGCCGAGGACCGCGGCCTGGCGGCCGGGGCTCGGCGCGACCCTGATCGACCGTCCGCTGCCGCCCGAGCCCGCCCCCGCCGCGACGGTCTCCGCGCGCGGCGAGGAGCTGCCGAGCCGGGAGCTTCCCGCGCTGCGCGCGCTCCTCGACGCGGCCTTCACCGAGACGGGACCGCGCCTGCGCCGCACGCGCGCGATCGTGGTCCTGCATGACGGGGCCGTCGTCGCCGAGCGCTACGCGCCCGGCATCACGGCTCAAACGCCCCTCAACGGCTGGTCCATGACCAAGAGCGTCATGGGCGCGCTCATCGGGACCTTGGTGCGCGATGGGAAGCTCGCGCTCGCGGGCAAGCGCCTGCTGAGCGAGTGGAGCGGAGCCGGCGATCCGCGCGCGGAGATCGCGCTCGAGGACCTGCTGCGCATGCGCAGCGGCCTGCGCTTCTCCGAGGTCTACGCGAGCACGGAGTCGGACGTGAACCGCATGCTCTTCGACGGCTTCGACGCGGGCGGCTTCGCCGCGTCGCGGCCCCTCGAGGCGGCTCCCGGGACCTCGTGGAAATACGCGAGCGGCACGTCCAACATCTTGAGCCTCATCGCGCGGCGCGCGGTCGGAGAGAAGGACTATGCGTCGTGGCCGCGCCGCGCGCTGTTCGAGCCGCTCGGGATGTCGAGCGCCGTCTTTGAGCCCGACGCCTCGGGCACCTTCGTCGGATCCTCATTCTTGTTCGCGACCGCGCGCGACTGGGCGCGCTTCGGTCTGCTGCACGTGAACGGCGGGGCGGGCGTGCTGCCCGAGGGCTGGGTCCGGTTCGCAACGACCCCGACGCCTCAGGCGCCCGACGGGCGCTACGGCGCGCATTGGTGGCTCAAGCTGCCGCCGGAACTGGGCGGCGGCGTCGAGAGCGCGGCCAAGATTCCCGCGGACGCCTTCCACGCGTTGGGCCACGAGGGCCAGTGCCTGACGGTGATCCCCTCGCGCCGCCTGGTCGTGGTGCGCCTCGGCCTCTCCATCGACATCAAGGCCTGGGATCACGCGGCGTTCCTCGCGGGCGTCCTCAAGAACGCCTAAGGCTTGCGCTGGACGAAGGTCAGGTCCTGGAAGATGATTCCCAGGCCCAGGTATTCCCCCGCGCGGTTCTTCACCTGCAAAGTGCTGTAGCCGATGATCAGGGGCGCGTCGCCGTGAAGCACGCTGACCTCGGCGCGATGCACCGTCTTGTGGGTCGCGAGGGCCTCGCGCACGACATCGCAGAGCCCCGGGAACGCGCCGAGCGCGGCCACGTAGTCCTTCCCGAGGAGCGCGCCGATATCGGGAAGATGCAGGATGCGTCCGGCCGTCGGGTTTATGTAGACGATCGCGCCGTCGAGGCTCACGGAGAGGAAGCCTCCGGTGAGATTGTCGAGGATGCTCTGGTAGTACTCTTCCGCGGTATGCATGGGCGCCGGAGAGTCTACGAAATCAGGCGACCGCGGCGTCGATCGCGCGCAGCAGGTCGTCGGACAGGGTCTTGCCGGACGCCGCGGCGTTCTCGGCGACCTGGGCGGGACGGCTCGCCCCGACGATCGCGGAGGCCACCTCGGGGCGGCGCAGGACCCACGCGAGGGCGAGGTGAGCTAAGGTCATGCCCGCCTGCTCGGCGAGGGGCCGGAGGCGGTCGACCTTGGCGAGGTTCTTGTCGGTCAGCCAGTGGCTCATGAAGCCGCTCATCTCCGGGCTCGTCGCGCGCGTGCCGGCCGGCGGTGCCAAGCCGCGGCGGTATTTCCCCGTCAGGATACCCTGCGCGAGGGGAGACCAGACGATCTGCCCGATGCCGTTGTTCGCGCACAGCGGGAACAGCGGTTCGTGGCGCCTCGCGATGATCGAGTACTGCGGCTGGCTCGAGACGAA
>Ga0163144_10029314_pt1 | contig 10571 bp, 8 predicted proteins | sample OliLak19BULKMAT1_FD_123175 | JGI IMG/M metagenome (GOLD analysis project Ga0163144, IMG submission 123175) | Freshwater microbial mat bacterial communities from Lake Vanda, McMurdo Dry Valleys, Antarctica - Oligotrophic Lake LV.19.BULKMAT1 | ecosystem: Environmental > Aquatic > Freshwater > Lake...
AGTGCGGGAAGCCTGTTTTTCCACCTTCACGTATTTTGGTCTTTACAAGCCACCCACAAGCGCCGCCACCAAGGCGCTCTGTCGGCACTTGGACATTTTCTCGGGGTCCGGATCTGTTGGGCTGGAATCCCTCAGTCGGGGTGCCACTCATTGTACCTTTGTCGATTTGGCACCCAATTGTTGTGAAACAGTGCAGCAAAATTTGGAAATGTGCCGCATTCCAATAGTGACCTCATCCAACACAAGGACAAAATCCGACGATCCAGGGCAAACCGCCGCAGTCGTTTGCGCGGATGCATTGGAAATGTTGAAGGATCCCGTAGCGGCCTTGCAAAAATCAGGGATCCCTTGTGCAGCCGTCCCGAAAATGGAATCCACAACCAACGCTGCTGCAAATATGTTGGAAGGTTTTGACAATCCGCTCTTGTTGCCCTATCAAATTGTCACCTTGTGTCCACCCTATGAAGAAATTGTCTACGGGGATTTGATTGATGCCGTGTGCAACTCACCCTTGGTCACCGATGATACCGTCGTGTTGATTGAATATCCCGTCGAGTTGGGATGTCTGCCTCATGTTTACGATCTTCGATCGGGAGGCAAAATGATTGGTTTGCGCAATCGAAGATATGGCCGAACGGTGGTGGCAATGTATATCATCAATCCGTCCGGGAAATTAGAGGGGGCGGATAGTCGACCGGAAGAATTTGTCAGTCTCTAATAATTTACACAGGTACCAGTATATATTTATATTATAGCCCAGGGTCGAAGGCGAGCTACAAGCACGATTGCCTCAATTTTTTTGCTTCTGCTTCGTCGACATGGATAAACAGAATCAAACTTGGATTGCTTGTTCTTCACTTTGATGGTCTTAATGTATCGCTTTTCACTTCAGCCCACCTGTGGCCAATGAATCAACACGATAAATTTGTGGGTTGGCATAGGTCCATGAAGACGCAACATCTAGGCTATAATAAAAGGTGGGGATCCCATACAGCCAGTGGCTTAATATCTTAGATGTCAGGCTGCTGTTGCTGCGATGACTGCATGTTCTGATCATGTACCAGCAGTCTTCATATTGTTTCAAGTTCTGGTAATGGATTCATTCTGTGCAGCGCCATAGCCAGCCATTACACCCCGTGCCTTTCTTTTTTCCCCGCTGTCCCCTCAGTCATTGTTAAAGTACTGAGCATGTAATATGTTGTTCCACTTCTACTCTGCAAACAATGAAAGATTCCAGCAGGAAAAAGTTGTATGTGGTTGTCACCTTGCCTATTATTGGATACTGTATGCTCTTGAGGGTAATCAATACCCAATGTATCAAAGTTGGTGTATAATTTGCAGTGCACCATTTTTAGTATCCCACCATCACGGTGACTGGGGTCAGATGGTAATGTTAACATGGCTCATGGGGCAACGACAATGTAATAAAATCATCTGTGGGGGCACGTTGTAGTCAAGAATAGTCAACATTGCATAGATAGCTAAAATTTGCACTGCATGCATGTTGTTCTCTCGGCTACTAGTAGTTCAGAATGTCTAGCTCACAAAAAGGGCATCATTGGGATGACAAAAGTGGTTCAATAGTTGTGAAATTGCTAAACTGTTATCCACTGTGGCACTAGCTATATGCACTTAGCTTCTTTTGTTGTTGTCTGCACTGCAAATCTGCCAACCCCGTTTCCCAGCCCTGGACGATGATGTTGTTGTAGATGATGAGGTGACTTCTGTTTGCTTCTAACCAGCAGCAAATCTTTGGACCCTCAAGGACCAGACAGACAAAGATGCACATGCATTTATATCATATGTTCAGATGATCAAGCAGGGGGGCGCAATCACCAACAAGATTGACAATGCTGCCAAACTGAATGCCAGGGCTGCAACAAAAAATAAAGTTAGGGCATTTATGAAAGCACATAGCCAATGTTAAGAGCTGCAGCTTTTGTTCCAGGTGTGGCCAATGCTGTTGTCAAAACTCTCTAATCTGTGCCCAAAGATTGTAGACAGATTTTTGTGTTTTTGTAGTGTTAATGCACTGACTGATTTTTGGTCTAGTGTGGAGTGACTGACAGGCCAAAATAGCTGTTGTTATTTTTATTGCTACGGAAATACCGTTGTCATTTGTTTTAAATTATCCTTTCTTTCTCCCTCTCCTCAGTGTTTGACAAAACTTCTTTTTCACATAGTTTGCATGATTCTGTTGGCCTTTGTTTATTGTCTAGTAATGTTTTTGGGCATTGAAAGGTGATGTGACCTTCTGTTTGCAAGTCTCAGCGATGCCCAGTGGAGGGAACCCTTGTGCTACCACTGACCCTGGCTCAATTGAGTCATGTTCCTTTTTTCTTTCTTTTAAATGGGAGTATAATTTGGACATTGTAGCTACAATTCCTTCTCATTGACTGAAGTGTGCAAAAATCTCAGTGACAGAGGTGCTGTCTGAGTGCTAATTGCATCAGAATTTGTAGCATGCAGTAGTTTTCTTCCAGTGGTGTCACAATTTTGACACCTGTTCTGTGTCACACACAATGTTCAGGGAGTGTGACCCTTTCACACTCAGCTACTCGTGCGTTGCATATCAAAGTTTATTTCTTGCATGCTCTGCTCATAAAAAATTGTGTTTCACAATTTCTGCAAGAGAGGACAAACTCAAGCAACACACTGAACACTGCTAGCCAATGCTACATGCTACAAGATGAGTGTCTGTCAGGAGACTATCAAATGGTTCATGCTGTCCTTCCGTCCTTATGGTAGCCTTCCATCTTCCACCCATATTTTAAACACTCATTGTGCAAACAATAACTGTGACAGTTGTCCCCAAATGACATTGTGACTGATTGCTAGATGGATGATTTTAGCCGTGATTCAATTGGACTCACTATGGTGATTCACGTCATTCAGACACAAATTGGCCAGGCAGACGGTTTCTGTCACAGGACAAAGTCAATCCTGCACTTTTCTGTGAAGTTGTGCACTAGGTTGCATGCTGCTACGTAGCATGCTACTTAGTTCCTCCGGCACTAACAATGCATTGTGTCGACGAAAGCGGTCATTTTGGATCTTCCGAGAAGACATGTCATGTGCATCTCTACGAATGGTGGTAGTGAATTATCAGAAGCGTGCAGTTGATTTTCCTGAGGGACCGGTCAATTTGATCAAAATGCACCTCAGTTTAAATTCTTATAAGTTTCTTACTTGTGAATCACACAGACAATTGTTTTGGTGAATCATTGTGGTTGGAAACTTTGCACCAAAACCAAATTAATTACTGACAATTGTACTCTTGTTGACAAGTTGTTGGTGACACAATAAGCACATTTTATGACCCTCATGTGTGAAGCTCTCATTTCCAACATCACTTGAGTGGCCTAATGTTCTTGCCCAGGAATGTTCTTCTCATAGTCTGTAGGGGAATTTGCATGCTGTCGCATCCATAGCAAACAAAATCTTGGAAATTCAATCCAACAGTCCTCATGCTAGCAATGTCCTACATGATGCTTTTTCCTCATCTGGGACACAAAGGAACACAATGAGGGATGATCAAGTGTGGACCTCATAAGTCAATTTCTTTCACACAGAATGTGTCAGGAGCTTCTTTGACATGACAGTGACAAAAGAATGTTAAATTCACGTCCAATTAACTTTGTAAAAAATGAGATGGTTAACTGGAGGCAGCATGGTGATAAACCGCATGATGCATCTGTTGATAGCTTTTGGTTTTGTGTTTCCATAACTGCAGACGCGCGCGCGGCATGCAGCAGCTGCCTCTGCCGGTCCATGCATTTGGTTTCATTGACACTTGATGACATCAACATTTGCCACAGAGAGACACTGTGCCATTTGCACTTTGCAGAGATTGTTAACAGGACTAAACAAATAGGATTGAGAATAGTTCTGACAGTTCGGAAATGGATCGCATGAATGATAGAACATGTTTTTTACACAAACACATGGAATGTATGAGGAATTGACAAGCCGAATCTGGATTTTTTTCTTTTTTCCTTCCTTTCCAAAAGATGTGAAGACACAAACCTTGGATCTTTTGCAACAACGAATCAATCATGACTCTTCGTGCTGGCATCGCGTCTACAACGCACTACTAGCTAGCTAGTAGCGCAGTATCACGGAAGCAGAAAGCCTGCATACCAGCAGCAAAAGAGGACACAATTTCATTTGATAAAGGATCGACGACATACACAGCTAGCCTGCCTTTATTTGGGACTACTATTAGTAGAAACTACAAGCATACCATTTCATGCCACGGATGGTCCATCGTCGAGGTGAAAAAAGTGAAACGGGGGCTGGCGCGACCTCGTTTTCTGATGATGACGATGATGCGAAAAAGAGTGCGCCTCTGGCACGAATATCGCGGGTAGGAGGGGCGTTTTTATTTTTAGCACTTTACTTGCTCTTAACCTTATCAAAGCAAACGAACAAGCGCAAATCCCAAGTTATGGATGCTCCAATGAAAACAAAAGGAGGGAGGAATCTCGAAGATCCCATGATAGATTACGGAGACTTCTCAAAAGCTGTGTCCAAGTACGACAATTGCGTCATCAAATTCCAACCTCCACCACCGAAATCTAAATGGGATACCAAACCATTATGGCTCACGGCGCATCCAGGAACTGGAACCGTAGGTCCCTCGAAAGGTGGGGATTTTATGAAACCACTCGTAAATGCAATCACAGGGTTGAAAGGAGGCGCCAAATTCTACCACGCGAGTAGCAAGATTTTGAAAAGGTGCAAAGGGTTAGACGAAGCGGCCACTTGCTCCAATGGTCATCCAATTGTCGGCATTGGTCCCGAAAATCAAAAAGGAAACTTTTACAATAAGATGATTCTGGTCCTTCGCAATTTTCAGACGACGTTCCCATCGCACATTAACGAAAAAGCGATGGCTTATCACGGTGCCACAGAACAAATACCGGTCGAGCAATGGCGCAAAACAAGAGATCAATGGTACACGACCGGTTGGGAGGGATGGAAAAAGGTCATCATGACCTGGAAAGAGATGCAAGAATATGAGATTGGAATGTATGTGCAATACGAGGCGCTATTCGACCCCGATCGAGGACCTATCGTTGCACAAAAACTGGCAGATCTGCTACAAGGTGCAGGTTTTACAGTAGCACCGAAAGAAGACATCCCATGCATTTGGTACCGGTCCATAAAAAATGAAGTAGAAGGATTGAAAAATTGGAAGTACAGGTCAGGCTACACCAAAGAACAAAGGGATTTAATTGTCAAAGAGCATGACACGTTTATTGCAGAAGTTGCTGCTACCGACAAGGACCTGGCAGCAGTGTTGAAAGAATACCGGGACCACATCAAGGAAAATACACTTCTTGATAGTCCGGCCGAATAGAAAGGCAATGGTGCATAGGCAAGCTAGGGAGAGGGGGGGGTCGACCATGAAGGATATTTGGATGTCTGCACAACGAGGTACTCAACATTCAACTCGCGGCTGCCGCATTTCCAGGAGGTAGGGGATCTTTCGCACCTTTCCATGATCAAGAGGGCAAAAGTCACTCTTTTCCATGGCGTCGCAGCTGACAGCAATCGCTAGTTTTGAATTGTGAGGTTTGGTTCCCAGAATCAATGGAGTTAGCGCAGATTTAAAATGTTGACCACTGACTCATAAGTTGACTGAATGGCTGGCTCAACATGAAAATAACTAAAAAAAATTCACCAGATGGTTTTGCAACACTACATACATGTCTTGGCTAGCACTCCTTCATTTTACCAGAACTAATTTATCGTAGAACTTCCAAGTAGCAAGAAACAAAAATGAATTTATTTGCCATTCACATACAGTAATTAGGGCACAGTAATCTACAGGGCCCTGTAGAGTGAAATGGAGCACTACTAGCTAGCTACTACTCCGAGTAGCTAGTAGTAGCTAGCTAGCTAGCTAAGTACCAATAATTTCTCGTGCACAGAACTGAAACTGGTTATGACTCTTTTCGAAAAAACCTTCCAGGTGGAATGCGTGTTGATGACGTCAGTCGCGAGTTAATTACTTGCTTCTGCCACTAGTACTCTTCGCGGGACTGAGACCAAACATCGACGCCATAGCTGACGCCATCATGCATTATTATTCAATCCAATACAATCCAATCAATGAATATCCTGACCTGTGATCCGTAACAACTGCATCAATCAACCATAGATACGACACCATTTTCTTTCCTTCTAGAATCCTCCACCAGCGATCCCCATCAAAAGATCACCTGCTATATAGCTAGTAACACGGTTCCTTCTTTTCCATCTCGCAACAATGATCAATCAACTGTATTTGCCCTTTGCTCTTTCCGTTCTGCTGGTTGGCACGCCGACGCTCTCGGCATTTTCACCTCCAACGCCGACCCGTGTGGTTTCTTCTGCAACCACGGGTAGCTTTTCTCCTGTTTTCCAGAGTGCCACGCTTCTTCGAGCCGAAGAAACCGACGAAGCGGAAGAAGCTCCAAAAGAAGCTAGTGCTCCTCCGGCTCCAGATGCTTCCAATGATATTTTGAACTCCCCTGCCTTTCTCAAGCGAAAAATTGATGTGTTGAAAAGTGACATTGCGCAGGCAGATAACCAAATTGCCGAGCTCACAAATGCTGTAGAGGAAGGAAAGGCAGAGTGGGGAGAACAACTGGACAAATTGCAATCTGAGGTACGTCCCATAGCATGTGCAGTTTGAGAAAACAAACTTGCTGGATGGCTCTTGTTGCTTTGACACTAAAGTTTTCTTCCAATGGAAAAAGTCCTCCGTACTATGTGTCTCACATGCTCTTTCCTTTCCATGATCGTCGACGACTTTTTGTGTGATACTTAACAATCATCGACCAATGAATCCCTTAGTACAAAAACATCCAAGAGAGACTGGGAAATCAAAACAAGCAGGGCGATACTATGGCTACAGTTCAAGTCACTCGTGAATTGCTAACTGTGTTGGATAATTTTGACCGTGCGTTCGGCGCTGTGACAGCAGAAACCGACGACCAAAAGGAGATTGAAGCTGAGTTCAGAGTTACATACCAGCAAATCTTGGATATCTTTGAAAGTCTTGGGGTAACCACAGTTGAAACTGTCGGGACCGAGTTTAATTACGAGTACCATCAGGCTGTGATGCAAATGCCAAGTGCGGACTACGAGGAAGGAATTGTTTGCGAGGAATTAGCAAAAGGATTCAAACTAGGTGATACATTGATTCGAGCTTCCATGGTTGCGGTTGCGGCATAAATCTTTATAAATATAAAACCAACCCTGTCTCGGAAGCAGAATAATTCACTTCTCTGACAGTAAAATTGAATATTTAGTGGATATGAAATTTATCTGGGCTATTATAGTTTTGCATTCTATAGACATGGCTATAAACAAGCTCCAAAAAAATCAACTTGATCCAGAAGCTCGGATGAATTAGACGTTTCTAGCCAGCTGAGAACTAGTTGAGAAGACGTAAGATCCCCACCTAGTGCATCGAACAACACCAACCTATTGACGCTTCCATTTGACTCCAGGTAGTCGAGTGGGATGAAGTAGTATTGCTGGGAGTAACTATCAGTAGCACCGCGGGTTATGTTCCACCACCTGCCCATGTTGTGTCCGTTCAACCACTGATGACCTCTTCCTGTAGTAATTTTTAGAAAGAGCGCCTGAAACTTCGGATCATAGGTAGGGGTGTTGAACATTACCATTGACCAATGCGGTCGCAGGTAGTCGTACTTGGTCGCATTTGTCCCATGTGGTCGCAGGGTACTCTTTGATGCATTGACGATCTCTCGACAAAACCCCTTTTCACTACCATTCAACCCTGGAGACGACTTCCATCGATTTCCACCATCGATAAGACTCCGATTTCCTTTTTCTGACGCTAGTATGACATCGCCAGTGATGCCTTTTGTTTTTGCTTTTGTACTAGCGCCCCATCGGCCGATCAAGTTGTGATAGCCCAAGGACTCCGAAAGAATCGCCAGGACGTGATGCCCTTGACCTAGACTACCAATTGGAAAAGTCAAGGTAAAATTTCCCTCGGCGTGTTGCCGATTGTACGCATCGCCTTGAAAAACCCCATCTACAAGAAGAACCATTGCGCTCCCCTTTTGTGTCTCGACAAGGATTGACGCTGTATCCAATGTTTCGTTCACCTCGAAAGCTGTCTCGTACCAACTGAAGTCACTGGAAACCCCATTATCAATGTTTAAAGCCGTCTGCTCCACAGGCTTGCTCCGCACAAATGTCTTAGATTCATCTGGGGATGCACCGATGGCTTCTGCGCATGACGACCAGCCCAACATATCAATAACTTCAGACTGCAGCTTTCTTTCGTAAGCCATAGCACTAGAAGGAATAGCAGAAGAGTCAAATTGGATTGACCCGTCTTTAAGCAACATGGCGGACTGAGGGCTCATTTCCACAATCAACACTTCTTTTCTCGTGATTCCCACTTCCAGCCGAACCACGACCGATTTCTTCGACTCGTTTTCGACAAACACAATTTCTCTGTTCCCCCTTCGTGTACGATTCGTCTGGTAAACAAACATTCGCTGCTTTCCACTTACTTCCCACTCGCCAGCCTCATTCCTATGTTCAACATCAATAGCTTGATTCAGAGCTGTGGGGGCTTCCAAAAGTACTGGCGCTGCATGCTGAATGGCTGTATGGAGCGCACTGAAATGGTCGAATTTCGGCTGATGTCTTTCTCCCGATGAACAGAGAACTGCATCTGTAGCATATCCATTCATTATGCCAGCAGCAGCCGCTCTCCCTCGATTGTAACCCCCCCAAAACATGTAATAGTTCAGATGTGTTCCACCCCGGGCAAACCAACGAAGAGCATCGTAAGCCATGGAGTTCGCTGTGCGACCCCAAAAATAGTCGCTTGGATGAGCAGGCTCATCGCCCCATATCTGAAATCCTCCTTCGTCTGGGGTAAAGAAAATGCGTTGGCTTAGATTTTTCCTGTAATGGAGAAGGTCGGAACACAAAATATAGGCAAATCTCACCACATGAGCAGGTGCTTACCTTCTGACCAAATTGCCGGGTGATCTACTTGTATCCTTCCCGAACTACCATGACTTTCCAGCCACGTGGTACTGCAATCGCCATTGCACGTGATGATGGTATTCTCCGCGCTTAAACCGTTGCACATAGTCCACACAACTTTAGGAGCCAACCGAGCCACGAGAGATCCGCACCAATTGGCATAGTCTTGGACTGAAACTTTCCCGGTCATTGTTTTGTCATGATGGACGTCTCTCTCATCGATGAAATTCTTGCTATTGCTTATGCTGCTATTGTCACTTTGCTCCGACCGGAGGAATCGGCTACTCTTGTCCTTTTCCTCGTCTCTGTGTGTGATTGTTGGGTTCACATCATCGTGCATAACAGGAATACCGCTGAAGCCTTCTTCTTCTCCAAGTTCGTTCTCTATTTGAGCCATGACAATAGGTCCTCCTTGATACGCAAACAACTTGTTTTCGGTCAAGTAGAAGATAGTCTCGTTCACATATGCTTCCATGGCGTCCAACCAATCTCTGTTCAATCGTCTCATTGTCATGTTGGGATTATGAAGCGCAACCCATTCTGGTATCCCCCCGTAACTGTATTCAGCGCATACATATCTGTGGATTGTTTTTTTTTCCATCGGAATATTGGAGGTGTTCAATGTAAGAGCAATACTGTGATAGATTCTGCATTCCACCCAGGAGCAATCCACGCAACACAGCGACCAAGTAAACTTTGTTAACGAGAAATACTTACGGTCCAATTCTAGCGTGCACAAACAGCCCTCTCATGGCAGCAGCGCGAATCGCATCCGCCAAACTCCACCCACAATAGGACGGTCTTGTGGTGCCAACCTGACAAGCCAGTCCACGTCCCGCCATCAATGTCCAGTCCATTTTCTGACCGGGAAATCGTTGATGCTCTGCCCAAAAAACGTAGATTGTTACCATATTCAGGCCACTGGAAGGTGCAACGAGAAGCATTTAGCTTGAGAAGGCAGATATATGAATAAACGAAGGCGACCAATTCCAATGATAGTACTACAAATTTCTTTCTTTGTTGACTTCTTACTTGTGCACAGCTTCATCCAATACATGATTCCAAGTATGCTTTGTCGATCGAATCGGATGCAAACTTCCCGACAAAAACAAGACACGGTCTCCATTGATGCTAAAGGACCGTCCATCATACGTCACATTCATGGGACCCTGGGTTGCATAATCCCAGAAGGAAGGGTTGGCTTTCCTCCCAGTTGGAACTTGATGTTTGCCATCAGGTATTTTGCAAAATGGGATACTTTCAGAGCATTGAAAAGTTGGGTCGTCGTCACTGTTCATTGGTTTGTTCCCCATTGGTTTATTCGTAGACGTGGCACCAGGGTCGCCGTAAAACCACAACGCGGCGCAGCACAAAAAGCCAAGCAACATGATTGCAGTCATCGTCGTGCCTCTGCACGCCTCCTGTCGCCCCGCTTCGCTCTCTGTATCATCCAAAACTTCATGAAGCAGAGGTTGGCCTTCATGGCTCGGCATTCTCTCTTTCTCAGAATGGCCACGCTGATTTCTTCCATTCTGGGAATGGGG
>Ga0163144_10029315_pt1 | contig 10571 bp, 3 predicted proteins | sample OliLak19BULKMAT1_FD_123175 | JGI IMG/M metagenome (GOLD analysis project Ga0163144, IMG submission 123175) | Freshwater microbial mat bacterial communities from Lake Vanda, McMurdo Dry Valleys, Antarctica - Oligotrophic Lake LV.19.BULKMAT1 | ecosystem: Environmental > Aquatic > Freshwater > Lake...
ACCGACGTGATGGTCGGCAGCTCCGCGAACCGCGCCTTGAGATCGACGACCGCACCGCCACCGGTGGCACGGAGATCGTCCACCAGCTCGGTTGCCATCTCGTACCGGAACGCGTCCAACAGAAAGACAGCGACCTTCTCGCCGCCCTGAGCCATCGGCTGGACGACTTGCTCGTAGAGATTCCGCTGCTGAAGCTCGGCCGGTGGCAGGAAGCCCTCGGCTTTGCACAGCCGCGTGAAATCCTTCGCCAGCACATCCACCCAGCCCCGGTAGAGCTGTCGCAGTTCCCCCAGCACCTCCTGCAGCGCTCCGAAGTGCGGCATCTGCGTGTCGAGACGCCGCAACCACTCTTGCTCGAAGCGGCGGTGAGCGCGGTCGACGAGCGCAGCGCTGCTGGCGTAGCGCGTGAGGACCTCCTCGAAATTGTTCAGCGCCTCGAACGGGCGCTCGTGCAGGGTGAGCACTTTGCCGAACGCCGCTGCCTCCGCCACGAGGTTCCACGCTCGACGACGAACCGGATCCTGCTGCAGCCAGAACGACTTGTCGCCAGCGCGAGCCTTGCACCAGTCGGCCGCCTTCGGCCAATCGTGTGCCTTCAGAACCTCGACGGCTCCTTGGAGGACTCGATTCTCTTCCTCACGGAATGTATCGATCTGCCCGAGGTCGTCGGGAGTCATCCTCTTCAGCTCGTCGTCGAGCATCGACTCGGCTTCATCGGCAAGCTGCACGTAGGCTTCGGCGTGATTCTTGCGAAGCTGGACCGCGACGCCGACGGCCGCCTTCACCAATGGGCCGGACAACGCCTTCAAGCGCTTGAGCGCATCCAAATACGGTTCACGGCGGAGGTCATGCACGTACTCGACACACAACACCCAGGCGCCGAATGCATGCAGCACCTTTTCGAGGTGAGTTGCATGCGGCTCACTCGCCGCGAACGATGACCACTCGTCGTCCATGCCGGTTAGCGAATGAAGGTAGCTGCGGAGCGCGCTCCCTTCCTCTTCGGTGGTGACGCGAGCCGAAAGCGGGCTATCCTTGCTGGCCAGCGCCTCCACGACCATCGTCGGGCCGCTCGACTCCAGCAATGCTTCGAGACCTACGGTCCGCTTGGAAACGCTTTGGCCCAGCCACTGGTCAGCGCGCTCCAGCGAAACATCCCCTTGAAGAAACGCATCGACCTCCGCCGGCAGGACACGCCCCGTCGCCGCCTGGCGCACCAAGGTGTCGAGTCCTTTGCGGAACCGCGTTCCCGCAGCGTACAGCTCCAGCAGCGGCGTCGTCCGAATCGAATCTTCGTTGAAGCCCGGCATGTGCACAACCAGCGAGTGCTTGTCGTAACCGCTGCCGTAAGACTCAAGCGCGAAAAGGGTCTCCAGGAAGCTGCCTCTAAATCCGATCACGGGGTACGGAAACGCGCCTGACTGGTGCTGCTCGGCAAGGCGGTCCACAAAGCCGGTGTAGCTGGCGTCCTTGTCGAGCCACACCACGATGCCCTGCCGCCGCACCTCTTGGAGCAGCTCGGCTTGCAAAGCCTGGCTGACGGGTCCGTCATTCATGGGGTGCCGCGATGCCTCACCACTTGCGTCGCCCCGTCGCGTCACGTTTGACAGCCTGCTTTGCCCGGCGAGGTTTGGTTCGCTTGGACTTCGCGGTAGGTGGTGGACTCACCAAATCTCTCAAGCCATCGCACAATTCCTTGAACGACGGCGAGCGGCTTTCCGCGGGCCGAGTCGTCAAGACTTTGGCCATGGCCTCGGCCCACGCCACCTTGTTACCACCGCCATCGCCAACGACGCGCCCGAACAGTTCCCAAGTGCCGCAGATGCTGTCCGGAATGTAGCCCTTGGCGAGCTTGCCGTCGAAGTCGGGAAAAGCAGCCTTCAACGCTTTCACATCAGCCAAGTAGAAGGCTTCAAGTTCTTCAACCGCAAACCGAAACAAGACAACGGGAGCGGGATTCAGGCCGCTGGCGAGTTTCTTGAGCCTGCGATTTAAGTCTTGAACATCATCTCCATCGGCATCCACCAGCACCAAGACGCGATCAGTAGCCTTGTCGAGCGACTTGCCAAAGGCGGCGAGCTTTGCCGGCAACTGATCGAGCAGTCCCTGTTGCTTCGGGTCTTGGCGCTTCCCCTTGAGCGTGCCCTTGCCTCGATGTGGATAGGCTTTCAGGCGGTGTCCCCGGAGGAATCGCTTGGCCAACGGCTCCAGAAACGCTTGCTCCGACGGCCCCTCAACCAAGGCGTGAACATTCATTGCGCCGCAAGACTCCCAAAGTGCTGGCTGTACCAAAGCGAGCCCAGGGGGATGCCCTCCTGAGCCAGCTCCGAGATGGTGGGCAGATCGGCGGTGCGGGTCACCTTCGAGAAGCCGTCCTTTCCCTTCTCCATCAGCCACACCTGCTCGGGCTTCAGAGCGTCCACGAAGTACGGCGAATGCGTGGTCACCAAAACCTGGGTCTTGGGCTGGGCTTTGGTCGCCTCACTCACTAGCAGGCGAGCCAGCTGCTCGATCACTTGCACGTACAAGCCGTTCTCGGGCTCTTCGATGCCCATGAAGGGCCTGGGCTCCGGATCGGCGAGCAGCACGGCGTAGGCCAGCATCTTGAGCGTGCCGTCGGACATGCTCTGTTGATAGAAAGGGTCCGTGTAGCCCGTCTCGTCGAAGCGGATTAGCAATCGCTTGTCGTCGCTGACCTTGGTGGCAATGCTCTTCAGGCCCGGCACCGCGCTGGCTACGCGCTTGAGAATCCCCTTGAATTCCTTGGGATGCTGCCGCTGGAAGTGCTGCAGCACGTTGCCGATGTTGGAACCTTTGCGATCTAGAAACCGCTGGGCGCCGGCAGCCGGCAACTCACGCGCGGCATCCGGGACGAAGTACGACAAGTACCATTGCGCAATGTACTCCCGCGTCTGAACGATCCGAGGATGCTTGTCCAGTTGGTTCCCGAGGGAGGCGATACCGAGCTGGCCGGGATCGGCAAGGACGACCTTCTCAGCGTACTTGTCGTCATCCGCCGCGCTGTACGCGCCCGCCCAGACTTTGCCTTTTCCGCGGTTGAGCTTCAGGAAGTAGTACGGCTTCCCGCGGGTCTCACCCTTCCGGCGCTGGCGGAGTGCCTCCTGCACGACGGTTGGCACGCCGCCCAGCTGATCCACGGACAGTTCGTAGACGATCGGGCGACCGGGGCTGCCACCGTCGAAGAACAGCTCAAACTTGATCGGGCCGGTCTTGCCCTGCGTGCGCAAGCGCTCGAAGCCACCGCGCGCCGAATGGTCGCAGGCCGCCTCGACGCCATCTGAAAGGCACTGCGAGATGAAGCCGAACGCATCGAGGAGCGATGACTTGCCGGAGCCGTTCGGCCCGATGAAGCAGCTCATGCCCGGCAAGGGGTCGCCGCTCGCGTACTTGATCTGGCCGATCCCGACGTCGGCGAGCGAGCGAAAGTTCTGAATCCGGATGCCTAAAAGGCTTGCCATCTTTGGTCTTTCAGTCAAGCCAGGTTGATTTTCGCGCCATGGCGCTGGCCACACCACCACGGACTATTCGGAATTTCCTAATAATTGCCGTTTCGCCAGGGGTTTCGTTAGGCATGCGCTTCCTCGGCATCGGGGTCGACCTGGTCGAAAAGCGGGCCGGCGTCCTCGTCGTCGGCTTTCGCTGCCTTGCGCTCGCGGCGTTTCAGCTCGGTGGCGTGTAGCTCGGCGGCCTCGGCGGCGTGATCTTCGAGGAAGCGAGCGCGCGCTTCAACGGAGCCGGGTTCGTCGATGGTGAAGTCGGGTTTGATTTCATCTTGGAGTCGAAGCTCCCAAGCGTAGGCCTCCGCGGGGTGCAGCTCCCAAAAGCAGTGATGGGCGACGGCCAGCGAGGGATCGGTGACGCATTTTTCGCCCACGCGCTTCGGAAAGTAGCGAGCTGCCAGGTGCGCCCAGTCGTACTCCTTCTTCCCTTGAGCGTTGGCCAGCTCCTTCCATAGCTTTTTCGGGTCTTTCCACTGCGGTTCGAGCAGGGGCCATAATGCGGCGCTGTTGAGCATAACGCCGTCGTCGAGCTCGAACGCGTAGCGGGCGTCAACCTCCCTTTCCTGAGTCTTGCTGTCCGGACTGGGCGGACCCTTGTCGGCAACCTCAGCCACCTTGTCGATGAAATCGGACAGCTCTTCGAGCAGCTTCTGAACGTCGGCAAAACGCTTTTCTAGCGCTCCCTTGCGCTTGCCCGCCTGGCGAGCTTCTCGAAGGTCCGTGAGCTCGCCCTCGACCCTGCGCTTCTCCGGCAGCAAATGCTCCGCGAGCAGGACCGAGAGCGTGTCAGGTCGGAAGCTGTGGATGCATACGTACGCGACGTAGGCCCGCTTTGCGGACGAGAGCGGCAGGTGGATAGGCCGACCCTCATACAGGCGCCGGTGCTCCGCGAAGAACCGCGTCCGCAGGTAGTCCGCGAGATCGCCGCCTTCGCCGATCTCCTCGGCGACCGCCTTCCACGACTCGCGGAGCGTTTCGCACGCGGGGTGGTTGAGGGAAGGCGATGCGGAGCCAAGCAGGAGAATTCCGTCCGGCAGTCCCCGATCCTTGTCGGTAGCCAAGCCCCCCTCCGGATCGAACCGCCCGAGCGCGACTCCGAGCGCATGGGAGATCCGCAGCCACGCAGGCGGTTCGTCCTGCTTGAGCGACAAGGGCGGCAGCGGCTCCCCCGCATGACGGTTAACGGCACATTGCGCCCAGCCTTGAGCAGCTTCCCACGTTGAAGAAGTTGGAGCCTTGTAGTCGAGCGAAAGCTCGCTTCCTCGTTCCTCGCCGGCAAAGGCGCCTCGAAGCACCTCGACGATCTCAGGGGCATTTTCGACGGGATCAAACGGAAGCCTACGCACGTCGCCGAGTTGGAAGTTCACTGTGGGATTCAGTCCGGACGCCAATTCTCGCACGACGCTGCGGTTCAGCGCGCAGACGAGCTCGTCGGTGGTAGCGGTCGGACCGGCGAATACCGACGCCCCCGATACGTCGCGCACGCTTGCCACGGTGTGAAGGCGAGTGCCGAACCGATGACCGATCGTTGTGTAAGCGACGCCAAGTGTCGTTGGACGCGCCACCTTCAGGTTTGGCTGGAGCAAGCGCAGCTCCAGTGCTGAGTGTTCCGTACGAAGCAGCCATCGGTAGGGCTCGATCCATTCTCGTCCCTCGGCGCCCTTCAGATACGGCAAGTAGGGCCCCACCTCGGTCGGCGAGCTTGCGGCTCGCGCTTGACGTGCTGGCACTTCCCATATCGCGCGCAGGAACCGGTCATTGTTCGTGGTGGCGATGCCGCCAATGCACTCGGCGACCTGCCCGATCTTCCCGAGCTCGCTGTACCGCCGCATGAAGGCCGGGTCGAGCCAGAACAGCAGGGGTGCTCCCTCTACACGCGAGAACGCCGCGGGATCGAAAGCCGCATAACTCGCGTCGTCCTTGAGCGCTTCCGCGATCTCAACGGTCTGTGATGGGGAGATCGCGTCGCGACTCCCGACCCGAGCGGCCAGCGACTTGCTCTCCGGCTGGGGCTTCGGAGAGGCCACGACCATGGCTGACTGAATGAGCTTAGAGGCACGGCGAAAAGCGCCTTTGCCAACGTCCGCGATCAGCAGAATGTGCCCCGCGAGGATGCGCTCGCGCGTGGCCCGGAAGCTACTGAGAAACATCCAGTTCGAGAGGGCGACGAAGGCGATCAGACCACTCGGTTTGCATAGCTCCAAAGCCCTCTCCACGAAGGCGGCGAAGAGATCAGGGCTATCCGCGAACGCTTCCGCCAACACCGTGGGTGGCAGATCGATCTTCGACGTGGCCAGATACGGCGGATTGAAGACGACCACATCGTAGCGCCCTTCGACGAGCAGGCTCCTGAGCCTGAAGCCCGCGGCAAGTTGCGTTCCGTCAAACCGAACCCCCAGGTCGTCGGCACGCAAGTGACTGATCACGAACTGCTCGATCTGGCTGCTCACAGTCGCGCCTTCGAACAATTCGAGCGTGTCAGTCTTGCGCCCGAATCTCATGAGGCTTCCGCGAACGCCAACATGGCGCAAGGCGCTCAGGGCCTCCGCCACGTTGCCCCGCGCCTCTGGCAGCGCACGAGCAAGGGCTGCAATTGCGGGGTCGTCTTCACTCAAGCCGTCCAGGTCGAAGGCGGTCGAAACGAGGTTCATCGGCGGGATTGGGCAGTTGCGCGCAAGTCGCCGGGCCTTCAGATAGAGCGCAGCCGCCGCAACTTGAACTGCGCGGCCGTCGATATCGATGCCGTGAACGTTGTGACGAAGGATGCTTTCAGCGATCGCCTCGTCGGTCATCACTACGCCGAGATCTACAGCCTCTTCGCGGTACAGGCTCACGAGCAAGTCGAAGGCACCGGCAAGGAAATGCCCACTCCCGCACGCCGGGTCGAGGATCTTCAGCTCTTTAACGCGCGACGGAAGACCGCGGGGGTCGACTGAGGCGGCGCTCTGAACGAACATAGGCGACGGATTCTTCGTGGTGGGTTGAGTCGCTAGACCCTTTCTTCGGGCCTCTCGCATGGCCAGAGCGATGCGCCCAACGCTATTTTCCAGCAGCCACTCCACCATGTAGCGCTCGGTGAAGAGCTGCGTCTTAGAGGCGATCTCTTGCGCAGAGATTTTCCCGCGTGGTCCCACTCGCTCATCGATCGCCTCGCGCTGCGGATCATTCCAAAACTGGTAAACCCAGCCGAGGGTCGTGTCGTCGTCCCAAACGGTGGCCAGCTCGGGCGCATTCAATAGGTCGACTACCTCTCGCAGAGTCGACGGCGACAGGCTGAAGTAGCGGTCGAGCGGGCGCTCTCCGTAGAGGCCCGGCAGGTCCACCGCCAGTTCGTCGAACAGGACCCTAAGCAAGCAGTCGAGACCTGCGTAGTCGTCTGCTGCTTGGCTAGCCGTTAGAGCTGGGGCGTGCGCCTGAAACTCCAGGTAAGCTTGGCTATTCCAACCGCCAGATAGGAGCGCCGGCTGAGACACGCCGGCCGCCTCCAGCTGTCTGAGCAAGAAGAGTCGAAGGAGGGCGAGCGCCGCCATCTCCGACTCCGCCTCCTTCCTGACTGCTGCCAGGGTCTTGTCGCCGGGCTGACCGCCGGTCGCCGACCGAGCCCGCGAGCGCTCGGCGAACCATGCCTCCAGCCGCGTGCGCAGGATGAGCTCCTTCTCATCAAGCCCCGCCTGGAGCGCCGGAACGGAGAGTCGGAAGCGCCGCTCGAGCTGGCGTGCGAGATCTTCTTCCAAAAGCGTCCGCAGTCGGCGGACGCTGGCAGACAGCGCATCCATGGCCTCGGGTGCCATCTCAGGCATGCGCTTGCTCGCCGTCGCCATCGGGCTCAGTCTGCTCAAAGAGCGGGCCAGCGTCGTCGTCGTCGGCTTTCGCGGCTTTGCGCTGGCGGCGTTTCAGCTCGTTGGCGTACAGCTCGGCCGCCTCGGCGGCATGGGCCTTGAGGAACTGAGCGCGCGCTTCATCGGACCCGGGTTCGTCGATGGTGAAGCCAGGCTGGATCTCGTCCTGGAGCCGCAGCTCCCAAGCGTAGGCCTTGGCGGGGTGCAGCTCCCAGAAACAGTGGTGGGCGACGGCCAGCGATGGATCGGTGACGCATTTTTCCCGTACACGCTTGGGGAAATAGCGAGCTGCCAGGTGCGCCCAGTCGTAGTCTTTGCGGCCCTGCGCGGTGGCTAGCTCCTTCCACCATTTCTTCGGGTCTTTCCACTGTGGTTCGAGCAGCGGCCAGAGCGCGGCGCTGTTGACCATGACGCCGTCGTCGAGGTCCATGACGAAGCGAGCATCCACCTCACGCTTCGGCGTCTTGTCGTCGGCGGGCGGCGGTCCGCACTCGGCCAGCTGCGTCAGCTTGTCGATGAAGTCGCCGAGCTCTTCGAGGAGCTTCTGCACGTCGGCGAAACGCTTCTCGGCTTTGCCCTTGCCCGTAGCCTGAGCGCGCGCCTTGCGCAGGTCTTCAATCTCACCTTCGAGCCGTCGCTTCTCGGGGACCAAGTGATCCGCCAAGAGTACGTTGAGCGTGTCGTCTTGCCAGCGGTGGATCGAGACGAACGCGACGAAGCTCTTCTTCGCCGACGAGAGCGGGAAGTAGATGGGGCGGTTTTCGTAGAGCTTCTTGTGGTACGCGAAGAATGAGGTGCGCAGGTACGTGCGGAGATCGTCACCGCCACCGACCTCGGTGCCGTGCTCCTTCCAGGCTTCGTGGAGCGGCGAGCACGCGGGGTGTTCGAGGCTGTCGCGGGCTTCGGGGGAGAGGAAGAGGATGCCACCGGGGAGGGCGGTGACGGGCGGGTCGTCGAGGATGCCTTCGCGGTCGGCTCCGAAACGCCCAAGGGCCAGTCCGATGCTGAAGGACAGGAAACTCACTGGCGACGGCGTGTCGCATTCAGGCACGTGGGCCGGGAGGGGTTCTCCTTCCTCACGATCGACCGCACGCTGTGCCCAGTCTTGCACCTGGCGCCAAGACGACGGCCCCGGATGACGGAATTCGACCGAGGTCTCGCGCTGTGATTCGTGTTGCTCGCAAGCGGACTGAATCGCCGAATACACCGCCGTAGAGCTAGCGACAGGCACCACTGGAAGACGATTCACGTCACCGACTTGAAAGTTGACAGTTGGATTGATCGCTTCCACGAACTGCCGCGCCCCCTTGCTGTTCAAAAGACAGACTAGCGTCGCGGGGTCCTCATCAAAGACGGACGAGCCGGCGACATCGAAGATGCTTCGATACCGATGGGCTCGCGCAAGAAAGCGACGTGCAATGGTAGTGAACGCGACTCCCGGCACGAAGTAGAGTCGCTCGCACTGCGGCCCCTGGCCGTACGCCTGATGAAGCGCGAGCCGGATCTCTAGTCCTTCCAGAGTCCAGAGGACAGCGTCCGAGAGCGGCTCGATCCAGGCCTTTCCTTCGGCGCCCTTGATGTAAGGAACCCACTTTGATTTTGGAATACGCGATTCGGAGACACGAACGGCATCCAAGTCGCCAGGGTATACTTCCCACGGTGCTCGAACGAATCTTGCATTGTCGGAGGTCTTCATTCCCACGCGGACTCGCGAGGACTGCCCCAACTTTGGCGTTCGCAGGTAGCGAGAAATGTAGTCAGGCGTCCACTGATAGACAATGGGGCAGCCATGGATCTGCCGGATGAGTGCTCCGGAAAACCCAAACCTCTCCAGCTGGCAGAGCAACTCGGCTTTCTTGTCTCCCAGGGCGCGCAATGCGATTGCGCCACTCTCGGAGCCGGGTGCCTGTCGCAGCACCAACATCGCGGCCTCCACGCCCGGCACCGCTTCGAAGCCACCGGTTCCCAGGTCTGACAAGACGCAGACCTCAGAAGCTTCGAGGAGTCGTTCTCGGAAGGCTCGAAAGTGACCAATGAACATCCAGCTGCGGATGGTAACTAGGCTTACGAGTCCCCAACGGCGTGCAAGCTGCAAACTTCGCTCGATGAAGACCGAGTAGAGATCCTCTTTTGCCAGAGGGTAGTTTCGATCAAAATAGGAGCTGTCGGCCAAGCGCTGGGTCCCTTGATACGGCGGATTCCCCGCGACCACGTCGTACAGCCCCTCTTTCACAATCCGAATGAACCGCACGCCCGACGCAAGCTGCTCGCCATCAAGCCGTAGGCCGAGGTCCTCCGCAGCCGAGTGCTTGGTGAGGAACCGCTCTAGCTTGTCCAGCACGGTCGCCTTGGCCTCGCCCAAGGAGAGCTTCACCTGCTGCGTGGCGAAGCCATTGAAGAGATCTCCTTGCCCCGGCAGCCCACGTTCGATGTCCAGCCCAGCCGACCGCAGCGCTTCGTCGACCGCCGAGTCCACCTTCAGCAGCGTGCCAAGGTGGTTCACGCCGGCCAGGGCCGAGATCAGGCGCCGCGTCAGGTCTTCGGGAATGCCGGCTTCACGCTTCAGCTCGCTCCGCAGCTGCACGAGCGACGGATCGTCATCGGCCAAATTCGCGAGCTGTAGCGTCGGGGCCACCAGGTTAACGCGGCTGGGACGCGCCCCGGGCGAAAGCGTTCTCGCCTTCAGGTACAGCGCCGCAGCCGCGATTTGGATAGCTCGCGGATCGATGTCCACGCCGTGTAGGTTGTTCTCCAGAATCGACTCGGCGATCTGTTGGTCCGTGACCTCGACCTTCCGCTGGCGCGACTCCTCGCGGTACATCTTGACCAGTAGGTCGAACGCGATCACCAGGAAGTGGCCTGAGCCGCACGCGGGGTCGAGCAACTTCAGCACGCGAATCGAGTCGGGCGCTTTCGCTACCGCGTCCTCAGGAATCGGCTGCGGCACGTAGTACTTCCACGCGTCTTCCAGCGCGCCTTCGATGGGCATCAACGCATCGAGCGCCACCTCACCGGCTTCACGCTTCTTGCGCCACTCGCCGCGCCGAGCATCCAGAACAGGCAGAACGCGGTCCGCATCCGGCACCCACCCGTTTTTTTTGCAAATGCAGAGCCAGGTCAGACCGAGGCTGTTTTGGAGCAGCCACTCGACCATGTAGCGCTCGGTGAACATCTGCGTCTTGGACGCGATCTCGTGCGGCTCGATCTTGCC
>Ga0163144_10029316_pt1 | contig 10571 bp, 12 predicted proteins | sample OliLak19BULKMAT1_FD_123175 | JGI IMG/M metagenome (GOLD analysis project Ga0163144, IMG submission 123175) | Freshwater microbial mat bacterial communities from Lake Vanda, McMurdo Dry Valleys, Antarctica - Oligotrophic Lake LV.19.BULKMAT1 | ecosystem: Environmental > Aquatic > Freshwater >...
CGAGCCCTGCTTCTTGTCGACCTCACGCCGCAGGTCGGAGACGACGGTTTCCCAGGACGAGGTCGCGGCGCGGACGGATAGAGTCCCGTCGATCGCGCACGTCAGCGCGATGGTGACCTCCTGGTTGGGCAGCGCGGACGCGGGCGGCAGCTCGACGGGCAGCGTCGGGTAGGCCAGCAGCGGCGCCGTCACGAACAGAATAACGAGGAGCACGAGGCTGATATCGATCACCGGGATGATGTTCACCTCGGTCACGGGCTCCGGCTCCGGCGAGTTGGCGCGCATGCGCATCAGCGCGTATTTGGCCATGGTCAGCGCGCTCCCGGATCGGCGATCTGGACGAGCGCGACCGTGCCGCCCGCGGCCTGCACGCACTCGAGCGCCGCGACGACCTGTCCGTGAGCGGTCTCGAGCTCGGGCGAGACGAAGACCTTGCGGTCGGTGCGGGGCTGGAGCTTCTCCTTGAGATAGACGGTCAGCTCGGCTCCCGCGGTCATCAGCTTGCCGTCCATCACGAAGCCGGCCGCCGTGACGGCGAGCACGAGCACGGCCTCCGGCTCGCGCTGGGTCAGGATCTCCGCGCGCGTCGGCATCGCGGCCTGCGCCTTCGCGGCGGCGGTCTGGACCTTGAGCATCGACTGCGCGGCCATCGGCGAGAGCACGAGCAGGATGATCAGCAGGACGAGCGAGACGTCGGCCAGCGGCACGACGTTGACGTCGCTGATCGCCGCGGGCTCGTCGTCCTTATGAAACGGGCTGCCCGCCATGGTCCTCCAGCAGCTGCGCCATTTCCAACACCCAGAGGTCGGCGGTATTCAGCCGGTGCCTCGCGGTCAGCGTGAAGTAGTTGTAAAGGAGAGCGGCCACGACGGCCAGGCCGATCCCGAAGGCCGTCGCGACCAGCGCCTCCGAGATGCCGGCCGCCACGACGGACGGCCCGCCCGCGCCCGCCGCGGACAGGTCATGGAAGGCGCGCATGATGCCGAGCACCGTGCCCATCAGGCCGATCAGGGGCGAGATGAAGCTCGCCGTGCCGAAGAGCCCGACGCGGCGGTTGAGGCCGAGGCTCAGGCGCTGGCGGTAGAGCTGGAACGCCTCGACGAGCTTCTCGGTGTTGGCCGTCTCGAGGCCCAGAAGGCGCGTGATGGCCTCCCCCATCAGCGAGGTGTCCTTGCGCGCGATCGCGATCGCGCCGGCCTTGTCGCGCTGCTCGAGGCGGTCGCGCACGCGCTCCCACATCGCGGTAGGCATCTTTTGGGCGAACCAGTAGGAATAGATCCGTTCCAAGGCCTGCGCGAAGATCGCCAGCGACAGCACGAGCAAAATCGGCATCGCGATGCTGATTTTCAACATGTCCAAAAAGGTCATTTCGCCCATGGCGGGAGTATAACGCGGCCGTCAAAACTCCGCAAGGCCGGGACTGTTAAGGGCTAGGCCGTTCGGCGGCCAGGGGATGGGCCCGAAGACCCCCGACGAAAGGCCGCGCCCCCGCTATCCTCAAGGCATGAACATAACCCGCCTCGTCCTCGCCTTCCTGCTGACGACCGCCTCGCTGCCGCTGCGCGCCCAGGTCTCCGCATCTCCGGAAGCGGCCTCGCCCGCCAAGGCGACCTGCCCCTGCGACGACTATCGGTTCAAGCCCCTCAACGACAAGGCGCGCGCGGTCGCCGAGTACTGGACCGCGCGCCGCAAGTACAAGACCACGGGCGGCGTGGCCTCCATCTTCGGGCTGTTCGGGATCCTCGCGCGCCACCAGGGCGCCGTTCAGGAGGCCTCGAACGCGCTCGGGGAGGCGCAGGGCGAGCTCGCGGTCGCCCGCGAGAAGGCCGAGCGCCTCGGCGGCATCAAGACGACCAACGGCGACGACAAAACCGTCGAGGTCAAGCTCATCAAGGGCGTCGACTACACGATCACGCCGTAGGCGCTACCGCTTGATCAGGGACTTGTCGCTAGTGAGGGTCTCGAGGCGCTTGCGCGCCGTCTCGAAGGTCGCGCTCCCCTTGGCCGCGCTGCGCAGCACCTCCGCGTAGAGCGGCGCCGCGGCGCCCGGGTTGTCCTCGAGCTCGAGCATCAGCCCCAGCCGCAGCAGCCCCGACAGCCGCGCCGCGTCGTCCTTTGGCGACAGCGCGCGCAGGCGCTCGTAGGCGTTCTTCGCCTCGCTCGTCCGCTTGCGGCGCTCCTGCACCCGTCCGAGGGCGTAGAGCGCCTTCATGCGCTCGTCGACGCCCGTCGCGCGCGCGTACGCGTCGGCCGAGCCGGCCAGATCGTCCCGGTCCTCGCGCAGCTTCGCGGCCTGCGCCCACGCGAACGAGGCCTTCTCGTGCTTGGGGAATTTCGCCGCGAAGCCCGACCACGCCTTCTCCGAGTCTCGCGGCTTTCCGCCCTTCGCGAGGGCCAGCGCGCGGTTAAAGGCGGCGTCCGCGGCGTCGGCGCCCGTGCCTCCGACGCGCGCGTACGCGGCGGCCGCCCCGTCCGCGTCGCCCGCCTCGTAGAGCATCGCGCCCAGCGCCATCGCGGCGTCGCGCACGCGCGGATGCTTGGGGTGAGTCGTCATGAACTTGCGGTACGCGCCCGCCGCGTCGTCGGTGCGGTGGAGCTGGCGCAGGGCCTCGGCGCGGTAGTAGCGCGCCTCGCCCGCGTTCGCCGCGTGCGGGTTGTCCTCGATATGCCGCCGGAAGAGCTGCTCGGCGCCGTCCCAGTCCTCCTTCTTGTAGGCCTTCGCGGCGAGGTCCCAGCGGATCTGCGACGCGAGCTGGTGGTTCGGGTATTTCGCGACGAGCGCGGGGAGCTCCGGATCCTCCTTGTTGTTCTGCCACGTCGCGACGAGCAGCAGCCCCTCGACCTCCTTCGTCTTGGCGTCGCCGGGCGCGCCGTCGAGGAACTTCTTGTAGAGCGGGATCGCGTCCGCCCAGCGCTTCTTGTTGTAGTGCACCTGCGCCATCAGCAGCAGCGCCTCGCGGTCGGCGTCCTTCGCCTCGGAGGTCCGCCCCATCAGGCGGTAGTGCGTCAGCGCGCGCTCCGAGCTGCCGAGGTCCGTGTAGAGCTGGCCCAGCTGCAGATGCGCGTCGGCCGCGTAGGCCGAGGCGGGGTGGCGCGTCGCGAGGTCCTCGAACGCCTCGGCGGCCTCCTCGGGACGCTCCAGCTTCTTGAGGCACAGCCCGCGCTGGTACTGCGCCTGCGCGCGCAGGGGGCTATCGGGGAAGCGCGCCGAGAAGTCGCGGTACGACTTTTGCGCGGCTTCGAGCTTGCGCTCGCGCTGCAGCAGATTCGCCGACGACAGGGCCGCGGACTCGCGAAGCTCGACGAGCCCCCATTTCGCGGCGGAGTCGTCCGCTCGCTTGAGCGCGTCGCGCGCGCGGTCGGTATAGCCCCTGCGGTCCCAATCGGCGGCGATCGCCGCGAGCGCGTACGCCTTCACCGGGGAATCCTGGCCCGACGCCGAGATCGCGCGGTAGTGCTCGGCGGACTCGACCCTCCTGCCGGTGCGCTCCTCGGCGACCGCGCGCCAGATCTGCGCCAGCGCGAGCCAGCGGTCCGTCGTGCCCGCCGCGTCGACCTCGGGCACGAGCTTAAGCGCGATCTCGTCGAGCCCCAGCGTCGCGAGCGCCGCGCCGATAAGGTGGATCGCCTTGCTCTTGAGCGCGGCGTCGCTGCCGGCGGCGAGCGGCTTCAGAAAGCGCACCGCGCGCGCGGCCTCGCCGCGGCGCAGGTGAAGCGCCCCCGCCGCGAGGTTCACCTCGGCGTTCTCGGGCCGCGACGGATACCGCCGGTGGAAATCGTACGCCTCCGCGAGGGCGGCCTCGACGCGGCCCTCGTCGATCGCCGCGCGGAGGCGGCCGAGCGATTCCTCGGCGGACGACGACGCGAGCGCCGGGACGTACGGCTCGTCGGCCTCCGCCGGCCCGGGCGTCCCGTTATCGGGCATCGCGGCGAGAAGGTTCTTCCCTTTCTCCGCCCACTCGGTCTCGGGATAGCGCTGGATCAGGATCTCGAGGTTGCGCCGCGCGTCGCTGTACTGGCCTTTCGCGAGCATGATCTCCGCGCTGCGGTAGTGGGTCTGCGCCGCGACCTCCGCGCGAGGCCCGCGGATCTTCGTGCCGATGTCGAGCGATCGCTGGAAGGTCCTCTCGGCGCCGCCGACGTTTCCGTGCGCGAGCTGGAGCTCGCCCATGACCGCCTGGGCCTCCATGTTCATGGAGTTGAAGCCGTCGCGCGACGGAGCGTCCTCGGCCGCCTTGTATTTAGGAGAAGCGGCCCGCGCCGCGGACGCGGCCAGGCAAAAAGCCAGCACGACGCTCGTCGAGCGCCTCATGTGCTTGAAGTGTAGAGGCCGCCCCGTTAAAAGTCAATCGCCCGCCGATGAAGAAGCTCAAGGTCGCGCAGCGCGTGCTGCGGGTGCGGCGCGACGGGTGCCGCCGGAGCGGGAAGCGGCGCCGGGAGGAACGCGGGCTTGAGGGCGGCGGGCAGGGGCCGCGGGAGCAGCACGGCGTCGACGATCGCGCCGGGCAGGTACATCGGGGTGACCTTGATCTTGGGAAGCGCGCCGGGAAGGATCAGGGCGCCGCCTTCGACCGTCGGAAGCCTCATCGGCGCCATGGCGGCTTGGGCGGAAAGGGCGGGCCCAAGCGCGAGAAGCAGAGCGAAAAGGTTCTTGATCTTCATGCCCTCATGATACCGCGCGCGAGCGGAGGCCTTCGAGGACGCGAGTCAAAGACGAGGCTTGACCTCGGTCAACTGAGCGAGGTCAATCATGACGTGAAGCGGAACGTCACGCGGCCCCAGACCTCCTCGCCGCCCGCTTTCGCGGTCACGGGCTGGAACCGCCAGCGGCTCAGCGCCTTGATCGCGCGCGCGTCGATGTCGGGAAAGCCCGACGTCTTCTGGATCACGGCGCCGCTCTTCACGCTCCCGTTGGGCAGCACCTGGAAGCGCACGGTGACCGACAGGCTCAGGTTGCGGGTCGCGACCCAGTCCGGGCTCGTCGGCGAGACGCGCACGAGGATGCGCCGGCTGCCGAGCGGACCGTCCACGGAGAAGGACACGCCTCCGCCGCCGCCCTCCGGGCCGATGCCGCCGCCCGTCGCCTTCTTGTCGATCAGGTCCGACCCTCCGCTGCCGGCCGCGTCGCCGGGATCCGTCGATTCGGCCAGTGCCGCTGCCGCGGAGGCCTTGCGCGCCCCGGCTAGCTCGGCCTGGCCGCCTCCGAGCCCGCCGCCGTCGCCGGACTCGTTGTCGCCGAAGGCTCCGCCGTCGCCGCCCTTGCCCGCGACGGGACCGCCGGCCATGGGCCGCCCCTTGCGTGCGGAGCCTCGGCCGCTCGGCGCGGGCGCGGCCCCCGCCTCGAGGACCTCGTCGGGGTCCTCCATCGTCGCGAGCGCGGAGGAGAGTTCCGCGCGCTTCGCGGCCTTGGCGGCCTTGAGCTCCGCGGCGACGCGCTTCTGCTCGGCGAGCGCGGCGGCCTTCTGCTCGGCCGCGTCGCGCGCGGCCTCGGCGCGGCGCTCCGCCTCCGCGCGCGCGACCGCGGCGCGTCGCTCGCGCTCGAGCTTCTGCTGCGCCGCGAAGGCGTCGCGCTCGGCCTTCGCCTCGGCGGCGCGCTCGGCCGCGAAGCGCTTCTTCTCGGCCGCGAACTCGGCGGCGGCGGCCTTCGCCGCGGCGGCCTTCTCCGCGATGACCGCCTTCGCGGCCCGGTCGCGCTCCGCGTTGAGGCGCCGCGACTCGGCCTGCCGCTCGCTCGCGCGCTTCACGGCCTCGGCGTCGACCGTCGGCTTCGCGAGCGGCTTCGGCTTCGCGGCGGCCTTGGCCTTATTCACGGTCGAGCCGGCCTTCTCGACCTTCGATTTCACGGCCGCGGGCCTGGGGTTCGGCTTCGGCTTGGGCTTCACGTCGACGGCCCCGCGCTTGATCTTCTCGCGCTCGAAGACGCCCGGCCCGTGCTTCGGCGCGAGGTTCGAGCCGTCGCCGCCCGCGAGCCGCGGCTGGACGATCGGCTCGACGACGGGCGGCGGCAGCGGGATCTCGGCGACGAACTCGACGGGGATCGCCTTTTCCGGCGCCTTCAGCCCGCCCCAGCTGATGACGGGATTGAAGGAGAGCAGCGCGCCGTGAGCGATGATCGCCGCGAGGTAGAACGGCGCCTCGTGGAACCAATCGGGCTCGATCTGCTCGCGCCAGGACATGCTCGAAGGATAACCGGGTCTCGCGGCTCGCGCAAGGCTGAAGCCTCGGGTTATTCACAATATAGTTCCGCCTCGAGGTGATGCAGGTGGTCTAAAATCTGTGTCTATCAATATAGGCATAAAATAAAGAGACACCGGTTCCCCCGGGTAATCCGTATAATGCGGCGTGACGCGGAGATGGCTGCACTCCCCCGCCTTCGATCTCGGCTGGTTCGCCGGACCCGGCGTGCTGACCGCGCTCGCCGTGATCCTCATCCCCGCGCTGCGCGCGCCCGAGACGCCGCCCTGGGGCTGGCTCCTGTTCGTCGTGTTCATCGACGTCGGCCACGTGTATGCGACCCTCTACCGGACCTATCTCGATCCCGTCGAGTTCCCGCGCCGCCGCGCGCTGTATCTCTTGATCCCGCTCGCGTGCTGGCTGGGCGGCGCGCTCCTGTACCGGATCTCGGCGCTGACCTACTGGCGCGCGCTCGCCTATCTCGCGGTGTTCCACTTCGTCCGTCAGCAGTACGGCTTCATGCGCGCCTACGCGCATCTCGAGGGGCGCAAGGAGCCCTGGGAGGAGAGGCTCGAGGCGGCCGCGATCTACGCGACGATGCTCTATCCGCTGGTTTACTGGCACGCGGACCCCGCGAGGAAGTTCTGGTGGTTCGTGCAGGGAGACTTCGTGGGCCTCAACCGGCTCGCGGGGCCCTGGGCGGGGTGGCTCTACGCCGCGATCCTCGGCGCCTTCCTGGGCCGGCAGCTCGCGCGGCGCGGCGTCGGCCTCGAGGTCCATCCCGGCAAGGTCGCGATCGTCGCCTCGACCGCGATCGCGTGGTACGCCGGGATCGTCGCGACGAATTCGGACTTCGCCTTCACGATCACGAACATCGCGGCGCACGGTGTGCCTTACCTCGCGCTCGTCTGGCTCTACGGCAACCGCACGTGGAAGGACGGCAGCTGGCGCGAGCTTTGGCACCGGCCCGCGTCGCTCGCGCTCTTCGCGGGCGCGCTCCTGCTGCTCGGCTACCTCGAGGAGGGCGTCTGGGACGTGCTCGTCTGGAAGGAGCACGCGCAGCTGTACTTCGGAGCGGCCGTCGACTTCGCTCCGGCGGGCGCCGTCGCGGCCCTCCTGATCCCGCTGCTCGCGCTGCCGCAGGCGACGCACTACATGCTCGACGCCTGGCTCTGGCGCTTCGACGGCAGCAATCCGGGCCTGCGCGAGCGATTAATCGGCTTGACCGGCCCGGCCCCAAGCGCGATAATCTCGAAAGCTCAATGATCGAACGAAAATGCCCCTCGTGCGGCGCGATGATCCCATTCCGCGTCTCGATCGATCTTCTCGCGGTCTGCCCGTTCTGCCGGAGCCTCGTCCAGCGCAAGGACCTCGATCTGGAGAAGCTGGGCGTGTCGGCGCAGCTGCAGGCCGACGGCACGCCGCTGCAGGCCGGCTCGCGAGGAGCCTATCGCGGGGCCGCGTTCGAGATCGCGGGCCGCGTCCAGCTCGAAACGCCTCACGGCTTCTGGAACGAGTGGTTCCTCGTGTTCGCGGACGGCCGCCGCGGCTGGCTCGGCGAATCGCAGGGCGCCTACGCGGTGAGCTTCGACGCCGCCGTGCCGGTTCCCCCGCTCGCCTCGCTCAAGGTGCTCTCGAAGGTCGAGCTCAAGGGCGCCTCTTATCAAGTGCTCGAGCTCATCAGCGCCAAATATCTAGCGGCCGAGGGCGAGCTGCCGTTCAAGCCGCCGCTCGGCGAAAGCGCGCCGTCCGCCGACCTGATCGGCGAGAACGGGACGTTCGGCACGATCGACTATTCCGAGGATCCGCCCGCGGTGTTCCTCGGGGAATACCAGGACTTCGACGCGCTCGCGTTCACGAACCTCAAGCCCATCGAAGGCTGGCCTTGAGCGCGCGCTTCGACTGCCCCGGCTGCGGCGGCCCCCTCACGCTGCGCGCCGAGGGCGTGAGCCTGAGCATCGCGTGCCCGCACTGCGGCGCGCTGCTCGACGCCAAGGACCCGCGACATCAGGTGCTCGCGCGCTACCGCGCGAAGCTCGGCGCGCCGCCCAAAATCCCGATCGGCACGCGCGGCACCGTGCGCGGCGACTTGCTCGAGGTGGTCGGCCTTCAGCGCCGGGCCGTGCGCTATTCCGGGGTCATCTATTCCTGGGACGAATACCTTCTCTGGAACCCGTACAAGGGCTACCGCTGGCTCGTGGAGTCGAACGGCCACTGGATCCTCCTCAAGACGCTCGAGACGAAGCCGAAGGAGGTCGACGGTGGCTGAGCCGATGAGCTGCCCGAAGTGCAAGGCTCCCCTCGAGTCCCACATGATCTCGGAAGGGGTCGTCGTGTTCCATTGCCCCTCCTGCTTCGGCGCGCTGTACGAGACGGAGGATCTGGGCGTCCCCCTGAACGCCGCGGGCTCGAAGCCCTCGGGCTGCGCGTGCCCGCGCTGCCGCAAGCCGATGGAGACGCTGACCGCGTACGAGGGCATGCTCGAGGTCGATCGCTGCACCGAGTGCGCCGCGCTCTGGTTCGACGCGGGCGAGCTGCAGATCCTGCGCAGGCTGTCGGGCAAGGAGGATCTGGTCAAGAAGAGGGCGGCGGCCGCCAAGCCCGCGGGCGCGACGAAAAAGACGACCATGGACGAGCCCGCCCCGGTCCCGCCGGAGATGTCGGGCATGAGGAACATCGACGAGATCCGCTCGCCCACGATCGAGCTCGACGGCCGCGTGTACCACCACTTCCAGACGAGCGTGCCCGTGACGACCTCGGTGCTCGGCGAGTTCCCATGGATCGCGAAGGTCGGCGACACCGCCCGCATGCGCGACTTCATCAGCCCGCCCTACCTCCTGTCGCATGAGGTCGCCGAGAAGGAGTCCACCTGGAGCGCCGGCGAGTACCTCGAGCCCGAGGAGGTCTGGACGGCGTTCGCGCTACCGGGCTCGCCTCCGCCCAAGACCGGCGTCTCGCCCGCGCAGCCCAATCCGTGGGCGGACCAGGTCCCGTCGATCCTGGTCTCGTTCGCGCTCGCCGCGGCCGCGTGCGTGGGCGCGTACCTCTATTTCGCCTCGACCGCCTCGCAAGCCGCGGTCTTCGAGGGAGGCTTCTCCGTCGCCGCGGCCGAACCGGAGCGGTCGCGCGTGACCGAGGTGTTCGAGGTCAAGGGCCGCGTCTCGAACCTCCAGGTGAAGCTCGACACCAATCTCGACGGGCAATGGGCTTCGATCGGCATGGCGCTCATCGACGCCGACACCGACCGCGCGCTCGATTTCGGGCGCGATCTGTCCTACTATCACGGCTACGAGGACGGCGAGTCCTGGAGCGAGGGCAGCGCGCGCTCCACGTTCTACGTGCCGAGCGTTCACCCGGGCCGGTACTACCTGCGCGTCGAGCCCGAGACCGACTCCCCCGCGCTCTCGTTCCGGGTCGCGGTCACGCGCGACGTCCCGCTCACGCGCCTGCCGCTGATCGCGCTCGCGCTGCTCGCGCTGCCCGTCGTTTGGGCCGTCATGCGCCGCGACGCGTTCGAGGGCTCCCGCTGGATGGAGAGCGATCACCCGCGCTCGTCCGCGGGCGACGACGACGAGGACGACGAATGAGCCGCTGGTACCGCTTCTACGCGTTCTCGATCGCCGCCGCCTGCGTCTGGGCGCTCTACACGGGCTGGTGGATCACGCCCGTCGAGCGCGTCTCCGGCGTGCCGAAGTCCGTCCGCGACAATCCCGGCTCCTATCGTTCCCATTATTCCGGCCACCATCGATACTACGGAGGAAAGTGATGAAAAGCATACTGGACGCGCAGCACCTCGTCGGCGCGATCGTCTACTCGGGGCTCGGAGCCGCCGTGTTCTTCGCCTGGTTCGTGATCTTCGACAAGCTCACCCCCTACGATCTCTGGCAGGAGGTCGTCGTCAAGCAGAACCGCGCGCTGGCGACCGTCATCTCCGGGCTCTCGATCGCGATGGGCCTGATCATCGCGGCCTCCATGCTCGGCTGAAGCCGTGAACCTCGCGCTGTACGCGTCGGTCTTCATGGTCGCGACCTGCGGGCTCATCTACGAGCTCGTGGCGGGCTCGCTCGCGAGCTATCTGCTCGGCGACACGGTCCTGCAGTTCTCGACCGTGATCGGAGCGTACCTGTTCGCGATGGGCGTGGGTTCGTGGCTGTCGCGGTTCGTCGGCAAAGGGCTCGCGGCGCGCTTCGTGCAGGTCGAGATCCTGGTCGGCGTCGTGGGCGGCTTCTCCTCGACCTTCCTGTTCCTGGCCTTCGCGCACGCGGCGAGCTTCCGCGTCCTTCTTTACCTCGTCGTGTTCGTCGTCGGTACGCTCGTCGGGCTCGAGATCCCGCTGATGATGCGCATCCTGAAGGACCGGCTTGATTTCAAGGATCTGGTCTCGCAGGTCCTGACGA
>Ga0163144_10029317_pt1 | contig 10571 bp, 17 predicted proteins | sample OliLak19BULKMAT1_FD_123175 | JGI IMG/M metagenome (GOLD analysis project Ga0163144, IMG submission 123175) | Freshwater microbial mat bacterial communities from Lake Vanda, McMurdo Dry Valleys, Antarctica - Oligotrophic Lake LV.19.BULKMAT1 | ecosystem: Environmental > Aquatic > Freshwater >...
GCTTGATTAACATTTTTGTACCCAAAGGTGCTCTTCATTGCGTCGAAGGCGGTTTTGAGTTGAGTCTGTACTGATTCCATACCCATTTTGAGAGCGTTGAGCTCTGAAATTAAAATTATGTAATGCTTCTTCAAGAAGTATCCATGTTAACACTTCGTCTAAAGTTTCTTTCGCAGATCGCTGCAGCCAGATTCAGGACGAGTAAGGTCCTGAATCGTAGCTAAGCGACTGCACTGAAGATTTATAGTCGCCGACGGCTCCTTAAATCTTTTTGCCTGTCGGTCGTGCTACACGGACCTTCTTTCGCTTCTCGCCTTCGCCTTCTGTCGTGTACCCAACTCGGACTGGCTTGTCGCCGTCCATGAGTGCAACGTTTGAGACGTGAAGTGGCATGCTCTTTTCTACAATTTGACCTTGTGAACGAGAGCGGCGGTTCTTTTGGTGTCGCTTGACGACATTGATGCCTTCGATAATTACCTGATCGGTTGCCTTCATTGTTGTGAGGACAGTTCCGGTCTTTCCTTTATCCTTTCCGGCAATCACCTTTACGGTATCTCCTTGCTTGATTTTCATAGACGAAACAATTAGACAACCTCTGGTGCGAGGGAGACGATTTTCTGGTAACCAGCTTCTGCAACTTCACGTGGGATTGGACCAAAAACACGGTTGGCTTTTGGTTCCTTCTTTTCCTTATCAACGAGTACAACGGCGTTGTCATCGAAGCTTACGTATGAGCCGTCGTTTCGACGGTATGGCTTGCGCTGACGCACTACCACTCCGTACACCACGTCCTTCTTCTTTACTGGCTTACGTGGCTCTGCAGTTTGCACTGAGAGAACGACCATCTCGCCGAGTTCAGCATAGCGCTTCTTTGAGCCACCAAGGACCTTGAAGACGCGTCCGATTTTACCACCAGAGTTATCGGTGATTTTTACTATTGATTGTGGCTGAATCATACTACTTTGTGGTTACGAGCGCGAAACGCTTCCGCTTCGAGATCGGGCGAACTTCGGTAATGTCGACCACATCGCCAACTTTGGCGGTGTTTCCTTGATCATGCACCAAGAACTTCTTCGTGCGGCGCATGAACTTCTTGTATTTTGGGTGCTTCACGTACCGTTCAACGGCAACCGTGATAGTGTCAGTCATTTTGCTGGCAACTACGGTACCTTTAAGGACGCGACCCTTGCTGTTTTCTGCAGTAGTCATACTAATTAGTAGTGTTCTTACGGCGGGTAGTGAGCTCAGTGAGCGCACGGGCAATCTCGGTCTTGGCAGCACGGATAATGCTGGCCTTGCGGCTCATCACATCCTTGAATCGCTCAGCGCGGACGGTCTCACGACCCTTTTCCACGATTTCGGCGAGTTCTTTGTCTGACTTCTTGATGATGTCTTGCATGCTAATCATACGACAGTCATTGATTACACCCGTGTGTCTTCACGACGCACGAACTTGGCTTTTAATGGGAGCTTTGCGGTTGCCTTTCGAAGGGCTTCGCGGGCAATATCTTCTGGTACGCCGTCAACCTCAAAGAGGATACGGCCTGGTTTTACTTCAAATACAAAGTGGTCTGGATCACCCTTACCCTTACCCATCGGTACTTCGGCAGCCTTCTTGGTTACCGGTCGATCTGGAAAGATGCGAATCCACGCGCGTCCACTCTTTCCCATAGTTCGGGAAATAACGCGACGAGCAGCTTCGATTTGGTTTGATTTCACGCGAGCGCCTGAAGTCGCTTTGAGACCGTACTCACCGTGCGAAACGGTGATACCACGAGTGTCGGGACGATTTCGTCGTTCGAGACTCATGCGGTCGCTCTGCCACTTGCGGTGCTTCACTTTCTTTGGGAATAACATACGCAATTACTTATTTAGCTGCTCGAGGAGCGCGGGAGGTAGCTGGTGCACGGCGTGGTGCCTGCTCTTCACGTCCAGCTTTCCGGTCAGCGAACACTTCACCTCGGTAGATCCACACCTTGATACCAATCACACCATACGGGAGATTAGCTTCGACGCGAGCAAAATCGATGTCAGCGCGAAGGGTCTGGAGTGGAATACGACCTCGTTTGAGTTCTTCAACCCGAGCCATGTCAGCTCCGCCGAGACGGCCACCGAGCTTAATTCGAACTCCCTCGACATCGCGATTCGCCATCACCTTTTCTACTGTCTGCTTCATAACTCGACGGAACGTAAGACGTTTCTCGAGACCTTCAGCAATCATTTGACCAACGAGTCGGGCACTTGATTCTGGAGAGCGAATTTCTTCGATATCAATTTTGAGCTCAAGCTTATCAATCATCTTTTGTGACCGAAGGAACATATCAATCTCTTTTTTGAGCTTGGTAATACCTTCTCCACTACGACCGATGATAAGGCCGGGGCGAGCAGTCTTGATAATAATGCGAATGTCCTTTTGGCTGCGCTCAATTTCGATAGTGTCAGTCGACATACCTTTAAGGCGTGTCTTCAACATCTTGCGGAGTGCTGCGTCAACGCGGAGGTACTCACGGAACTTCTTTGGGTCAGTGGTGAACCAGCGGCTACGCCAGTCACGGTTGATGCCAATGCGTTGAATGTATGGATGTGCAACGTGTGTCATAGCTTATTTTTTGAGGCCGAGCTCGACGGTAATGTGGCTGTTGCGCTTGTTGATACGAGACGCAGAACCACGCGCGCGCGGCATAAATCGCTTGTAAACCACCCCTTTATCGACAGCAACTTTCTTTACGAAAAGTTGTTCGATGGTCTTTCCTTCGAGCTTTGCGTTAGCAACTGCTGAATCGATAACCTTAGCAAACGGACCAGCCGCTTTCTTATCAGCGAAACGGAGGGTTGCGAGTGCGTCGGCTACTTTTTTGCCGCGTACAAGATCAGCGAGCAAGCGAACCTTGCGCGGTGACTGTCGGTAGTTTTTTAGAAATGCTTTCATACTAATACCATTACGCCTTAGCAGCCTTAGCAGCAGAGATTTCTGCTTCCTTCTTCTTCTGATCGAGCTCCTTCTGCATCTTACCTCCGTGTCTCCAGAACTTCTTCGTCGGTGAGAATTCACCGAGCTTGTGACCAACCATTTCTTCGGTTACGAGAACCGCAACATGGTCTTTGCCGTTATGGACGCCGAAGGTGAATCCAACCATTTCTGGTGAGATGACCGAGCGACGAGCCCACGTCTTGATGGCACCACCCTCTCCGGGTTTCTTTCCGGCGATTTTTTTGAGAAGCTTCTCGTCAACGTATGGTCCTTTATATAATGATCTCGACATAATGAGTACAGACAGGTCAGTAGTGGCGAACTTCTTCGTCGTCACGGTTTTGTCGGTGTCACGGTACATATGTACCGCTCCTTGAACAAAACCTGCACTCCTTGAATTTCATCCACTTCAGCCTGTTTTATCTAGAATGACTAGTGTTAGTTGATAACCCGCATGATGGGATAGCTCGTCTATTACATAAACGAGCCGCACAGTGGCGGCGTGAGTGAGAGTCTCATAGAAAAGCAGGTAACGGCCGACCTTCTGTGAGACTCTCATTCCATTATTTCTTTGATTTACTGGTCTTTAAACCAGTGAGCGACAAAGGTTGGAACGGGATAAACATACCGAAAATAGTGCACAAAGTCAACTAACCCTTACACTGGCGGGGGTGTTACAGTACATGGAGTATAGTACACACACGAGCAATGGGAGGAAATCATGGCTCAACAGCAATTTAACCAGCAATCTCTAGAGCGTGCCATACAGGCCGGTCAGACAGATTTTTCTGAGTGCATCATAACGTCAGAAGTGACGTTACTATCGCCCAACCTTGAAAGGCTTTGTTTTGACAAGGCTGATCTTGGACCCGCCTTCATCATTACGGGTTGGCATTCAACAAACGGACGATTCTCTGCCGAAGGTGCACGGGTCAAGGAACTGCGCTTCAACGAGGTCAGTATTTTCCAGATTAACTTGGCGTTCATGACCGCAACCTATTGGTTGCAGATGAACATATCTCGTTCAAAACGGTTACTTCTGACCAGAGCTCAATTGCTGAACGGATTCAAGTTTGTGGACACTCGTGCCCACACCCTTGATCTAGTTGGATGTGAGTCGACACGAAGCTTTTTTGATGAGCAGGCGTTTGAAGATATTGTGTCTGATGACGCCAACCTTGGCGATCGTACTGGTCAGCGTCTCGGTGACACCCCTCACCGACACGTAGCCTGAAAGGGTCCTCTTGTGAGGTTATACACAATTTATTAACGGCCGGCCCATCTTTGGTCCGGTCGTTTTTTGATTCGTTGACAAAAATTCAAAAGATGATTCTATTGAGTGGGTACGTTCATCTCAGACAGGAGTTCACGTGATGACCATCTACCGACCTGGTCAGTACCTTGAAACCCTGACCAACGAGCAACTTATCGAACGTCTCCACGCAACTGGATACGTACAACACACTCGCTTCTCTGAAGCGATTTCCCTCCAACTGCAATTGATAAGTCGACCATACATAAAGCTAAGTGACTGTGACTTTGCGTACGGACTAGACCTCCGCAACGATCGCATCTTGCGCGACATATCGTTCGAAGGGTCTCGGTTTGCAGGTGACTGCAGTTTCGACTTCTTCACCACAAAGATTGTCTCGTTCACAGAAATTGATGCTGCGAATGCAACATTCAGTTTCGAGCGACTGGCTGTCGCAGCTAATGAGAATGCTGATGTGTGGCTGAGTCTCAAACCAGGCACGTTGCCACCAAAGTTGGAGACGGATGACAAAGTGGTTAGGGAAATGTTTCGGCGACTTCAAAACGCCACAACATTCGTCTCTTACCAAGAAGCGAAAGCAGAGCTCGAGTAAGGCCGGAACGTATGTTCCGGCCTTTTTTCTTTGTATGCTAGGCTACACCTATGCCAAAGCCACGCGGTCGCGAACACTCTACGTTAACTGAGACAGCCACCCTGGTTGTTCGTGCGCTCGAGACCATTCCGGGAATTAAAATGATTGCGCCAGGAGAGATTCGCACTAACCGCCGCGGCGCCGGTGGTCGATTCGTCACTATTGTCTACACGAGAGCGGGATTTGAACTGATTATTAGTGGCCAAAGTACCCAACGCGTCGCGGTGCACTGCACCGTACCACCACGCGACGTCGGCAAAGCACTGAAAGCTCATAAACGCCTAGCTCACGTCACCTTCAAAGAACGAGAACGAATGCCCGGAGTGTAGGTAGAACTCTTCTATTTTAAATGGTTTGACGCGAGACGATTTTAAAAAAAAGCGGCGAGGCCATTCTGGCCTCGCCGCTTTTTTGTTTATTACAGTTCGTCCTCTACATCATCGAGAAGGTCTTCAATTTCTTCAACGAGGTCGAGTACTTCATCCCAATCCTCGTCATCGAATGCATCATCAGCTTCATCGAGGAGATCTTTGGCTTCATCGAGGTAATCCTCAGCATCGCTCATATCCTCACCGTCGTCATCTGCCTCTTCAACTTCATCAGAGAGGTCACGATAGCGTTCCCAAGCATCATCGAGGTTATCTTCTGCATCGTCTTCATCTCCAGTACTCCCCCCTATCGCATCGAGTGCTTCGTCAATCAAATCTTCAGCTTTTTCAGCAAATTCAATCGCTTCGTCCCATTCTTCTTCATCAATCGCAATATCAGCTCGCTTAAGCTCGCGTTCAGCATCATCAAGTAGTTCTTCTGACTCCTCCACATCTTCACCATCTTCATTTGCTTCATCAATGTCTACTTCTGCATCATCAAAAGCTTCCCATACATCTTCGACGTATGTTTCGGCATCATCATCAGAAACTACACCGATTTCATCAAGCGCGTCTTCGAGGAGTTCTTCAGCATCAAGGGCATCACTCATTGCTTGGCGGTAGCTACGGCCATCAAGTGCCTCGACAGCATCGTCGTAGTAATCACGGGCCTCATCGAGCAAATCTTCAGCATCTCCGATATCTTCCCGATCATCTTTTGATTCAGCAATGAGATCTTCTACTTCTTCTATCAAATGAGCGATGTCTTCGATTTTTTCTTCAGTCTCATCTTTTTCTGATTCACCACCAGCATCCTCAAATACATCTGCAGCATCATCAACAACATTAGATGCATCACTATTTACTTCATCATAGTCACCAGCAAGGAAGCTTAGAATCAGTGCGTAGACGTCGACTCGTACGTCACGAATGTCTGCTTCGAGTTCAACTTGTTCGTCCGCATCAGCATCGTCAATCAGCTCGTCAGTTTCTTCAAGGAGGTCAATGAGTTCTTTGAGCCACGCTGCGGCTTTTATTTTTTCTATATCTGCTGAGGTGCTCACACCAGCCACAACTGGAGTAGGTGTCGGTACCACGGCAATTGGCGTGGTCGGGAGTTGTCCTTGTAGGTTACCTACCATCGAAAGTAAGTATGTTGCTCGAGATTTGTCACCGAAAATGCCAGAGCTTGGCGCTACTCCTTTCGCAGTCTGCCATTTAGCCACGGCTTGGCGGGTGAGTTCGCGAAAGAGCGATGTTTCATTCCCTGGTGAACCAGGGCCAGATTCAGCAATAACGAATCCGTTAGCATTTAAGAATTTTTGCAGACACCGAACATCTTCACCATCAACACCAACTTCAAGCGTACGTGTGAAGCCACACTCATTGCCTGATTGAGCGTGTGCTGGGCTAACAAATAAGGCACTACCAAATACAAGGGCAGCAAGAAGGTATATGTTCAGTGATAAAGAAAGTCTCATAGAATAATCGTTAATGTGTAATTACTCGTATTGTAACATTTTGTGTGGAGGAGGTTTTCCACGGTGGCAAAAAACACCCTGGGTGGGGTGTTTTTGTTTTACCTCTTTCGTCACAAGTCCTAATAAAATATGTTTTGTTCCAAAACTATTTTATTGGCTCGCGACCCCGCCTCGCTTATCGTGCTCGCTTTGCTCCGCGCGACATATCTCCGGCCGGGCAAATCGATACGTAAATGCAGCAGTGCATTTACTAAGTCACAAAAAAACCGGCCTAGGCCGGTTTTTTTGTGACTTATCGTTTACCCCCCATAAGTCGGCCTGGCTTGCGCCGTTCGACAATGAGTTTGTTTGAGTACTTCTTTGGTGAGCGAGTCTTCTGTCCCTTACCAGTCGGACGACCTTGTTTGGTGCGCTGACGGCGGTGACCTCGAGGACTACGACCTTCACCTCCTCCGTGTGGGTGGTCAACAGCGTTCTTCGCTGATCCACGAGTCTTTGGACGAAGACCCATGTGACGAGCACGACCCGCCTTACCAATATCCACGAGGCGATATTCTTCATTAGATACTTCTCCGACTGAAGCCCAGGCTTCTTTTGAAACCTTACGGATTTCAGTAGAAGGCATCTTGAGACTAGTGTGTGTAGCGTCTTGGGCTACTACTTCTGCGTAGTTACCAGCACTACGAGCGATTTTTCCGCCGCCGTTTGGCTTGAGTTCCACATTGTACACAAAGGTACCAACTGGAATCGCGCGGAGCGGGAGACGGTTACCGATAGCGATGCGGGCTGTTTCAGACACAATGAATTCTGAGCCTTTCCCGAGCTTTTGGGGCGCGAGAATGTATCGTCGTTCACCGTCTGCGTAACAAACAAGGGCGATAAAACCTGAACGGTTTGGATCGTACTCGATTGTTTCGACAACTGCCTTCACATCTTTCTTGTTGTAGGCGAAGTCCACCATTCGGTAGGTTCGCTTATTTCCGCCGCCACGGTAGTGCATAGTCGTACGACCATCACTGTTGCGACCACCAGTTGAGCGCTTGCCCTTAGTGAGGGACTTGAGCGGACGACTCTGCGTTGAGGTGAGCTTCTTCTTGTATTCGATTACTGAACCGTCGCGTCGTCCAGCCGAAGTAGGTTTATAGTGTTTCATAATTCTAATGTTAGAAAATAGTGGCTAGAGCCTTATCTTCCTAACGGATAATCTGCATCTCCAATATAAGGAGTTAATGTAGGGTTGCGGTAGATGAAATGCGAGGCGCGTAAGGAATCTGGCGCGAGCCGTACTCATTTGTACGGTGAGCGTCAGATTACCGCAACGCAACATAGCAGTTCGCTATCGCTACACTAAATTGATGGTGTCGCCCTTTTTAAGGTAAACGTACGCCTTCTTCTCACCAGCAACGTGCTTATCACGGTTGCGGCTACCAACATGGCGCTTCGCTGGTTTTTTGTTGACGATGTTTACTTTCACCGGCGTCACATTGTAGAGAGCTTTTACTGCTGCCATGACGGTGTACTTGGTTGCATCGCGTCGTACGACAAATGTGTAGACGTTATTATCATTCAGCGCGATTGCCTTTTCGGTAATGCGCGGGTGCATGATGATGCTCGCGAGATTGAAGTCAGTTGCGAGCGCTTTTGGAGCGGTCGATACAGCGGTAGCTTTCTCTACTTTGGGTTCTTTCTTTTTTCCAAAGAGAGCCATACTACTTTGACTTAGGGGTAGCTACTGTCACACGCTGCTCGAGGATTTCGAGCGCTGCTTGTGGTTCAGTGACTACAACGTACTTATAAGTGAGGAGGTCAACTGGGTTAACGTCCTTAGCCTGCATAACGGTGAAGTTACCGAAGTTGCGGAAACTGAGTTCAGTCGCGGCATCTCGCTTGGCGAGAATAACAACAGCTGCATTCTTTCGCTTCGTTGCAAGCATGGTCTGACCAGAGCCTGACGCAATTGCAGCAATAACTGCTTTTGCATCCTTGGTTTTTGGTTCATTCATCGAGAGTGAATCAACAAAGAGTACTTCACTGTCAGCAAGCTTCTTAGAGAAGACTGACGCGAGCGCTTTAGCCTTCACTTTCTTGTTGATTTTTACGCTGTAATCTTTGTCGTTTTGTGGTCCGTGAGACACTCCACCACCAACCCAGATTGGTGAACGGCGAGACCCGTGTCGAGCTCGTCCCGTTCCCTTCTGCTTCCATGGCTTCTTTCCTCCACCACGAACATCACCGCGTCCTTTTGTGTGAGCGGTACCAGCGCGAGCGTTAGCTTGCATACTGATGACCACCTCGTGTACGAGGTCTGGAGACCACGTCACTCCGAACACTGATTCAGGAAGTGTTACTTTACCTGATTCCTTTCCATCTTTTGAATATACTGTTGCGTTCATAGACGAGTGATTATGATCCGTAGACCTCGACTAATGTACCTTTTCGACCTGGTACTGCGCCACTAATGACGAGTGTGCTTTCTTCTTTGTTCACCTGGAGAACGATGAGGTTCTTTACGGTAACAGTATCGTTACCCATGCGGCCGGCCATACGCTTTCCTTTACGGACACGTTGGACACCACCAGCACCGATTGATCCTGGTTCACGTTCTGAGTGCTTCTGACCGTGTGAACGGCGACCACCGGCAAAACCGTGACGCTTGACCACACCCTGGAAGCCCTTACCCTTTGAAATTGCTGAGACGGTGATAGTGTCACCTGGAGCGAACATTGACACGTCGACAGTTCCTCCCTTCTCAAGACCATTGATGCTCGCTTCCGCGCCGGCTAGCGGACGGAATTCTCGAGCAACCGCGTACCCACCAAACTGAGCTCGTTGTGCTTTCGCAACGCGGTGCTCTTTTTGGACTTGTGTCGCAAGCTGCACTGCCTGGTAGCCATCTTTCTCAGTAGTCTTTACCTGCGCAATGAGCGCTGGTTGGACCTTGAGAACGGTGGCCGCACGGCAGGTACCGTCTGCTTCGAACACTTGGGTCATACCGGTCTTTGTTCCGACTATAAACTTCATGTGTATGAACCTATCTTATAAAAGCTTTCATTATAAGACCAACAACAAATCGCGCATTTTGGGCGCGGACACAAGTCCGCACGTCAAAACGCGCGATTTGTGCCCATTGGTCCGCCACGTGAGTGACGTACGTAGGTCTTTAAAAGCTGGTGGTGAGTATACTGATTTCTGGCTAGATTGCAAGGCTATGTTTGACAAGTAACACAATCTAAAGCATATTGTTACGTAGAGTAGAGTACATAAATCAAAATAGAGGGACTTCTAATGCAAGTTGTATATGCAACGGCCAATCCAGCAGTGACTGCTTCGATTTGGCCAATTTTTCGTGGTGGGGACATAACCCTCCGAGACTTGACTGAACTTGAGCGACAACAGGTACCCGAGAATGGCGCCACACTCAAGGAAAATGCCATTGCCAAAGCAATGGAGGTGGCTAAATTTCGTGGTGGGTTTGTCATCTCTCAAGATACCGGCTTCTACGTTGACGCTCTTGGTGGTTTACCTGGCGCCAGTCCGACCTGTTGGACAGGAAAGAAAGCGCCTCTTAAACACATCGAAGAAAAGCTTCTCGAGCTCATGAGGCAAACCACCAGAACTGAGCATCGTACAGCAATGTTCCGGTCCGTGGTGGCCGTCGTCACACCTGACCGCAAAATTCGTACGTTCACCGGCGAACTGCGCGGACATGTGGTAAAGCGACCACGAGGCTATCACATGGTCTCACCGTTCCCATATGACCGGGTGTTCATGCCCGAAAGTGAAGGCAAAGTTCTGACAGAGCTTAGTCCTGAACGTCGCGCTCAGATTACACACAGAGGTAAGGCGA
>Ga0163144_10029318_pt1 | contig 10570 bp, 7 predicted proteins | sample OliLak19BULKMAT1_FD_123175 | JGI IMG/M metagenome (GOLD analysis project Ga0163144, IMG submission 123175) | Freshwater microbial mat bacterial communities from Lake Vanda, McMurdo Dry Valleys, Antarctica - Oligotrophic Lake LV.19.BULKMAT1 | ecosystem: Environmental > Aquatic > Freshwater > Lake...
CGGTCTTCCGCCCGACGCCCGTTCTTCCGCGACCCCGCCCACGGGCGCTGTCCTGGTCGGCGGCGCCGGCGTCATCGCGCTGGTCGCCGGGAGCGTGCTGTGGAGCGCCGGCTCGGATCAGTATGCCGCGTCCGACGTGCAATGCCCCGGCCCCACCTGCTCGCAGGAGGTGGCCAGCACCGGCAATGCGGGCCGCACGCAGATGATCGCGGCCACGGCCCTCTTCGGTATCGGCGGCGCGGCGCTTGCGGGCGGCGCCGTGTGGTGGATTGTCTCCGCGACGTCGCCGAAGAAGCCCGCCGGAGCCACGCTCATGGTTGCCCCGCGCGTCGGCGGCCTCACGGTCAGCGGTCGATTCTGACGAGCAGAGCGCTGCTGCCGAGTCGGCAGCATCGCAGTCAGCAGACGTTTCCGAGCAACGGAGTCGTGCTGCCGAGTCGGCGGAGCCCTGGCCCCGCTCGGTGGCGCTCAGCCTGGATCGTCCGGCACGCTCACACCCTTGATCACCGGCTTCGTGGTCTTACCGCTGCTCGCTGGTCTGGCCGCGGTGCCCGCCCCGGTCGCCCGCGCCGTCGTGTCCGCGCGCGGCGCCCCGCCGGTTCCCGCGACCGCGACGCTGGCTGTCGGTGCTGCCGTTCCGCCCGCATCCACGTCGCTCGCCGCGGGTGCCCCTGCTGCGCCTGCATCCGCGCCGCTTCCCGCGCCCGCGGCGGTCGGCGCGGGGGCTGCCGTTCCGCCCGGATTCGCGACGTTTCCCGCCCCTGCGGTGGCCACCCCCGGCGCGCTCGCGCCCGCCGCCGCGCCGCTCGCGCCGCCCGACTGGCCGCTCGCCACCATGCTGATCGCGAGCCCCATGAACACCGCGAGCGAGGTGAACGCGACGCCGCCCAGGATCCACATCGTCGTGGGCGACGGCCCGCGCGGCGGCGCCATGCTCCCCGGCAAGGGTGGCTGCAATGGCGCCTTTGGCTCCGAGTGGACCATCGAGCCGGCCGCCGTCGTGGATCCGGAGAAAGGCTCGGGTTGCGACGCGAAGGTGTCCGCCGCCGTCACCATGGAGATCGACTCCAGCGACGGGAGCGACGCGCGCGCCGGAGGCACGGGACGCGCGGGCGGCAGCGGACGCGCGGGCGGCGCGAAGTGAACGGGCGGCAGCGACGCCGACTCGACGGTGTGTGGCCCGGTGGCCACCTGCGGTGCGAGCGACGCGGCGGGGTGGAAGCCCGATGCGCCGCCGAACGATTGCAGATCGAGGGGCAGGTAGCCCGCCGCGAAAGGCCGCAGCAGGTTGGCGATCTCTTCGGCCGACTGCACCCGCAACGCGAGGTCTCGCTCCATGCAATGAGCCGCCACGTCGGCGAGCGCGGGATCGATGTGCGGCGCGAGATCCAGCACGTGGGGCACCGGTCCGCCGAGCACCGCGGCGACCACCGTGAACATCGACTCGCCCTGGAAAGGCCGCCGGCCCGTCAGCATCTCGAACAGCGTGACGCCGACCGACCACAGGTCCGAGCGGTGATCGACGTACCGTTCGCCCTTGGCCTGCTCGGGGCTCATATAGGCGGGCGAGCCCAGGATCGTGCCGGTCGTCGTCGTCGTCGAGTCGGTCTCGACCACCTTGCTGATGCCGAAATCGAGCACCTTGACCACCAGCGCGTCGGCCCCCGGCTCGCGGTGCAAGAAGATGTTCGCCGGCTTGAGATCGCGGTGGACGATGCCCGCGGCGTGCGCCGCCGCGAGGGCCCGCGCGATGTCGCCGGCGATCTGCGCCGCGATTGGCGGAGGCAACGCGCGCTCGCGCTTCAGCCGTCGCGACAGCGGCTCACCGTCGAGCAGCGGCATCACCAGGAACGGCGCCCCGCTCGCCGTCTCGCCGACGTCGTAGATCTCGATCACGTTGCGGTGCGAGATGCGCCCGCAGGCCCGCGCCTCGCGGAGCAAGCGCGCCCGGAAGTCGACGTTCTCGTCGGTGATCAGCTTGAGCGCGACCTCGCGCTCGGTCCGGACGTTCTGCGCCGCCCACACCGCTCCCATGCCGCCCCGTCCGATGGGTCGGACGAGCAGATATTTATCCGCGACGAGGGTGCCTGCCTCCATCGCCTCCATGGGCCGAGCGAGGCTATCACGCCGCTTCCGGCTTCCGCGAATGGCTCGTTCCCAGGATCCGGCTCACGCCCGCCTGCGCGAGGACGTCCGCGCAGGATCTCGACTCGCGCCGCTATGAAAGCGTTGCGGTCCGCAGAAAAAATTGCCCGGCAAACGGCCGGGTCCTGCTCTTCGCGCCGGGCTCACCGCCATGGACCACGAGAAGACGCCGCGCTTTCCGCGCGATCGCAGCGTGAAGTGGCGGTACGAGAATTGCTCCCTGGCCTTGGGCTTCTTGGCCCCCGGAGACAACGGCACATGGCGGCGGCGTCGAACGGATTGAGCTTCCACGGTTGGCGAATCAGACTGGCGTGCCTGGCGCTCGTCACCTCCATCGCCTCCGTCGTCGCCGCGTGCGGACCCGGCCAGGCCACGGGGTCGGGCGGCGGTCCGGTGAACTCCACGGGAACCGGCGCCGGCGGAGACGGCGGCAGCGGTGGAAGCGGCGGCAGCGACAACTGCCCCGAAAACACCACCCGCGATTGCCACGTCACGCTGGGGCGGCACCAGGGTGTCCTGTCGTGCTTCGACGGCGTCGAGACCTGCAAGGGCGGCTCGTGGGGGCCCTGCACCGACGGCACCGAGAGCGAAAGGCCGCCGCCTCCCCCGCTGCGAGCACGTCGCGGTGAACGTCGCGGTGAACACCGCGGCGGCGGCGGACAGCAAGTCATGAGCCTCGGTCCTGCCGCCGATTGCGTCAACAACCCGTGTGACCCCACCTGCCAGGCCTACGAAGAAGACCCGGGCACACCCATCGTCTCGCCCCCCCAGATCCTCGTCGCGCCCTGGGAGACTGGCAATTACGGTGACCTCCCCTCGACCATCGCCGGGCTCGGCAGCACCGAGCCTTGCGACGGGGGCGAAGACTGCCAGTTCGATCAATACTGCGAGAACCCCACGAGCGGCGCCTGCGCCCATCACAAGTGCGCCCCCGGCATCGGCCTCAGCACCGGCTGCGACCCCTGCGTGACAAAGATCTGCGCGACCGATCCTTCGTGTTGCACCACACCCATCCTCGGCACCTGCGCCCACGACCTGTGCGTGGTTGGTGCGGCCCTCAAGGGCCCGGCCTCGGCCGGAGGGGCCTGCGACCCGTGCGTCGCCACCATCTGCGCCGTCGGTGGCCCCTACCAGTTCTGCTGCGATACCGCGGCGGGCGGCTGGACGGCGGGGTGCGTGCAGCAAGTCAGCGAAACCGGCACGTACGGGTGTGGCAAGACCTGCGATACAGGGAGCTGGACCTCGGCCTGCGCCGACAAGGTCGCCTCGACCTGCGGCGCGTTCTGCCTCCAGGACGAGGGCCCGCCCGCCTGCGTCCACGACAAATGTTATCTCGGCGCGGCGCTCGATTCCACCTGTGATCCCTGCGTGAACAAGGTCTGCGCCGCCGATCCAACGTGTTGCGACGGCGCCGGTCTGTGGGACGGCAAGTGTCTCCAGGAAGTGAAGACCGAGTGCGGCGAGACATGCCCCCTCAAGGGCAACTGCGTGCCGTGGCTCCCCACCCAGACCAACCCTGCCTGTGCCCAGTACGACCTCACCATCGGTGTCGGCTGCACCACCGGCGGCGTCCCGCAAGTGCCAGTCTGCAACCATGGCAACACCGCCGCTCCGGCGGGCCTGCCCATCGTCGCCCTCGCGGCCTCGCCGCCCAAGCTCATCCCCAGTTGTTATCCGAGCCTCGCCGGGGGCACCACGTTCAATACGACGGAGCCCATCCCCCCGGGGGACTGTATCGACGTCCCCATGCCCGGCATCGCCGACGGCATCCAGATCGTCGCAAACCCCTTCGGTGCGGCCGGCTACAACAATGCGGAGTGCCACTGTTCCAACAACTGGTCGGTCTACAGCGCCGCCACGGGCGCCTGCGACTCGCCCTCGTGCGCCGGCGCGAGCGCCTACGCCAAGCTGAAGAAGGTCAAGCTCTTCATCACGATCGACCGCTCCACCTCGCAGAACACCACGCCCGCTCCCTCGCGCTGGACGCAGCTCAAGAGCGGGCTGACCGACTTCCTCGCCGATCCTGCCTCCGATGACGTCGGCGTGTGGATGCGCTTCTGGCCCTACAACGTGAACGGCGTCTGCCCCGGCCCGACCGCCACCGGGTGCAGCTCGCTCACCGGGTGCAGGACAGCGAACGTCGACGTGGCCGATCTCACGGCCGCCAACGAGGCCGCGGTCCTGGCCGTGCTCAACCCCATGACCGCGTCGGGCAACACCCCCATGTTCCCCGCGCTCGACGGCGCGCTCCTGGCCGCTGCGGCATACCAGACCGCCAATCCCGACTCGGTCGCGGTCGTCCTGATGATCACCGACGGAGAGCCGCTGAGCTTGTGCAACAACAACGTCGACGACATCGCCGCCATGGCCGCCGGGCATTTCAATGCGACGGGCGTCCGCACCTACGTCATCGGCCTCGCCCTGGTGAGCAGCCTCACCATTGAAAAGATCGCCGGGTCGGGCGGCGGCAAGGCCATCTTCATCGCCTCGGGCGCCCCCGTCCAGACCGAGCTCCTCGCCGCGCTGGACGAGATCCGGCAGGACTTCGTTTCGTGCACGCTGGCCCTCCCGAACCAGGACATCTTCGATCCCGTTCAGGCCGTCTTGACCTACACCCCCGGGGCCGGCGCCCCCGTCGACGTGACGGAAGTGGCCGATGCCGCCTCGTGCGCGGGCGACAACTGGTACTACGACGACCCGGCCGACCCGACGTCCGTCACGCTTTGCCCGACCATCTGCGACGCAGTCAAAACCGACACCAACGGCACGCTTGAGCTCAAGATCGAGTGCATCTCCCAGTACCTGCCGTCGACCTACTCGCAGACCTACGAAGCGACCTGTCCCATGGGCCAGATTCCGCAATGGGGTTACCTCGCCTACGACACCGCCACCCCCGGCGACTCCAAGGTCGAATTCCGCGTCCACACCTCGGACACGAACGTGTTCGGGGCGCCGCCCGCCGTGGCCGCGGTCACTGCCGGGGCGGCGAACGCCAACGAGGTCTGCCCGATGGGCGGCCCGGCGCCGTGCCCGGTCGATCTCTACACGGCGCTCGGCGGCCTGCCGGCGGCGCGCCGCAAATACCTCGAGCTGGTGATGGAAATCGTTCCCACCACCGACGAAACGCAGACACCGCAGATCAACAACTGGCAGGTGACGTACTCATGCCCGGACGCCGAATGACGCGCGGGATCGCCCGAGGCGTTGTCCTCTTGCCGCTCCTTCTTCCTCTCCTTCTCCCGCTCGTCGCCGGCGCCTGTGGCCCCGACGAAAAATTGCCCGGACCGAATCCGGGCACGACGACCAGCACTGGCGCTCAGGCAGGGGGCGGCGGGGCCGGCGGCAGCGGCGGCGGCTCGGGCGGGACCACCACGGTGGGGGGCAGCGGCGGCAGCGGCGGTGCCACGACCACGAGCAGCGGCGGGGGTGGAGCGACGTTGTGTGGCAACGACCTGATCGACCCGGGGGAGGCCTGCGACGGGACCAAGCTGGACGGCGCGAGCTGTGAGAGCCTGGGGTACGAGGGCGGCACACTGGCTTGCTCGGCGGACTGCGAGCTCGATATCTCGCAGTGTACCGGGGCCGAACAGTGCAGCGACGGCATCGACAACGACGGCGACCTGCAGATCGATTGCGAAGAGCGTGATTGCAAGCCCTCCTGCGCCGACGCCTGCCTCTCGCCGGTGGCCCTGGGCGATCCCGACGACGCGCCCGGCTCCAACGTCTCCCACGGCAGCGTCCTGAAATCGAGCTGCGTGACCGAGAGCGGCGCCGAGGTGGTCTATCAGGTCACCGCCGCCAGCACGGGCATCCTCGACCTCCTCCTCGTCGAGCACGAGACGGCGGCCTTCAGCCTGTCGGTCCGCGCCTCGTGCGGAAATGACGCCTCCGAGGTCGCGTGCTCCAACACCTACGCGCCCGACCAGGCCAACGTGAAGAAGTTGAGCATGCCAGTCACCGCCGGGCAAGTGCTGCTCGTCATGGTCGACGGCGACGGCGCCGGGCCGCAAGGTACGTATTCGCTGATCGCGCAGAGCCACGCCGTCGCCTGCGGCGACTCGGTCCAGGATGCCCCCGAGGCGTGCGACGACGGCAACGCGATGAACGGCGACGGCTGCAGCGCGACCTGCACCATCGAGTCGTCGGAGCAGGAGAGCAACGATACGATCGCGCTCGCCAATGGGCTCGTCGCCCCGTGGATCGCCGAGATCAACCCCGTGGGCGACGTCGACTACATCAAGGTGACGGTGCCGGCGACTGCCAGTCTCGTGGTCACCACGGCGGGCCTCGGAGAGGGCACCTGCGCCGACGGGAGCATGGACAGCTACGTCGCCATCGTGGACGGCAGCGGCAACCTTTTGGCCCAGAGCGACGACGCCGGCCCGGGCGACCTGTGCTCGCGCGCCGTCGCCCCCGGCCTGACCCCCGGGGACTACTACGTTCGCGTCGAAGCGTCGGGACCGTTCCCGCCCGCCGGGGCCACGTTCCCCTACGCGCTCACCGTGCAGATGTTCGCGTGTGGCGACGGCACGGTCTCGCCCGGCGAAGAGTGCGACGACGACAACGTGGCGAGCGGCGACGGGTGCAGCCCGACCTGCACGCTCGAGTCCGACGAGAGCGAGCCCAACGACACCATCGCCGCGGCCAACGGATACAGCTCGCCGTGGGTGGGCCGCATCGACCCGGACGGCGACATCGACGTCGTGACCGTCAACGTGCCCGCGGCGGGCGGAAAGATCACCGCCACCACCACGGACCCGACCGGCGGCGCCGCCTGCATGACGACCACGGACACCTACGTGGAGATCCTCGGCCCGAACGGCGCGCTGATCGCCAAGAACGACGACGCGGTCGACTATTGCTCGATCGTGACGGCGACCAACCTGGCCGCCGGCAAGTACTACGTGCGCGTGCAAGCGCCCCCCATCCTCGGCATGTCGACCGTCTACATTTATCCGTACGCGCTCGGCATCACGGTGCAGTGATCGCCGGCTTGACCTCGGCGCGCCCTCGCAGCACGGTTGAGCCGTGCCTCAGCGCAATCGCTACCTCTTCGTTTGCACCAACCGCCGGCCCGATGGCACCGCCAAGGGCTCCTGTGCCGGGCGCGGCGCCATCGAGATCCACGCCGCGCTCAAGGCGGCCCTGAACGACCGCGGCCTCGCCAAGGTCGAAGTCCGCGCCTGCACCTCGAGCTGCCTCGACGTCTGCTGGGCGGGGCCCACCCTTGCGGTCGAGCCCGACGGCTACTTCTACGGCCGAATCACCCTCGCCGACGTCCCCGAGATCGTCTCTGCGCTGGCCGAGGGACGGCGTCTCGAACGCCTGGTGTTGCCGCCGCACGACTTCGACGAGAAGACGGCCGCGCCGCCGCTTCCCGGGTCGCTCGGCGCCGCGCCGATGGCGCCCGTCGCGACGCCTGCGATCCCCCCCACGCGGGAGCCCGGCACATGACCGGCCTGAGCTTCCGCGAGACCATGTCGGGCGGATACCACCTCTCGTCCGCGCCGGACGTCGATCGACCCATGGAGTTCACGGTGCGCGTCTCCATTCCCAGCGTGCTCTCGCTCCTCCGTGCGCCGCTGTTCTCGATGGAGGGAGAGGTCGTCGCCGTCGGGCTCGCCGATCACAAGGTCCTTCGCGGCACCCTCCACATCGATCCTTTCCGCGGCCGCCTGCTGGTCTATTGCTTCGACTTCGAGGGGAACGATGGGAACAAGTACTCTTTCCAGGGTCGCAAGACGCTCTCGGAAGGGCACGTGATCCAGGCCATGACGGTCCTCCCCGGCGGCCTCTACGACGCCGCCGGCAAGGAGGTCGGGCAAGCCCTCCTCCGCTTCGATCTTCGCAGCCATCTCTTCAAATTCCTGGGCAGCTTCCGCCTCGTGAGGGCCTGATGTCGACTCTCCACCTCGATCCTCGCGCCACCGTCGTCCTCATCGTCGACGTCCAGGAGCGCCTGTTCTCGGTCATGCCCGAGCTCGCCGCCAATGACCTGGTCCGGGCCGCCACCGTGCTCATCGAGGCCGCCGGCAGCCTCGGCGCAGCCGTCATCGCCACCGAGCAATACCCCGAGAAGCTGGGCGCGACGCTGCCGCCCATCGCCGAGAAGCTCGACCAGATCGCCGCCCCGCGCGTCTCCAAGCTCGACTTCTCCGCCTGTCGCGAGGCGGCCTTCGAGGCGGCGCTGGCAAAGACCAAACGCCGCAAGGTCGTGGTCCTCGGCATGGAGACGCACATCTGTGTCTTCCAGACGGTCCGCGATCTGTGCGGCCGCGGCTTCACCGTCCACGTCCCCGTCGACGGCGTCGCGTCGCGCCGCGACGATCACCGCAAGACCGGGCTCGACCTCTGCCGCGAGGCCGGCGCCACGCTGACCACCACCGAGACAGTGTTGTTCGACTGGCTCGGACGCGCCGGGACGGACAGCTTCAAGAAGCTGTCGCGGCTCATCAAATAGGCATTCTCGCAATCTGTCGTCGGGATCGAGGCCTGGGCGCTCGCGGTAGTCAGTGCGAGGGCTAAAATTCCATTCGCGTCACGAACACGTTGTTTTCGCCGTCGGAGACCAGGAGGCGCGTCTCGCCGATGTCGAGGACCGAGCTGAAGGCGCCGAGCACCACCAGCTTTCCGGTCGGGTCCACGGCGACGTCCCTGACGTATTCCATGCCGGTGCCCTCGAGGGCCATGCTTCGTACGTGCTCGCCGGCGGGGGTGAAACGCGCAATGACGGCGTCGTAGGTGCTATCGGCGCCGCCGAGGGGCCCGCCGCCGAAATCAATGGTGTCGTACGTCGATATGCCGACGAAGAGATCGCCGCTGGGCGCGACGGCGATCTCGGGGCTCGCGCCGTTCTGGCTCGCCTGGAAGGCGTGGACGTACTCCACCTCGCCGGCCGGCGAGAGCTTGGCGAGAAAGAGGTTCCGCTCGGGCGCATGGGGAGCGGCGAAGCCACCGAACGACATCGCGCCGTAATAGAACCCACTCACGTAGACGCTGCCGTCGGGGCCGGTGGTCAGATCGCGCGGCTGGGGAGCGCTGTCGTCCGCTGTGACCGAGACGATCCATGACGTCTCGCCCGTGCTGCTCAGCTTGGCCACGAACGTTCCGGGCGCGACGAGCTTGTCGCCGAGGGTGACCGAGTCGTACGTCGAGCCATAGACCACGATCTCCCCCGCGGGGTCGACCTCGACCTCCAGATCGTCGGTGTAATAGGCGTCGATGCGCGTCTCCCACTGGTAGCGACCCTCGCTGTCGTAAGCTGCAATCACCCCCTGGAGCTGCGTCTCAACCTGGCTCGGGGCGCCGCCGCCGATGTCCACGTCGTCGGTGATGCTGCCGGTGACGATCACGTCGCCGGACGGGGTCGCGGCCACGTGATTGAGCGAGTCGTTGTTGTCGGCGCCGACGGCGAGGCTGAAGTCCGACGCGCCGTCGCTGGTGAACGCCGTCAGATAGCCGTCTCGACTGCCCTCCAGCTTGCCGCTGCCGAAGTTGATGACCCCGTCGAAGCTGCCACTCGCATAGAGGTTGCCCTGGGGCCCGATGGCCACCTCGCGGAGCACGTCGTTGGCGCCCGTGCTGCCGCTGAAGAGGTGCTCCCCGTCCGCGCCCAGGTGCGCCAGGAACACGCTGCCATTCGGCTCTGCGAGCAGGAGCCCACCGCCGAAGTTCGCCGCGTACGAGAACGACCCCCCGAACAGCACCTGCCCCGTGGGGCCCGACGCCAGCGACTCCGGCTGCACCGCGCCCTGAAAGCTCTTCGCCCAGGGCTCGAGGACAATCTCCGGCTCCGACTCGCCGGGCGCCGTCGTGCAGCCGATCGAGAGGGCCCCCGCGGCGATCAGCGCGAGAACGGAGGCAAGGACGGAGGAGGGGGTCCGAGCCTGAGCCACATAAGAAAGTCTGAGCATGAGCGCCAGCATAGCAGCGCGGGCGACCGCGTTACCAGCCGAGGCGCCAGCGACCCGCCGAGGCGCTCGCCTGCGGGCGGATCACCAGCCGAGGCGCTCACCCGCAGGCGATGACCCGCCGAGGCGCTCCCCCGCGGACGGACTACCAGCCGGGGCGCTCGCCCGCGGGCGGATTACCAGCCGGGGCGCTCGCCCGCGGGCGGACTACCAGCCGGGGCGCTCGCCCGCGGGCGGATTACCAGCCGGGGCGCTCGCCGACGTAGTGCGGCAACATCTTGCGCCACCAGGGCCAGTCGTGGTTCACGTCGTAGCCCCACAGATCGAGGTTGTGGCCAATCCCCTTGGCGTGGAGCACCTCGGAGAGCTGCACCGAGCGGTGGGGCGCCTCGTAGGCGCCGCGCCCCGAGACGATGTGGATCTGCGAGCGCTCGCGGAGCAGGTGCAGCGTGTCCGGATCGCTCAGGTTCGGCAGGTACGAGCACGGGTTGTTGAAGTAGATGTTGTCGTCCACA
>Ga0163144_10029319_pt1 | contig 10570 bp, 9 predicted proteins | sample OliLak19BULKMAT1_FD_123175 | JGI IMG/M metagenome (GOLD analysis project Ga0163144, IMG submission 123175) | Freshwater microbial mat bacterial communities from Lake Vanda, McMurdo Dry Valleys, Antarctica - Oligotrophic Lake LV.19.BULKMAT1 | ecosystem: Environmental > Aquatic > Freshwater > Lake...
AGGGTACCTTTGGCCAGAGCGAATATGACACGACGCAGATCTTCGGCGGCCTGCCGCGTTCGCGCGACTCCAGCGGCTACACGATCTCCGGCGGTGTGGACTTCGAACTCACGGCGCTCGTTCGCGGTGACATCGCCGTCGGCTACCTGAACGAAGACAAGGACGATGACTTCTTCGCAGACGTCAGCGGCCTCTCGGTCGACGCACAGATGGAATGGTTCCCGACGCGCCTGACGACTGTCAACTTCAATGCAGGCCGCCGTGTGGTGGATACCGGTGCATTCGACTCGCCAAGCGCTGTCGAAACGCGCTTTGGTGCCGGCGTTGATCATGAACTGCGCCGCAACATTATCCTTTCGGGTTATGCCGGGATATCCAACTACGAGTACGAGGAAATCGACCGCAAGGACGACAACCTGGAATTCGGTGCCGTTGCGACCTATAAAATGAACAAGCGCCTGCATTGGGAAGTCTTCGCGCGCAACCGCGATCGCGATGTCTCGGGCACTGCCGTCTTCGGCGATCCGTCCTACGGACAGACGCAGTTCGGCATTGGCCTGAAACTCTTCCCGTAACTTTTCCAGCTTACCGGGAGCCGGCAATCGCGCTGGCTCCCGGCCCCCAATTTCAGAGGCCGTGCCTTGTCCAAATCCTTTTCGTTTGAACTTCCGACCAACATGGCCTCTTCCGGCGGCGATCACTCGCCTGCGCCTCCGCTCGATCTGAAGGCGCTTATCGGCGTTGTCTACCGGCGCTTCTGGATGATCCTGGCGGGATTCCTGACGACTTTTGGCATCATCGCTTTTGTGACCTTTACCCAGACGCCGATCTATCAGGCCGAGACGGTTGTTCAGCTCGACACCGAGCAGAAAAACGTCATCGACCTCGGCGCGATCTTCTCAGGTCTCGGCGGCAATACTGCTGTGGTCGATACCGAAGTGCTGGTGCTCGGCTCGAAGTCACTGCTGACGCGCGTGGCTGTTCAACAAAAGCTCATTGAAGACCCCGAATTCAATCCATCGCTTCTGCCGCCCAAAAAGGGCTTGCTTTCGCCGGTCAAGGGCGTCGTGCGCGCTCTCACCGGCGCGAAACCGCCGGCAGATCCCTTTGAGGGCATGACCGCAGAGCAAAAGGACGCTGCCCTTCTTGAAACTGCAGTCGGTATCCTCAGCAACAAGGTTTCCGTCAGCCGCGTTGGCACGACCTATCTGATCACGGTGACCGCCTCGAGCGTGTCGCCAGAAACCGCTGCCCGGCTGGCTGACGAGATTGCGGAACAGTACCGCGTCCAGCAGCTCGAGGAAAAATTCGAAGCGACCCGCAAGGCGACTGAATGGCTTTCCGAGCGGGTGTCGGGTCTGCGTGAGGAAGTCGAAGAAAAAGAACGCCGTGTGGAGAGCTACCGGGCCGAATCCGGCCTGCTTGCCGCCCAGGGCGCCACCCTGACCGAACAGCAGATTGCGTATCTGACCACCCAAAAAGCGACCCTGCAGGTCGATCTCGACCGGGCCCGCGCCCGCGCAGAAAGCGTGCGCCGCCAAATGGCCAGCGGCGCCGGAGCCGACGGGATTACGGAAGTTCTCCAGTCGCAGGTCATTTCTGATCTCAAGAACCAGCGGGCGATCATCAATCGCCGGGTGTCTGAACTCGAAACGAAGCTTGGTCCGCAGCACCCTGAACTCATCAGTGCCCGGAACGAAGCGGCCGATATCGACCGGCAGATCAATTCCGAGGTTTCCCGCATTGCCGGCAATATCGAGAACGAACTGAAAGTCTCCCAGGCCCAGATCAGCTCGATCCAGGGCGAAATCGGCCGGTCCACCTATGAGCTGCGCGGCAACAACCAGGCACTCGTGCGCCTGCGTGAACTTGAGCGCGATGCCGACACCAGCCGCATCCTTCTCGAAGAGTTCCTGACGCGGTCCAAGCAGACCGGCGAACAGGACGCGCTGATCACCGCCGACGCCAACATCCTGTCGCGCGCCTCGGTCCCGGACTCGCCAAGCTCGCCCAAAACACTTCTGAACCTGATCATCGGCTGCCTGCTCGGCGCCATCATCGGCGGCGGCCTCGCTTTGCTGGCCGAAATGTTCGACATGAAGATCAGCTCGACGGAAGATGTTGAGCGCAAGCTAGGCGCCAATCCAATTGGCTCCGTGCCGTTGATCCGCACTGCCAGTTTCCTCGGACTGTCGCAGACCAACCCGGCCGATTACCTGGTCGAGAATCCGCTCTCGGCGTATGCTGAAAGCATTCGCTACCTGCGCGCGGCGATCGCCTTCTCGGACCTCGACAGTGAGACCAAGACGGTCGCCGTCTGCTCGTCGCTGCCGGATGAAGGTAAGACCAGCCTGACGCTTTCGCTGGGCCGTATGTCGGCGATGTCGGGTTCGCGTACGCTCGTCATCGACGGCGACTTCCGCCGCCGCCAGCTCACTGAAACTGCCGGCCTGAAACCGGATATCGGCTTCGTCGAGCACCTCTTCGGCGCTGGCCAGCTCTCGGATGCGATCGTCAAGGATCGCAAGACGATGCTCGACATCCTGCCGCTCTCCCAGAACGGGCACACACCGCATGACGTGTTCGGCACGCGGGCGTTCGATGATCTGCTTCAGCGCCTGCGCTCGATGTATGACCTGATCCTGATCGATACCGGCCCGCTGCTGTTGATGGCGGAAGCGCGCGTCGTTGCAGGCAAGGCCGACAAGACAATCCTCGTCGTCCGCTGGCGCCACTCCGCCCGTTCGGCCGCCCGCCAGTCGCTGACGCTTCTGCGCAACTTCAAGGCTGATGTGCTGGGCGTGACGCTGAACATGGTCGATCTTAACCGCCGCCGCCACCACCGCGACCCCGGCGCGACCTACAAGGCCTATCGCAAGTATTATCAGATGGACGAGAAGCCCTCGCTCTTCAATTGGGGCGGCGACAAGAGCAAGTCGAAGACAAACTCGAAGGGCCTCAAAGGCACCGTTGCTGTTCAGGTTCCGCCGACCAAGGCCACTGGCCGCAGTGAACCGGTCGACCGGATCTCCGCAGAGTAAGCGAGGCCGGCGTGGATTTCGGGCATTGCTTCGTAGACGGAGCAATGCCCTTTTCATGACAGGGCAGACAGGACGCGCAGGATGACCCGGATCGCCTTCTTTGGTCACGATGCGGCCGACGCCGCCGTGCGCCGCCGCGTTCGCGGATTCTTGGATGACGGTCTCGAAGTGACCGGATTCATGATGCGCCGGCGCGACCCCGGAACGCTCGACTGGGAGAATGTGGACCTCGGCGAAACGCGCGATGGCGCTTTCGTGCAACGTATCCGGCAGGTCTTCACCGGTGCGCGGCTGGCGGCAGGTGATCGCAAGAAGCTCGCCGCTGCAGACGTGATCTATGCGCGCAATCTCGACATGCTGGCCTGCGCGTTCCTGGCTAAGCGCCATGCCGGACTGGATACGCCGGTCATCTATGAGAGCCTCGATGTGCACCGGCTGCTGACGCGCGCGGATTTCATCGGCGCAGCGATGCGCGGGTTGGAACACGGTCTGCTGAAGCGCACCGTAGGCCTGGTTGTGTCGTCACCCGGGTTCATCCGCAACCATTTCGAAAAACACTATGCGGGTGACTACCGCGCCTTCCTCGTCGAGAACCGCCTGGCGCCGGGCGGCGACTATGGAGCCCGGCCGGGCGGCTCTCAACCCGCTTCCACCGGGCCGGCGCAGCCCTTGTGCCTCGGCTGGGTAGGCAACCTGCGCTGCAAGCGTTCCTTTGAGCTTCTTTGTCAGTTGGCGGATCAATTTCCGGATCAGCTTGAGATACGCCTGCACGGCGTGCCGTCACGGACCGAAATCCCCGTATTCGAACCCATGATCGATGCCCGGCCCAACATGACCTTCTTCGGCCGCTACAGATCGCCTGAAGACCTCGCAGACATCTACGGCCACCTCGACGTGGTCTGGGCGGGCGATTTCATGGAGGCAGGTTTCAATTCTGTCTGGTTGCTGCCGAACCGCATCTATGAAGGCGGCTACTATTGCACGCCCTCCATCGCGCCTTCGGGCACCGAAACCGCGGCGTGGCTGGAACAACACGATTGCGGATTTCTCATTGATGAGCCGCTGGATCGTTCTCTGCCAGACCTGGTCCAGAACTTGATTGCGGACAGGCAATCAATCGCTGTGGGCGCTGCAACGCTCGCGCGCTTGCCGGACGAAAATTTCGTCCAGCCGCGTGGATACCTCGCCGGGATAGTGGCGCGGTGCCTCGGGAAAAAAACGGTATCGCCTGGCAAAAATACTTCCAATTGAGACACCCTGAGGGTGCACGTAAATTGTGCATCCAGCATGCGGCACTCTGAAAACTCCAAATCCGACAAAGGCAAAACCTGCCCCGGCTCTTCGGTCGGACCGCGCCTAGGTGCAGCACAAAATCAGCAATCGCCCGCGCCTTGCCGGATTTGTGCCTGATTCCGCCGATATCGTTAATCTCTTGTTCAGTATCGAGCCGCGTTCCGCTTAAACTCCACGTTAAGGCTTGCCCGCTTTACTGGTTTGAAATGCCGAGTACCGATCCCATGATACCCGTAGATAGCCGCGTGTTCACTTCACAAGTCAGGGTGCCCGCACGGGCAGACCATGTTGTTATGAACGATTGCAGCGACGGCAAGTGGCCCGTCTGGCTGAGGCTCGTGACGATCATCGGGCTCAGCACGGGGCTTTGGGCCGCCATCATCTGGGCCGCCGTTACCGCATTCGGATAAGTTCGGCTTCCGCCGTCCCGCTCGTGCTCCGCCGGCGATTGGATGCGGACCGGACTTTGCATATAGATGGTTGATTGAGCCGGCGTGCCGCTTTGGGCACACCGATCCGTAATTGCGTTTGCGAGGTGCATCATGCCAGGGAAATTGTTGGTCACCGGCGGAGCCGGCTATGTCGGCAGTCATTGTTGCCGCGCCTTTGCGGAAGCAGGATGGCAGGTCACCGTGTTCGACAATCTTTCGACCGGTTGGCGAGACCTGGTGAAGTGGGGCCCTTTGTTCGAGGGAGATCTTCAGAACCCGGCCGATCTTGATCGCGCCTTCGCTCAGGTGAAGCCGGACGCGGTCGCGCACTTTGCCGGTTCGGCGCTCGTGGCAGAATCCGTCCGTGAACCGTCTATCTACTATCGCAACAATACCTTCGCGACGCTCAACCTGCTCGAAGCGATGCGAAAGCACGGCGCCGGCTATCTCATCTTTTCCTCTACCTGTGCCACTTTCGGACACGCGAGTGCAGAGTCGATTGACGAGCTGCATCCGCAAAACCCGATCAATCCGTACGGCATGTCGAAACTGATGGTGGAACGCATCCTGAGCGACTTCGACAAGGCCCACGGCATTCGTTCGATCCCGCTGCGCTACTTCAACGCTGCCGGCGCGGACCGCGAGGGCAAGACCGGCGAGCGGCACGCGTGCGAAACACATGTGATCCCGTTGGCGCTGAAGGGCGCCTATGATGAGGGTTATGAGTTCACGATCCTCGGCAGCGATTTCGACACGCCGGATGGCACCGCGATCCGCGACTATATCCATGTCGAAGATCTCGCCGAGGCTCACCTGCGCGCATTGAATGCGCTTGAGCAGGGCGCTGCTTCGGCCGCCTACAATCTCGGCACAGGGCGCGGCACCAGCGTCGCAGAAGTCGTCGCGGCGGTTGAGCGCGCAACCAACCGCAAGATTCCGCGCCGCTATGGCCCGCGCCGTCCTGGCGATCCCGGGCGCCTCATTGCGCTGCCCGACAAGGCCAAGCGCGAGCTCGGATGGGTCGCCAGCCGTTCCGGCATCGACAACATCATCCGCACTGCGTTGGTTTGGCATGAAGCTGACTGGGCCCATGAGCAAGCTGAACATTCGGCCAGCTGAACCAGCGGGGCGCAAAGTGGGAGTGGACCTGATGGCTACGTCGCATTCCGCCGCTGCAGCAGGTGTTTCAGATGCCGCGCCAGCACCCGCGTTGCCGGCGCTGACGGTCATCATCGGATGCTACAACTATGGGAGGTTCCTGCCCGCCGCAATCGACAGCGTGATTGCTGAAGATGTGGGTGCACAGATCATTGTGGTGGATGATTGTTCGACCGACAATTCCCGTGACATCATTTTGTCCTATGGCAGCAGGATCACGCCGGTCTTCCAGCCGGTGAATCAGGGGGTCGCTGCAGGCTTCAATGCCGGTATGGCGATGGCCACGGGCGACCTTGTCTATTTTCTCGATGCAGACGACTTTGTCCTTCCGGGGGCTCTGAAGCGGGCCCTTGCCAACTACGACCTCAGCGTCCTGATCTATCACTACCGCATGCGCTACGCGGACGAGGCCGGCGCACTGGCAGGTGTGCATCCGGCGCCGCAAGTGCCCCTCGCGACAGGCGATATCTCCCGCCAGCTTCGCGAGCAGGGACGTTACACAACGAACGTCACATCCGGTCTCATCTTCTCCCGCGAAGGGCTGAAGAAGGTCATGCCGATCAACACCGAACAATACCGCATCAGCGCCGAAGGCTATCTGGTTTCTGTCATCCCGATGTATGGTCCGACGCGCGCGTATGAAGATACGCTGTCAGCGTATCGTCTCCATGCCGCGCAGAACTGGAAATCGCAGACCGATTTCGGAGCCCGCGCGCGCAAGGGCATGCAGCACGATTTTCATCGTTACGAGGCAATCCGCGAACACGCCGCCAGGCTCGGTCTCCCGGTATCACAGGCACTCGGCGACGCGGATCTGCTGCATCTCAACGACCGTCTGATCTCCTTGACGTTTGCACCAGAACACCACCCGGTCGCTAAAGATTCCATCGCACGGGTCGTTAGGCTCGCCAATTCGGTGATCCTCGAGGGCGAAGGCATGCGCGCCAGGACGACGCGGCAGATCTGGTGGACAATCTTGGGCCTTGCGCCCGCCGGCCTGCGCCGCCAACTTCTGCAATGGAAGGTGGACCCGCAATCTCGTCCGGTCTGGCTGGCTTCTTCCGGCCGCTTCCTGCGCAGACGGCTTGGTGTGGTCCTGCGCTGATCCGTCAGCGCACGTCGAATTTGTCTGTCTTGCGTTCGCCCAGCAGCATCCGCTGTTCCAGCCGCCGCCGCAACGTGGCGTAGTAGGCTTCCAGAAACACCAGGTCGGTCTCGCCTTGTGTCTGAACCCAGTTGATCTTGGCTCGGATTCGGGCGGCCACCTGCGCCTTGATTTCGGGCGTGGACTGACGAAGCACATCTTCGAGCACATGCAGTTCGTGGATGCCATAGGCTTCCGTCTGCGCCTGCGTGAAGGCAAAGCGCGACGACACCTCTGGCCGCGCGGCGGTCGAGGTAATGTCATCCATCAGCTTAGCCTTGGGCGCCTTGATCACCCAGGTGCCGGCGATCAGGTCGCCGACGCGCATCTTGTCCTTGTTGAAAATCGGGAACAGCAGAAAGACGCCGGACCACAGCAGCCCGAACAAGGCCATCCACGCGCCAAACTGATCGCCGCCCATCAGTGCAAACTGGAACGGCAGGCCAATCTCGATCTCGCGAATGAAGTTGCGCGCCAGAACCGAGTTGGCAGTCAGCCGCCCGCCGTCGCGCGATGCCACACGAAGCCCCAGGATGCGCTTGCCCGGCGTGGCGGCGCGCTGGCCGATCTCGAAAAAGATGTAATAGAAGTTCCGTACAAAGAAGAAGAACACGAGCCAGAAGGCAAACGCGATATTGGCGCTGCCGGGGCTGAGTGCGCCGATCATGAAGGTGAGCCCCAGCAGGGTGGCGATCACAATCGCCCACTGGATCGCGATGTCGATCATGAACGCGCCCGCGCGCTCGGATGCGCTGCCGAGCTTGAGCTGGATGGCGGCGCCTTCGGGTGTCACAAGGCGCCGCACCATCTTGGCGACGCGCATTTCCTCCGCCAGCCTCGCCCGGCGCTGCACGGCGGCTTCCATGCTGATGCCGGGACGGCGGCCGGTGGTGACCGGTTTGAGGGGCGGCGCGGCGGTCATGCGTCCGGCGCTTTCCGCGGCGCGTAGAAGTAGACCAGCCAGAACACCAGCGTCGTGCCGGCGACGGCGTAGCGGACCGTGTCGGAATTGATCAGCTGGCGGCCAAAGCCTTCCAGAAGCGCCGCGATGATCAGCATGATGACGCAGCCCATCGCCATCGTCGCAGCCTTCTGGCCCGCCGCCCGCGCCGAGGCGAGCCGGGTTCGCCCGGCGGGGAAGGCCACCGCGCCGCCGATCACGCAGCCCGCCGCGCCCGCCAGCACAATGGCGAACAGCTCGGTCACCCCATGGATCATCAGCCACCCGGTAAACTCGTAACCGAGCCCCTTGTCCCAGAACACGGCATACAGAGAGCCGATCATCACGCCGTTATAGACCAGCAACCACGCCGTCGGGATGCCGAAGGCAAAGCCCAGCGCAAAGGCGAACAACGCAATCTGCGCGTTATTATTGAACAGGAAGCTCGAGAACGCTGTCAGCTGGCCGTCGCCCGATGTGCCTTCGTCCGTGTAGATCGTACTTCGAAGATACTCGACCGTGGCATCGGGATTGCGCCCATCGAACATGCTCTGGCCATGGAAGGTCCAGAACCATTCCATATCCTGCAGGCAGAGGAAAAATGCGAGCGCCCAGCCGCCGAAAAAGAAGAAGGCCGAGAGCAGTGTCGTCCAGACTGACTGGCTGACAGCGGCCGGCCAGTCGCGCCGTAGGAACTGCATCATCCGCTCGCCGAGCGTCGTGCGCGCGCCATACACGAAGAAATAGGCGCGCGTACACAGGCTCTCGAGATAGTTGATGACGTTCTGGTCGAGCGAGATGGAGCGTGCGACGGAGAGAGACGACACCGCCTGCCGGTAGAGCCGGGGCAGGGCCAGCATCTGTTCGTCCGAGAGATGCTTGACGCCGCCATTCTCGGCCTTGGTCAGGATCAGGTCGAGGCGCTGCCAGTCGCCCTGGCGCTCCTCCCGGAAGCGATAGGATTTGAGAAGGTCGCTCACAGCATGTCCCTCTGCTTGATCTGGAGATAACGCGAGACGAGCTCGGCGCTGAAGGCTTCCGGTGTCGTCTCGATGATCTGCACGCCAAGGCGCTGCAGGCGCCGGAACACCACATCACGCTCCGCCAGCAGCGTATCGGCAATCACCGCGCGGGCTACATCTTGCGCGGTATCGGGCGGCGCATCCGCCATCTGCGACAGCGCCGCGTCCTCGAAGGTGGCGAACAGGACAAGGTGGCGGTCCGTCAGGCGCTTGACGTTTTCCAGCATCAGCTCCGCCGAAATCGTATCCACGAAATCGGAAAAGATGATGATCAGGCTGCGCCGCTGAAGCTGCGCGCCCAGGTTCGAAAGCGCGAGCGTGAAATTGGCTTCGTCCTCGGAATAATCGAGCTCCGCCACCATCGCCTGTGCCTTGGGAAAGCTGCTCGTCCCGGTCAGGAAGCCGCTGTTGAGGCCGGGGCGTTCCGAGAAGCCGTACAGCATCGTCCGGTCGCCATTGCGCAGCGAGACATAGGCCAGCAGCAGGCCGGCCGTCACCGCCCGGTCGATCTTCGGCACGCCGCCCAGCGGCTCGCTCATCAGCCGCCCGGTGTCGAAGGCGAAAACGATATTGTGGTTACGCTCGGTCTTGAATTCCTTGGCCAGCAGGTGCCGGTGCCGCGCCGAGTGTTTCCAGTCGATGGCCCGCCGGTCCATACCGGAGGCGAACTCGCGCAGCGCATCGAACTCGCTTCCATCGCCGCGCTCGATCTGTGTCTTGATGCCGAATTCGGCATCGCGCGAGAAAAGCCGGATCGCCTCATCCCGCACCCAGCGCACATTCGGTGTCACCGGCACGTCGAGATCAAACGGCTGGATATGGCGTTTCTGGATCAGCCCCAGCGGCCCTTGCCACCGGGTCCAGAGCCGCACAACCTTTGCCACCCCGCGCCGCGACGGCGTCACACTGATCGTATGCGGACGGTTCCGCCCGTCCCATCCGCGAAGACCCTGCGGCGCCGGCGTGCCCAGCAGCGCATTGGTCTCCAGCTGGATCTCGATCCGCTCGGGCAGCGGCCCTTCGGCAAATGCGAGTTCAAGTTCCAGATCATCGGCGCTGCCGACATAGAGCAGCGGGGGCAGGCGGACCGTCGCCGAATAGTGGCGCACCGAAGCCCCCAGCAATGTGTCCACTGCAATCAACGCGCCCACGCCCGCGATCCATCCCGCCGACACGATCCACAGCTCCGGCGCCACGAGCGCAATGGCCACCAGGATCGGCAGCCCGAGCAGCATCAGGAAGATTGCGCGAAGGGTGGGCGAAATCACCGGGGTGCCGCCGTCTGTTCGATGATCGCCAGCAGCGTTTCTTCGGTCGTGCGCCCTTCGATATCCGCGGCCGGCGACAGCAGCACCCGGTGGCGCAGGGTAGCCAGGGCAAGGTTCTTCACGTCATCCGGGATCACGAAATCGCGCCCGTCTAGTGTCCTGACTCTCAAATAGGGCCTGATAACTCATGCGGTTTGAGCTTTGTCGAGTGCTTTGCGGGCTCGGTTGATTTTGGCAAGGATTTCGGCGCCCTTTTTGCGCCAGATGTAAGGC
>Ga0163144_10029321_pt1 | contig 10570 bp, 11 predicted proteins | sample OliLak19BULKMAT1_FD_123175 | JGI IMG/M metagenome (GOLD analysis project Ga0163144, IMG submission 123175) | Freshwater microbial mat bacterial communities from Lake Vanda, McMurdo Dry Valleys, Antarctica - Oligotrophic Lake LV.19.BULKMAT1 | ecosystem: Environmental > Aquatic > Freshwater >...
ATGATTTTCTTCGGCGGCGCTTTGAACAGGTGCGTCCTTGCTTGCGAATCGGCCAGGGGCTTTCCGAAGAACAGGAGCTGTCGCTCGGCGCGTATTTCAGCCACAAGTATTCGCTGGAGGCGGCGGCGCTGTTCAATCCATCGATGGTGCCGCATCCCGATCAGTCTGATCTCCCGGCCGGCTCGTTGCGCTTCATTCTCAGCCTGCGGGCCACCGGCGAGGGACACATTTCGTCGGTCACGTTTCGCACGGGATTTCTCGATGCCGGCGGCGACCTCAAGATCAACGCCCCCACCCGTTACTGCCTCGAACCGGTGCAGGTGCCGAATGCCTCGTATGAAAAGGGCGTGTTCGAGCGCAAGCTCCGGGAACTCGGGCTGGCCGGCGACTTCAGCCGGCAGGCGCTTGAGCGCTTGGGAGACGGATTCACCCTCGACGAACTGCGCGCCGGCATGACCCGCGCGGAGAAGCAGCTTGGCGAGCGCGATCAGGAAACTGCCACGGTGACCAGAAAGACCCTGATGCTGGCGCAGTCGAATTACGAAGTGCAGTTCCCGCCCGACTCGCGCCTGTCCGAGCGCGTGCTCTTTCCGACCACCCCGTCGCAGAGCAACGGCATTGAGGATGCCCGCTTCGTCCTCTTCCAAAACGACGATGGCACGCGGACTTATTACGCGACCTACACCGCGTACGACGGCAGGATGATCCTGCCGCAGTTCATCGAGACGCCGGACTTCCTGCATTTCAAATTCATCACCCTGAACGGCGCGGCGGTGCAGAACAAAGGCATGGCGCTCTTCCCGCGAAAAATCAAAGGCCACTACGTCATGCTCGGCCGGCAGGACGGCGAGAACATTCACCTGATGTTCTCGGACAACCTGCATTTCTGGAACGACTCGCAGCCCCTCCTGAAGCCGAAGTTTCCCTGGGAGTTCATCCAGTTGGGGAACTGCGGTTCGCCCATCGAAACCGAAGCCGGCTGGCTCGTGCTCAGCCACGGCGTGGGCGCGATGCGAAAATATTGCATCGGCGCGTTCCTTCTCGACCTGGATGACCCCACGAAAGTCCTTGGTCGTCTGCGCGAGCCGTTGATCAAGCCCAACGAAAACGAACGCGAAGGCTACGTGCCCAACGTCGTCTATTCCTGCGGCAGTCTTCTCCACGGACGGCGGCTCATCATCCCCTACGCCATGTCCGACTGCGCGGCCACCTTCGCCACGCTCTCGCTCGACGACGTGCTGGGCGCGATGGAGTAGGCGGCGTTGTTGATAGGGTTTCACCCCCATAGGCAGAGTTGCCTCCGTGGCCCAACCTCCGCATCTGCGCCGGTGGCGGGAACCTTTTGCCCCCGCGTCGGCGGCAAAGGCAAAACAACAAACAAACGAAAGAAGAGTTCTGACCACACTCGCAATCAAGGGCGACTGGAACATCACCAAGGGCAAGCTGAAACAGAAATGGGCCAGTTCACCGACGACGCTCTTCGATACGCCGAAGGCCAGCAGGAGGAACTACTGGGCCGGATTCAGAAGCGCACGGGTGAAACCCGCGAAGCCGTCGAAAAAGCGGTCAAGGAATCCTGCTCCACCTGCGGCTCCTGAGCCGCCGGGGTGGGGCGGGCGGGCGGGTTGAATCTGTCCGCAGCCCGTGCCCGCGCCGCCAGCCCCGCCGATGAAAGCCAGCCGCCGCTGGACTTCGGGCGGCTGGCGCATTTATCGAGCAGAACGCCCCGTCTTTCACGGTAGGGTTACACCCCATAGCTCCACGCGCGCCCCAAGCCCATCCTGCATCTCCTGTTAAAAACCAACCATGCAACCAACGAAAATAGGAGCATCATTAAAATGAAATCAACCAATACGCTCGCGGTCCTCGTGGCCACGGGCATCCTGTTCATCACCACCGCCTCGGTGCGCGCCGACACGGACGACCGCATCGAGTCCTCCGCGAAGAAGTCCCATGTGTTCAAGACCTATCTCAAAAACGATTCTATCCACATCGCGTCCAAGGATGGGGTGGTCGTTTTGACCGGAACCGTCGCTGCCAGTTCCCACAAGAGTTGGGCGGAGGACACCGTGGAGAGCCTGCCGGGCGTCAAGAGCGTGGACAACCAGCTTAAAGTCAAAGGCGAAAGCCCCGCCGAGCATTCGGATGGCTGGCTGAGCACCAAGGTGAAGACCACGCTCTTGTTCCATCGCAACGTGAGAGCAACCAAGACGGACGTGAATGTGAAAGACGGCATCGTCACCTTGACCGGGGAAGCCTCCAGCATGGCCCAAAAGGAACTGACCACCGAATACGCCAGGGACGTCGAAGGCGTCAAAGACGTGAGGAACGAGATGACGATTGCAAAGACCGCGGCCAATCCGGACAAAACATTGGGCGAGAAAATTGATGACGCCTCCATCACCGCCCAGGTCAAGTCGGTCTTGCTCTCCCACCGTTCGACCAGCGCCATCAGGACGAAAGTGAAGACCACGGATGGCGTGGTCACGATCACTGGCGTGGCCAAGAACGCGGCGGAGAAGAGCCTCGTCACCAAACTCGTCACCGACATCGTAGGCGTGACCAGCGTGGTCAACAACATGACCATCGAGCTGGCGGCTGCGTCCAAATAACCCGGCCAACGATCGCTGGCGGCTGGTTCGGAAACGAGCGGGCCGCCAATGGTTCCACGGCCAATTCCAAGGCAAATCCCATGTTATACACCATTGCGGTAGTGCTCCTGATTCTTTGGCTGCTCGGTCTGGTGACGAGCTACACCATCGGCGGATTCATCCATATCCTGCTGGTGGTCGCCATCGTCATGGTGCTCGTCAATCTCATCTCTGGGCGCAAGCGTGTCTGAAGGGAAAATGGGAAGAGTGGAACGGTAACGGCATCAATCGAAAACTCACCAAAAGACTATTATGAACAAAATTGTTTCTCTTGCGCTGCTCGCTGGCGGAGTGGCACTTATCATCCTCGGAATTAACGCTACGAACTCCTTCAGTTCCGACTTGTCCCGGTTCTTCACCGGATCGCCGACGGACAAGGCGATCTGGATGCTCATCGGCGGTATCGTCGCGGCCGTCGCGGGGCTCGCGCTGACGCTGCGCGGGGCGAAACAGAACTAGGTGGCGAGCCGTCACCAAGGCGGGGCCTTCCCCGCCTTATTGCGCGGACACCAAGACCGCCCATGCACGCGAACGCCAGGCTGGGTGAAAGGCTCTGGGGGCAGGGGGACGAAGTGCGTCAAGCGGCGGCGTTGATCGGCGCGGTCGCCTGGGCCGGCGTGCAACCGCGGCACTGGGGGCGCGCGGCGCGCAACGCGCTCGCGCGGCAGATCCTCCCCATCGGCGTTGAACCGCTTCTGTTCGTCTGCGGACTGGCGGTGTTCGTCGGCGTTGCGGTCGTGGTGCAACTCGCTTCCTGGACCGGCCCCGCGGGTCAGACCGAATTGCTCGGCCCCTTGCTGGTCTCCGTCGTGGCGCGCGAACTCGGCCCGGTGCTGATCAACATCGCGGTCATCGTCCGCAGCGGCAGCGTAATGACTACGGAACTGGGCATCATGAAAATCGACGGGAGAATTCATGAGTTGGAGGCGCGGGGTGTCTCACCGTTCACGTCTCTCGTCGTGCCGCGCGTGCTGGGCGCGGCCGTGTCCACGCTCTGCCTGACCGTCGTCTTCATCTTCGTGGCGTTTGCGAGCGGTTATGTTTTCGGAGCGTGGCTGGGGACGGGCAGCCGCAGTTTTTGGTTCTTCACCGACACCGTGGTTCACGCCCTGCGCCCGCTCGACGCGACCGGCATTCTCGCCAAGAGCCTTCTGCCCGCGCTGTTCGTCATCTCCGCCGTGGTGTCGCTGCTGACCTACCTGTAGCCATGGAGGAGCGTTTCAAATTCCGCCACGTCAACGCGATCACGGGGACATTCGTGCTTGTCGTGGTCGCCGTGCTGGTCGCAGCGCAGGTCGCCGCGGGCCGCAGCCAGCGCTGGTTCATCGGCAATGTCACCCTACGAATTGCTCTGCCCGCGGCGGGCGCGGCGGGCATCCACCAAGGGTCCGAGGTGTATTTCCTGGGCACGCTCATCGACAACGTGCTGCGGCCCGTCCTGGTCGGGAACCGGCTGAAACTCCACACCGTCCTCGCTTTTATCAGTGCCGTGGGCGGCTTGATGCTGTTCGGCCCGGCCGGTCTCATCTTGGGACCCGTGGCCCTGATGATCACCACGGTGCTCTTGGAAATCTGGCGCCAGCGGGCCGTGGACCCGCCCGCGATGAATTCACACTCAACAATTCACCCACCGGCTGCCAAAGGAAAAACGGCGTGAAGCGGCTCAAATTGATTCCGCATCGGCACTACTTGTTGATCCTCGCCGCGCTCTTCGGCCTCGGCTGGGTCGCGCTGGCCATCCACCCGTCGCACCGCGACTCATGGCTGTTGGAGAACACGCTCGCCCTGGCGGCGGTGGCCCTGCTGGCCGTGTTTCATCGTCGGCTGTTGTTCTCTCGCGTGTCCTATACGTTGATCTTCGTATTCATGTGCCTGCACCAGGTGGGTGGTCATTACAGTTACTCGGAAGTGCCCTACGACGTGTGGTTTCAGCACCTGACCGGACGAACCTTCAACAGCCTCATCGGCTGGGAACGAAACAACTACGACCGCGTCGTGCATTTCGCCTACGGCCTGTTGCTTGCCTACCCGGTGCGCGAAATTTTCCTGCGCGTGGTCAACGTGCGCGGGTTCTGGGGCTACTTCCTGCCGCTCGATCTGACGATGTCCACCTCCATGATCTTTGAGTTGCTGGAGTGGGCCACGGCCGCGGTGTTTGGCGGTGACCTCGGCCAGGCCTACCTCGGCACGCAGGGCGACGAGTGGGACGCGCACAAGGACATGGCGCTGGCCAGCCTTGGCGCACTCATCACGATGACGATTACCGCCGCCCTGAACTGGCGGCTCCAGCGCGACTTCGCCCAGGAGTGGATCGAGAGCCTGCGCGTGAAACACAAAGCCCCGCTCGGCGAAGACGAGATGGCCCGCATGGCGCGAAAGCCGAAGTGAGTCGGACAACGCGGACTGAGACGGACTTTTCCGCCGCACCCCCGGGCCAAATTGGAACGGTAGGGTTTCACCCCATAGAGGAGAGACCACCTGCGGTGTAATCTTTCCGAATGAACAGAGGCATCACCGGCCTAGGAACGACGACGTGACCGTGCGCGCACGATCCCGCCGGCCGGAGACGCGGGCTGCGCTTCCCTCAAATCCATTCACTTACACCCGTCACCCCATCGAAATTCCATCCATGAAACTTTACCCGCTGGCCATCACGTTCCTCGCCGTCGCCGCCTTCGTCGCCGGCTGCAAACCCTCGGAAGAAAAGGCGGCGCCCGACACGTCGGCGCAATTCGACAAGGTGAAAAAGGAAACGAAGGAGGCCGCGCAGGAAATGAAGGATTATACCTACGCGCAGAAGGCTGAATTCGTGGAGAAGATGCAAGGCCTGTTGGCCGAGATAAACAAGGACCTGGATCAACTCTCCGCAAGAATCGAAAAAGCCAGCGATACGGCCAAGGCCGAGGCGAAGCCCAAGCTGCAGGCGTTGCGCGAGCAGACAGCCAAGCTGACCAAGCAACTCGACACGGCCAAGGATGCCACGGAGTCCACCTGGAACGATGTCAAAGCCGGCGTCAAGAAGGGTTGGGGCGAATTGAGGGATGGATTCCAACAGGCACGACAGTGGGTGAGCGAGAAAATCGCGCCTTGAGACGGACGGGTGATTGGTTACGTTTCCACGAGTTTCGCCGTGCGCGGCACGAACGCGGTCAAGATGGACATCGACCGCTACTTCAGCTTTTATTCGATGGATGGAATTTTCCTCGACGAGTTCACGAATGACGCGGACACAAACCATCTGAATTACCACGCAGCGTTGTATCAAAACATCCAGATCAAGGGCACAAATCTGCTGGTGGTGGGCAATCCGGGCATCAACACGCAGGAGGCGTATCTCACGCGCCCGGTGTGTGTGAATTGCAGGCCTCGTCGAACGTGCTGCACTGGTCCGCCGTGAGAGCAGTGAGTGCCGTGACGAATCAATTCGTCGTGACGGATCCCACCGAGACGAATGCGCCCCGAAGGTTTTACCGGACGCGGCAGTGAGAGCCTGTCGTGGGTCAGACTTCCAGCCTGACGGTTCATGGCGGCAGGATGGCCCGCCTGAACCGGCAGACAAGATGTCTGCCTGATTTTTCAGATGCGCATGGGGTCATCTTCAGCCGGACACGCCGTAGGATCTCAGCAGGCGGCCCGGAACCGACTCGGAGCCTGTATTTTCAAGGACGGCGCAGGCGGTAGAAGCGGAGCGCGTTCGTGCTCGTGACGGTGGTGGGATGGATGGAGCCGCTGGTCGCGTTCACCCAGTTTTTCAGCGCCAAGTCTTCCGTATGTTGCAGCACGAAGCCGGGGGCGAGCGTCGGCACCCAGTTGATGATGGCTTGTCCCGGTGCGCCGGGGGTGAAGCTGAGCCGCGGCCATGGCGCGTAGATGTGGACGGCGCCCCGGTCCACCACGGTGGTGTCGCGATACGGAGCACCGATGGCCACGCGCGTGCCTTCAATCGCCACGGAGCTGCCGAATTGATCGTCGGTCGCCCCGCCGGAATTGGTCAGCGTGGCCACGGGCGCGCCGGGCACGGCGTTGGTCAGGTCATACACATAGGCGGCTGGGGCATCCGCGACGACGACTCTCGTGCCGGAGATGGCCACGCGCACGCCGCCGGTGAGTCCGGTCACGGGCAGGGCGGGGGTGAGGCTGGCGAGGTCATACACGTAGGCTGTGCGCCTGCTGTTGTTGCCAATCACCACGCGGTTGCCGGAAATGGCCACGGAGAAACCGAATCCGTAATCGAGGGACGGGCTGGGATTGTTAAGGGTGAATACCGGGACTTCGGGAGTGGCGTTCGTGAGGTTGTAGACGTAAGCACGGCCCGCGTTCGCCGCGCCTGCGTCGTCCCCATGCGCTCCGATGACAACCCAGTTTCCGGCGATGCTGACGGAGGCGCCGAAGTAATCGAGCGAGGCAGGGGTGGGATTGATCAGGGTAAGCAAAGGGAAGGTGGGCGAGGGGTTGGCGAGGTCATAAAGATAGGCGGTGCCGGTGTCGCTGCCCGCGGCGTTGTCGAGCGACGCGCCGATGATGATGCGCGTGCCGGAGATGGCGACGGCTTCCCCGAAGTTATCCGCAATGGCAGGTGAGGGATTGTTCAGGGTGGCGATGAGCAAGGGCGGTCCACCGCCGGAGAGTTCGTAGACATAAGCGCTGCCCGAATTGGTGGCCCCGAAATCGTCTCCGGATGCGCCGACAACGACGCGGGTCCCGGAGATGCCGACGGCGATGCCGAAGTTGTCATTCGCGGCAGGGGCGGGATTGTTCAACGCTGCCAGGGGCGTCGGGGGAGAACCGTTCTCGAGATCATCGAGATTGTAAACATAGGCGCGTCCGGCGTTGTTGATGCCGGTGTCGTCGCCAGTGGCGCCAACGATCAGGAGATTTCCAGCCATCGCCGAGGCGATGCCGAAGTAGTCAGCGGTGGCGGGGCTGGGGTAATTCAAAATGGCCTCGGCGACTGTGGGCGTGGCCCCGGCGAGGTCGTAGCTGTAAGCGATGCCGGCGCTGATGTTGTCGGAGGGATTGGTGACGATGGCGCGCGTGCCGGAGATGGCGACGGCCCAGCCGAATTGCCCGCTGACGGCGGGGTTGGGTTTGGTGAGGGTGTAAACGGGATTGGTGGCGGTGAGGCCGCCGAGGTCATAGGTGTAGGCGCTGCCGGTGGCGATGCCGGCGGTGTCGTCCTGGAATGCGCCGACGATGACGTGCGTGCCGGAGATAGCGACGGAGCGACCGAAGTCGTCGCTCACCGCCGGGGCGGGATTGTTCAAGGTGAACGAAGGCACGGCGGGTGTGGGGCCGGCGAGGTCGTAGACATACGCACTGCCGGCGTTGGTGGTGCCGGTGTCGTCGAGCCACGCGCCCACGACGACGCGCGTGCCGGACACCGCAACGGAGATGCCGAATTGATCGTTCGTGCCCGGGCTGGGGTTGTTCAAGATATGCACGGGTAGGTCGGGCGTGGCGCTGTTGAGGTCATAGACGCAGGCGCTGCCGGCATTGTCAGCGCCGGTATCGTCGCCGTTCGCGCCAATGACGGCGGTGGTGCCGGAGAGGGCCGCGGAGAGGCCGAAGCCTCCGTTGAAGGTCGGGACGGGATTGGTGAGCGTGGCGATGGGGAGGTTGGGCGTGGGGCTGGCGAGGTCGAAGACGTAGGCGGAGCCCGCGTCGTTGGTGCCGGTGTCGTCAAAGGGTGTTCCCACGACGACGCGTGTGCCGGAGATGGCGACGGCGTAGCCGAATTGATCGCCGCTGGCGGGGCTGGGATTGGTCAACGTGATGATGGGCACGGTCGGCGTGGCGCCGGCGAGTTCGTAGACGTAGGCGATGCCGGCGTTCGCGGCGCTGGTGTCATCGAAACGCGCGCCCACGATCGCGCGGGAGCCGGAGATGGAGACGGACCAGCCGAATTGATCGCCTGGGTTCGGGCTGGGATTCAGCAGGAGATGCAGCAGCGCGCCGGTGGCGGGGTCATACACTTTCACCACGCCGGAGTCCGTTCCGCCCAGATCATCCGTGGGCGCACCGACGACCGCGCGCCCGGCATCGACCGCGACACTGAAGCCCTGACTGGCGCTGATTTGCGGGCTGGTGCCGGGATCGAGGATGGAGCGCTGGAGCAAGTACGGTTCAGGCGCAGCGGTGGCGGCATCGGTGACGAAGCAGCAGAGAACCGGCAGCAGAAACGCGAGGCATGGACGAAGCATGACGATGCGGAATGGTGTCCGGCATCAACGGGATTGGAAGATGAAATTGCTCCCGAACACTACGGGTGGTCCTCGGTGGAGTGAGCATCAGCTTCACGGAACTACTCTGCGTTGGATGTTCAACCTCACGGCTTACGTTTGCGTGTCGTCGCCATCAACTCCTTCAAGAAATCCGGGTGCCGGCGTTCGTGGACCAAACCGAGGAAGTAAATCGTGTCACCCTGAACCTGATAGTAGATGTAGAACGGAAAAGGCCTTGTCCGGCGACACGGAAAGCCATGCGGGCCTGCGTGGTCACCGCCGCGCCAGCGGATGATCTCGCGCGTCTGCCCTGCGACACGTTGGTGGAAAGCGCCAGCCAATCGCTCGGAAATCTTGCCGATTTTTCTTCCTCGCGTGTCAGGTCATCGCGAAACTGTCGGCTGAAAATCGCCTTCACTGCGGGCTACCGAAGACCTCTTGGAACGTCAAGCCAGAATCCTGGCCGGAAATCAAATCCTTGAGCCGTTGCGTCAGGTCTTTCTTGATTTCAGCATCCGTGCGCGGGTCGTCCTCGAGGCTCTGGATCAGCAGTTTTGCCAAATCGGCGCGTTCAGCGGGTGGGAGCGAGAGCGCTTCTTCGGCCACGGCAAGATTCGTCAGTGACATGGTCGGAAAGTAGTCAGGGACCGAAACAACGCAAGCTCAACCCAGCCCTTTGCGCGCGGCTTTCGGCCGTGGTGCCGTTTGAAAATGTCCCGGCAATTCAACTCCGATTAAGTTCAACAACGCCGTGGCGCGTATGCATCAATTCCTCATTCTGTTTCAGTTTAACCATGACGCGTGTTCCGGTTCCGGTCCGATGAACCGTGGCGAAGATTCCGTTCTTTCGGTTCCTTCCGGCAGGCACCAAATCACTGTCGATTGTGAGAACCGACCCCGTTCCGCCGTTCCGCGTTGTCAGAAGCTCATCTCGATTTGAAGCAACGCTACACGTTTAAGGTTGCTTCAAGCGGAAAAACCGCTGCGCGTTCGTCACGGGTAAGGTGACGGTGGAAAACCCTGCGTTGGTTGTCACGGTGGCAACTGCGTTGCTCCACAGAATCGGGGACGACAGGCTGTCGGCATACTCAAGCGTGAAGTTCCCGGCGGACGCGGGCCACTTCAGGTTCAAGCCGGCGCCGGTGATGGTGAATTGCATCGTGGGCGTCACGGGCAGGGTGTAGATGACCGTGAGGTTGGCCTCGGTGACGTTGTTGGCCTCGTCGTGGGCGGTGACGGTGAAGTAGTTTTCGCCGGGGTGCAGCGGAAGGTTGGGGATAGACCAATTCGTCGTGCCGAGGGCGAGGCCGAATTGGGCGTTGTCGTTCATCCAAGTGACTTTGGAGACGCCAAAGTTGTCGGAGGCGATGCCGGCCAGCGTGACCGAGGCGCTCGCCGTGGCATACGAAGCGCCATTGGTGGGGGAAAGAATGGCGAGGCTCGGCGCGGCGGTGTCGCCGCCGTTGGTGGAACTGCCCGAATACGTCAAACGATTGCCCGCCGCGTCATAGGTGTAGGTAATCGTTGAGCCGTTCGCGTAGGTCACCTGCGTCAGGCGATTGAGCGCGTCGTAGGTGCAATTCGCGGTCGTCGCGTGCGCAATGGCTGCCCACGCAAGCAGAAAGCAACCAACCAAGCCAAATGTTTTCACACGCGTTTTCACAAAAGTTTTCACAAAAGTTTTCACAAAAGTTTTCA
>Ga0163144_10029322_pt1 | contig 10569 bp, 14 predicted proteins | sample OliLak19BULKMAT1_FD_123175 | JGI IMG/M metagenome (GOLD analysis project Ga0163144, IMG submission 123175) | Freshwater microbial mat bacterial communities from Lake Vanda, McMurdo Dry Valleys, Antarctica - Oligotrophic Lake LV.19.BULKMAT1 | ecosystem: Environmental > Aquatic > Freshwater >...
ACACCAAAAAAAGACCGCAGCTAGCGGCCCTCCATAGGGAAAAGAGCAGAAAAAAACAGGCTTTGACGCGGAAAATGGCTAGGAACTTCAGGTTAAAAAGAAAAAGCGGGTGGCAATCACCAGAAACAAGGTAGGCTTGGAACGCGCTGAACCGATGGCAGAAATGCCGTCAACGCTCGTGGAGACTTTGGTAAGACGGACGGATAGTAATATCTTGCCGCGCATGTCGCTGATACGAGAAACCCCCGCTACAAGACCGCAAGGGCTTTAGCGGTGGGACTGTTCATAATAGCCAAATAATAGTACGCCATGCCGAAAAAAGACGCGTCGATTTTCGAGTGATGAACAAGTGGAACTACGAAAAAAAGGGGAACGCAGCTTTTCGCCGGTTCCCCTTTTCCTTACTGCAACTGCTTAGTGTGTCTGGCAATTTGCCACACTGCCATTTGCAATTACTAGTTTCATTGCCGCCAGTGTTTTGACAACAGCGGCTGTTGCTGCGGGGTCCAACATCGAAACCCACCTCAACTCCACATTTGAATCTGACATCGGTGACGCTCCGATATAGGCGCCATCGATGCCCGCTTCCTTGCAGGCATCACCCAGCGCACGCACGAGCTTGCGTTGGATATGTTTTGCAACTTCAGAATCACAATCCAAAACGACAATGAACTCCTGTTCGTTCGAGATTTTCGGAACGTTTTGATATTCAAAGCCCGTACCGGACTTGACTACTTTGCGTTCCTGTTTTTCCTTCGGGGCTTCTTGCTTGATTACAAAGCCCGTCTGTTGTTTCAGTTTCTTTGCTGCCTGTTGGCGTTGCTCTGCCGACATGTGCTTTTGGCCAGGAGCAGTCGGCTCAGCATTGCTCGTGTTGCGCAATGGATCCACTGCGATGCCTGATACTGCTGTTTTGGTGTTGCAGGTATCGAGTAACTGGTATTTCTTTGCGTTGTTCATGGTGTCTCTCCAGGTTAAAGCCCGAAAAAAAACACCATCGCCAATGGGCATGGTGCCCACGGGCTAAGATTTGAAACAAAAGCTGGTCGCGCCAGCACGCACGTACGATCCATAGGACCGAACAAGTGGGTTGATAGTACGCTCCCGCCAACAGGTCACGTCTAAAAACCGCTAAATACCCCCTCTAAAACGGGGTATTTAGCGGTTTTTGCATATGGGTCTTACAACTCATGCTGTAATTACCGTGTGCGTATATGCACATCGATTTTCATGGTGCGGCCGTCCACCTTTAACCCTGACAGGCTTTAGTTTCACCTCCCTCCTGCAGCTCTCCCAGCTGTGGGTTTCGCGGATGTCTCAACCGACATCCGTTTTTTCTGTATCGGCACTGCCTTCGGCAGCGCCCTTCCCGTGGGGCATCCCGCCCATCTCGTCGCGTCCATCTCGGACGCATCCCCTCTGCACGCGTACTCCACTCGTGCGAAACCCGAAAGGACTTTGGATGACAATCCAGATCCAGTTACGTCAAATCGTGGCCGGTCAAAACCCGCGCCACTTCTTTGATCCCAAGACAATGGCCGAGCTGGAAGACAGCATTGCCGCCAACGGTGTCGTGCAAGCGATTCTGGTACGGCCTCTTGCGAGCGGCCTGTACGAGATCATTGCCGGTGAGCGCCGTTTTCGCGCCGCCTGCAAGGTACTCGCTGCCGACGCAACTATCCCAGCCCTTGTGCGCGAGGCAGATGATGCGGAAGCGGAACGCCTCGCCCTGGTGGAAAACACCGAACGCGAAGGCATGACGCCCGTTGAAGAAGCCGAAGCTGCCGACAAGGTGGTGACCCGCTGCGATGGCGATCTCGCAGAAGCATCCCGCCTGCTAGGCTGGCCACTGTTCAAGCTGAAAAAGCGTCTTTCCCTGATGCATTGCGCGAAGGTTGTGCGCAATGCTCTTGAGGATCGTTTGATCACGCTGGGGCACGCCGAGTTACTGGCGGCTGTACCTGCTGAAAAGCAGGAAACGGCCCTGCCGTTGGTGGTCCAGCATCAGATGACGACAGATCAGTTGAAGGCGCAGCTCTTGAGCAAAGCCAGAAAGCTGGACGAAGCAATCTTTGATTGCGCCGACTGTGCAGAATGTCCGCACAACTCAACGGTGCAGGCTGATATGTTTTCGACAACGGTGGGGCAGGGCAATTGCACCAATCCGCCGTGCTTCCAGGCCAAAACAGAGGCCCACGTTGCCGTGTTGGTCGATCAACTTGCCGAGACGTATGGCAAGGTCATCATGCTCAAGATCGACGAAAAGCCGAGCTTGACGCGGTTGATCATCGGCGGCAAAACAGGGGTCAGCGTCGAACAGGCCGAGGCCTGCAAAACCTGCTCGTCCTTTGGCGCCACGATTTCGGCGCTGCCCGGTTCCGAAGGCAAAGTTGCCGAGCCTGTTTGCTTCAACTTGGCCTGCAATGCCGCCAAGGTAGCCGAAGCGAATGTGCCACCGCCTGCCGTCGAGACGAAGGCACCAGTGGGTCCGGACACTCAGGAATCCAAAGCTGCGGCAAAAACCAATGCCACAGCGACCGCAGCACCGACAGCAAGTACAACGCCCGCCAAAGCCGCCGCAAAACTGGATGCCGAAGCGCCACGCATGAATCCCAAGGCATTGCGCCAGGGATTGATTGACTACCGGCGCGAGCGCTGGAATCAAGCGCTGATGAAGGTCGCGTTAACTTACCCAGCGCTGCAAGTGAGGAAGTTGCTGGTCCTCATGGTCTTGGCCGGAGAAGCACGCGCAATCGAGTCAGACATGTTCCGCAAAGCGTTGCATCAAAAAGCGGAAAAGTCTGGTCAGCCCATCAGCGAGAAGCGCAGTGCGTTCAATGAAATACAGGCCGCGTCCGATTTTGTGATGGCCTCCGAGGAGACAGTCATTGATCGCTTTGTGAGTGGCACCATCGCTTGCGCTGCGGCCGCGATGTCAGTCGAAACTCTCACCTCGCTCCTCACCATCTCTGGAGCTAGCATCAACGATTCCTGGAAGCCGCAAGCTGACTTCTGGACACTGTTGACCAAATCCGAGATCGATGCCGTTGGCACCGAAATCGGCCTTGCCGCACACATGGGCAAGGACTGGAAGCCGATGCTTTTGAAGAAGAAGGCTGAAATTGAAGCAGCCATTGCTGCTTCCAGTTTCGACTTCACCGGCAAATCTCCCAAATTCATGGAGTTCAAATAATAATGATCAAAGCACTCGTCGCATTGCTGGCGAAGGGCAGCGTGTCACTGACGTTCAAGGCTGAGGCCGACAACCAGGTGCGCGTGACTTTCACCCAGAAGCCCGCCGAAGGTAACAAAGTCGAGATCCCCGCATTTTCGATCACGGCTGCGCCAGACAACATCGAAGCAGAGATGTGTGACGCGCTCACACAACTCGCAGTGCATCGGGATGGCTCCGTTGCAACTATGCTGGCTGAGGCCAAAGCACAGATGGACGCCGCTGCGGCAGAAACCAAGGCCGAGGCCGAAGCGAAGCGCACCAAAGTCGTGGCCAAGCCAGTTACCAGCAAAACGGTAACCCCGGCAGCCTCCAAGCAAGCGCCGTCATTCGACGAAGTGCCTGAAGAAGGTGACGACGATGATGACGCAACGCCTGCAGCACCAGTTGCTCCACTCGTATCCGCTGTTCAACCCGCAGCGGCCACCGTGTCGCTGTTTGATTAGGAAACATCATGGCAAAGGTGACTCTCATCAAGCGTGTTTTCGCATATGAAAACAGGAAGCTCAACGACCCGGATCCGAACATGACACCCGAAGAAGTCCGGGATGTTTATTCGGCAACGTACCCCGAACTCGCGACCGCCGTCATTGACGGTCCAGAGGACGGGGACAAAGGTGAACAGCAGTACTCGTTCCGCCGTGCCGTGGGCACCAAAGGCTAGTCAGTCGTGAGGCTGACGACCGCTCAGAAGGCCCTGGCCGCAGCGTTTGCTGCGGCCAGGCCGCCTCATCACGAACTCACATTGACGGAAACCGCATGCAGAGCCTTAAGACAACTGGACGTCCGTCCAAGTCGCATGGCCGCGCCGGAACCAAAGCCGATGTTGGCAAATCCTGCGCAGCTCCCGCCGCTTTAGCGGGCTATAACGCACTGATGCTGCCGACCATTCCTGCGGGAGTGATACCAGGCAGAATTGACAGTGGCAACCCGTTCATTACTGCCGACGCGTGCATTGCGATGCACGCTGCCGGTTGGAATACAATCCCCGCCCGCCAGAATTTGACGCCAGCCCATTGGTTCCATGAGTCCGTGCAGCACTACCTATCCCGGTTCCTGCCGCCCAAACCACAAGCGTGCGGCTTGTCTATGGATTTTGGTATTCACGTCAGTGAAGAAGGGGAGTGGGCTTACATAAGTCTCTCAGCTTCGACTGACGGCCACACGTGCCGACACATCGGTGAACTTGCCGAACTGGCCCACGCTTCTTATGGGATCGGTCCGAGTTTGCTGAAAGCGCTCGGCACCGAACATTGGGTGATCACGCCGCAGAGGATTTTCGAGATCGTCTCCAACTTGTACTGGTATGGCGAGGACGATGAAGAGTTCGCAGCGCAGGAACACTCCGAGCCAGGAGAAGAATACAACGGTTACAAGCGCGCTGATTTTGAAAGGACATTTCCTGAGTGGGCGTTCAACTCGACGGCGATGTACACGGCGGACAAATGCGTCAGCAATGCCAAGCTTAAAAACGTCGCCCGCACGGCGCCGCACCCGTTCAATGTCATTGCCGAGCAGTGTCTCGCATTGCGTGTTCTCAGCCAACAGAACTTTGTTGCGTTGCCGGGTACGCGTGTGGATATCGAAGAACTCGGCGTTGAAGAGTTGTGGCCGTATACCGGCGCCGTGTATTGGCGCGAAAACGACAACCTGACCGAGGCAGTTTCTGACGAGCATTACCAATATGCGATGCAGGGCAGCGCTGAATGCATCAACGCATTTATCAAAATCCCGAAATCACTCACCAGGGCAGAAGCGGTCAATTTTATCCGCGGCCTTGAACTAGATGTGCAGCGCTTTGCTGCCGTCTCCAGGCTGTTCGGACTACTCAAATGGGAGCCTTAATGTTGAACGTCACTTCCAATGCGATCGCACAACTCAAAGCCCGACGCGCGATCATCATCTACGAACAAGGCGGCAACCCGGTCAGCCATGCCACCATCCACGATGTACGGCTTGACGAGCACGGCACGCCCGTAATCGAAGCAGGGGAGGGCATGCGCGATGAAACGCTGCTTGACATGCTGCAGACGATGTTAGGGGCGAGCCCGCTGACGTTTCTGTCGTCCAATATGTTGGCGCGCACCAAGGACATCAAGGTGTGGTGGACGCCGCCAGTGCTGCGAACCCTGTTCATTCAGCCTGTCGATACTACGGGGCAGACCTACGACCAGCTGCCCACGCATAACTGGACAGTGCCGGTACCAGGGCTTGTGTTTTCTATCCACAATCATTCCCTGAGCGTCTGTGCAGTGCAGGGGCGTGAGCGCCCCACAGCGTCCACGCCACTCTATCGTGCGCCGTTTGCCAATACCTATGACACCGGAACTGTGTGCATGGGCGATGTGCAGCTTCGCACCGAAACGGACCAGATCGAGAAGCAGTTTTTCGATAGCGTGTTCACGCACGATGTGGGTGCAGTCAAACGCGTAAAGAACTTCTCCAAGTCGTGGAAGGCGTGGGAAGCCCTGGCAGCAGATAAGGCAATCAATGCTTTTCCATCCGCGTGGCTGCTTCACACCAATACGACGTTGGAAGGGTTTCTGAAGCGCGGGGCGAAGCTATGATCGATCTCGATCGCTTTCAACTCGAACAGACTCCGGTGGTGCCGATGCCGAGGCATCAACCGCTGGAGCCTGACGCGCGGGGAGATGGTCATCGCTACCTTGTCGCCGGCAACGGCGTCTATGTCGAAGTCATGCGGGCCTGGGTCCATGCCATCGTCTGCATTGGCGCAACTGAGGTTACGCTGCCCTTTGGCAACGTCTGGCAAGTGATTGATTTGCGTTGTGGTCCGCTGCCGCGCAAGTTGCTGGAAGCTTTTCGCCAGTTGGCCATCGCAGCACTGCCGAACGAAACCGCCGCCTTGATCCTCTGGAGCAAGACGACCGGTGAATTTCGTTTGCTGCCAACGGCTGTGAACGCAACCCCTGGCAGGGTCGACTATTTCATCCCGGCTTTGGGTGATGACGAATTCCGGGTTGTCGATATCCACTCACACGGCAAGCTTCCCGCTTACTTTTCCAAGACAGACAACGCTGATGACCGACACGACGTAAAAATCGCGGTTTGCATGGGTAATGTCGATACCGAGGCGCCTTCCATCGCAGCACGTGCTTGCATCCTCGGCAAATATCTTGATCTTTCCGAAATGATTGCGGGTGTCACAAGCCCGTCTTCTGAACAGGACATAGTCTATGAACCACACGTTCAAACAGCCGCGTGACGGCAAGGTGCTGGTCGACTTGGTGGGGGCCGGCGGTACTGGCTCTCATCTGTTCGCCGCACTTTGTGATGTCGCGCTGACACTGCCAAAGATTTCGCACATGCAGTTGCAAGTGCGTGTCTGGGACCCTGATACCGTGAGCGAAGCCAACCTCGGGCGCCAACGGTTTTATCCGAGCGATGTCGGCCAAAACAAGGCCGAGATTCTTGTCCATCGCGCTAACGCTTTCTTGGGCCTCGATTTTGAGGCCCGTGCGGAGCCGCTGTCGACAAAATACGGAGATACGACCAGCAGCAGCCGTATCGTCATTGGCTGCGTCGACACAGCAGCATCGCGTCGCGACATCCACAAGTACATTTCGAATCACTCGTACCTGCCGTATTGGCTCGATTGCGGAAACCAGCAATCGACCGGCCAGGTCATTCTTGGCCAGCCGATCCCGGATCCTGTGCGTTGTGATTTCTACGGACGCCTGCCTACGGTGCTGGAGTTGTTTCCGGCGCTGCAGAATCCGAAACTGAAGGAAGACAATCAGCCATCTTGTTCGGTGGCCGAGGCGATCGCCAAGCAGGACTTGTTCGTCAATCGCGCAGTAGCAAGTGCGGCTGGCGAAATGTTATGGACATTGCTTCGCCATGGTGAAATTGGCTATTGCGGACGATTCCTCAACTCGCGTTTGGGTGTGTCCACCAAGTTACGCATCGATCCGGCTGAGTGGAAGCGCTTTGGCCACCGCGGCAAACGCAAACCTCCGCTTAGAACGCCGAAGGCCGTAGCAGTCGCACAACCGCTACGTCGCGTTTTAGCGACACCGGCTCACCCGTAAGATGTTCGTCGTTGTTCTAGTGCGAGGGTCACCCAGCCCATGGGGGCTGGGTGACATGTTGGCTTGACGGTGTCATTCAGCCAACCAAGGTTCAATAATGAACATATGTCTACTTTTCGCCACGTTCTAGGCAGCCAATGGCTCGATATACCGGTACTTATTTGGATCTTGTGCAAGCGCCCAAATATCAAGCGCTTCCTGCATCCGTAGCCAGCTCTCGGGCGACGTATTCATAAGCGTTGCAATTCGCATCGCCATGTCGGCGGTGAGGCTGCGCTTTTCCAGTAGTAAATCCGAAACAGTCAGCCGGCTTACGCCAAGGCGCTTGGCGAACTCGGTCTGCGACATCTTGAGCGCAGGCAGTACGTCCTTCCTTAGAATCGCTCCAGGGTGGCTCGGCTTTCGCTTCAAACCACGCATGCTCTTCATCAGTGACAGACGGTAAAAAACGCTACGCGGCTCGCTTTAGGGGCCTGATCTCCCGATCAATTTTCTTACCCATTTCGCCAGCAACCTTCTTCAAATCGAAGGAGCTTTGCAGGTTAAGCCAGAACTGCGCCGTTGTGCCGAAGTAACGCGCCAGCCGCAACGCGGTGTCAGGCGTTACCGCGCGTCGTTCGCGCACTACGTCATTGATGCGCGGTGCCGGCACATGAAGCACCATCGCCAAGGCGTTAGCGCTCATGTCGAGCGGAACAAGAAATTCCTCCCGGAGTATTTCGCCGGGATGGATCGCTCGCATCTTGTTGGTGGCCATGTTCTACCTCTCAGTGGTAATCGACTATTTCGACGTTCTCCGGGCCGACCGCGGACCATACGAAGCACACGCGCCACTGGCTGTTTATTCGGATGCTGTGTTGCCTTGCGCGGTCTCCGCTAAGCGCCTACAGGCGGTTGCCCGGAGGCGATGCCAAGTCTCGCAATTCCACCGCATCATCCAGCATCTGCAATTTGCGCTGCGCCACATTCTCGATGTTCCGAAACCGCCGAGGGCTTTTCCCCTCGTGCATCGCCTCGGTGTCCGAACACAGGAACGAACGAATCGTCATATCCCCAAGATATAACGAGATGCGTTAAACGTCAAGCATTAGTCTCCAAGACTACGCAGAGGCAATGAACATGTGGTGCCGACTGGCCGCCAACAATGGCAATGCGGATCCGCAGTACGGTCTCTCATACGAAAAAATTGTGGGGCGGTGCGCTCTGGTCGCCCAGCTATTTCGCAGGCAGTTGCGGCAGCGCCACCATCGCCGCTGTTTGCCAGCACATCGAGCAGCAGCAAACTCCACATTAGCACAGAGGCAAGGACGGCTTTGCCGTCCGCGCTCTTGACCCCGCCCTGAAGGCGAGGTTTGCCGCGCAACCGATCAATCCTGCAGGGAGTTTGTACTTGCATGCAGACCGACACCGAGCCAGACACCCGCCCATAGAATACGCAAACAGCAACCACCCAACGTTACAGGCACGAAAACAAGCAGCGCCCCGTAATTACCCCCTGCGCAAGGGGTAATTACGCCGATCGCCAGCGGAAATCTCCCGTAATATCCTGAAAGTACCGCACAGCAATAGGTGCCCGCTTTACCGTGGCTCTCCAGGCAGCCCTTAACGCCTGGCTTTTCTCAACGACTCACAAGGTCGTCGTTTCACTCGGTCGTCGACGCATTCGCCTTGACTGCCATATATCCCAACAGCGTCGCTGAGGCGCGCTGTCGTCCAATGAAGCCCCAATGCACGATCTTGCGAGATCGCGGCATGGTTTCGCCCGTGGCAAAGGAGGCCACTTACTATGCAACTAGCCGCACATACCAGCCGCACTAGCGCGCTGGTCAGCACTATGCTTGCGCCGACGGTATCAAAGCCGGCACCAGCACCAACGCCACAACCGATCAAAGCGACGGGTGTCAAAGCGATGTTCTGGCTCAATGTCGACCAACTCAAAGTCGATGTGCCCGGAAAAATCAGCAAGGCATTCGCCGCCTCAGTCGCACAACACGGCGTCCTGACACCGTTACTGGTCGAGGCCGCGGCCACCACTCAGTTCGGTGCCCGTTACAACGTGATCGCCGGCCGCCGCCGTTTGGCTGCAGCTATCGCCGCCAAGTTGCCGATCATCCCATGTATGGTCGTGGATGCCCTAGATGTCGGTAATGTCGAAGCGTTGACCATCATCGAAAACCTGCATCGCAGCCGGGATCTTGCGAGCGAACTGCGTGCAATGCGCGCACTCGCGAAACAGGGTCTTGATGACGACCAATTGCAGGCACGACTTGGTTTGCTCAAACGGGATTTTTCAAAGTTCAAGAAGTTGTCGAGCCTTGGCCAAGACTGGATCGATGTGCTCGAAGCTGGGCGCATGTCACCCACCACAGCCGCTATCGTCGCTGGACTACCCAAAGCCGAGCAGCAAAAACTGTTCGCAACGCTCGAAGGTGACCAGCGCGTGACGCTGGATGCTGTTCGCGCATTTCGGCTGAAGTCGCAGTACGCCGCGAAACAGTTGTCGTTCCTGGCGTTGCAACTCCCTACCATCGAGGCAAAATCATGGGCTTAGAACGTATCGCTCGTGACAAGGTATCGCGTGGCTGCGGTAGCCGGAAATCTGGCGGCGTTTATTTGTGCACCGCCATGGGTGGAAAGGGTATGCCTCTCGAATATTTCTTGATCGATCCGGTCCAGAAATTCGAGGTTGACTGTTTCCGGGCTCCTATCGTCGTTGATGATCCCAATGACTCGACGCTGAAGCATCTCGCAATTTGGGTCGGCAAAGAACACTATCCGTCACTCGTGGATTACGTCGAGGAAACCAAGCGCCTCGGCGCATCACGGCGCATTCCGGAAGATTTCGACTTCAGCGTGTTGACACCGGGACGATCCAGAATGTTTCTCATTCACCCACTCGCCTTCACGGAGTTGATCAACGAAGCCGAGTGCCCGCAAGACAGGGGCGAGGAGGGACACGGCACCACCGTGGCTTGCATTGGCGCGCATTGGCGCTATGCAAAGTCGATGGGCTCGCAAGTGACTGAGGCGCCCGAGGGCGATTCTGCAGTCATTGGCGAATGCTCCTACCACCTGAACCAGTCGCAGATCGAAGTTGATCTCGCCCAGTTCTCCCCGGGTGCTTTCCTGCAGTTGCCGATCACTCACATTGAGTATCAGGCACACGACAGGGCCGACACCGGACCGGACAACCCAAAGGATCGGGCCGTCGGTGCAGGTTTTGACTACGTCATCGTTGACGATCTGTAAAACACCGGGGTGCGTGCAATCTGCGCACCCCATTCT
>Ga0163144_10029324_pt1 | contig 10568 bp, 3 predicted proteins | sample OliLak19BULKMAT1_FD_123175 | JGI IMG/M metagenome (GOLD analysis project Ga0163144, IMG submission 123175) | Freshwater microbial mat bacterial communities from Lake Vanda, McMurdo Dry Valleys, Antarctica - Oligotrophic Lake LV.19.BULKMAT1 | ecosystem: Environmental > Aquatic > Freshwater > Lake...
AGGGCTGCCTTCACCGACCCAGCTTCCGTCGTCATTTTCCCCCACACGTATGTCAGGAGAGCCCAACGTGGCACCCGCTTGGGTTGACTGGATCCGAGTCGAGAATCCGTCTGCGCGCACGGGCTCTTGTGTGCTGATGGTGTAGATTCCAAGCGGCACTGGCGTGGCTGACGTTCCGTTGTCATCAAGGTGCTGCATCACAAACTGCCGGGTTGGCTGATCAACCGTGATGTAGGCGTACCCCGTGGTGGTGCGTCCCGCGGCGCCGCGTCCGGCATTGATGGTTGCGGACACACTGCGCGTGTTTGTGATGGTGCCGTCTGGCAGGATCGACTCGAGCACGACTCTTCCGTCCGTGTAGTGCAGGCGGCGGAATCCGTCCGGGACCACGTCAAACGAGAGAATCGTCGTCGATGTCGACGTCAATGTGGTGGGTGATCCCTCGGGCGCGTTGTTCACAAAACGCTGCAGGTAGCTTGTGGTGCTCCCCGGATCAAAAGAGAGGTCACTCACCGAGTATGTTGCCGCGTACGTGCTCCCTGTCCACACCAGTGACGAGCGAAATACGTCCACGCTCCAGTCCTCACCAGCTTCTCCCCAAACAGTCAGCGGATGACCAATACGTTCTCCGCCAACGGTGAAGCGCTGGAACTCAACCGCGTCCCCAACTTCATCACGGATTCCCAGGAGCACCGCGAACCCTGTGCCGTCATACACAGCAGAGAGCCCATGGATGTCATGCGTTCCTGTCGTCAATATCCGGTTGGGTCCTGCAGCATCAGGAGAGTCTCCCGCATCCGGTGTGCCGGCACCTGCATCATCAATGGGCACGGCGGCATCCGCGGGTGCTGCATCAGAAGCGCTGGCATCTGGGATGGACGCATCCGCCGGCCCGACGTGAGCATCCGGCGGGTCCACAAGGGCGTCTGGTGCGGTTGAGACAGGCGTACCGGCATCACGCGTGGATGCGGGGGGCCGTGGGCATGCCAACAGAAGAGCTAGAGCAAACGTGAAGGAGACTACGCGCATACACAAATGCATAGCGCACGCCCGTCACTCTGCGAACTCCCGGTATGACCAGGTCAGCTCTCCGCTGGATGGAGCGCCGCCGCCGGCGCAACGAACAACGTGCCGGTCAGCATCATGACGACGGCGGGCGTAAGTCACGCGCGGCCCAGGGGAAAGGCTTCCGTGGCCGCAGGATGTCATGGGTGGACCGGTCCATGGTGAGGAACGGGGGTGCTCACAGGTGCTGGCTCAAAAAGGCCCGCAACTGGGTGTTGGAATCACGTTGGGCGCGGGCAATGGAGTCGGGTTGACCGCCAATACCCCACCATTGGTTGTTGGCTGAATCAAACGTACGAGCGTATTCTGTCGTCGGAGATCCGGGAATTCCAATCCAATGGCCGGTGTCCGGATAACAGATGGAGAGGTCATGATGGGTGGTGGCATGGCCGCTTTGCCGCAATCTGGCCATGGCAACCTCCGCGAGCCGACACGAAGGCCATACCTGGTCATCCGCACCGGCGATCAGCATGATGGATGCCTGCGAGTCTTCGACCCGAATGGTGGCTGCGTCCAACTGCGCCGGCGTGACGGCCATCAGTGATTCATCAAACACCAAGGTGGACACGTGTTCGACGATGCCGTTGGGGCCGGGCCGCATCGCGGTAGAGAGAGGGAACATAGGGGATGGCGTGAACAATGCTGATGGTAGGTTGCTGCATACCGCCATCGCCTTGGCCAAAATTCCGCAGCGCGGGTGTCACCACATGGATGTGAGCCTTTGATGCTCAGTATCCAATTGCCGTTGATAGAAGCGCCGAAGCCGCTGCCAGCGCGCCCCCGACGACACGTGCGGTTCTGTCCATCCCCGCAGCACATGGGCAGTCAAGGTGGCGCGGTCATGCACCGCAATGGAAAACAGAGCGCCGCACGCTCTCAAACTGCAGCGCCAGGAACATGAGGGGCTTGTGACAGGGTGGACAATCAGCTTCAGGCAGATGAGTTCAGGTCCGCTGGCCCAAAGGTCATACGCCTCAACATTGCCCGGAAAGCGCGGTGTGCGGCTTCAAGCCGCTGCATCCATTACGATTGAAATTGTATCACTCCGGCAGTGGGACGCCCGGTGCTCCCCGTCAGAGCGAGCCGCGCCCGAGTCTCCACGAGTGCTCCAGGTACTCAATCACCATGTCCCGCTCCGGATCCACAAGCGGCCGATCAAAGTAGAGCAGCTCGCCCACGTAGGCATTGGACGGTTCGGCAGCTTCGCTGCGCCCCACGTAGAAACTCTTGTTGCCAGGGACGATGGAGACGCCAGTTGCGCTGGTGGAAACGGTGGCGCCGTCCGCTGAGGTGGCGGAGAAATACCGGGTGGTCCCCTCAATGCGGCCCGTCAGGATGTAATTGGCTCCGCTCTCCAGGACCAGCTCAGCGCCGGTGTTGTCGTTCGACGACTGGAAGTGCAACGTTGTGGACGGGTCAAACCCAGCGTGCTCAAGGGACCAGTCACCGTCTCGGCTGCCATGGTGCGCAATGGGGCCCCATTGACCCGGCGTCCGGTGTTGAATCACCGCAAACACGGTCACCTCACTGGACAACGGGAGGTTGGCACCAAAGAGCCCTGCGCCGCCGCCAAAATCCAGGCCGGGGCGTGAGCCAATCAGGGACGGCACATAAAGCGGCGCGGACCCGGACACGCCAAGGTTGACGCCCTGCCCAGACAAATCCCGCCAGGTGCTCACGCGGTTTGTGCCGTCTTTGACAATGGAGCTGAAAGCGCGCGCGTTGTAGTGCGCCAGGAGACCCATGGTGATGGGCGGGCGCAGCGTGTGTTTGGCCGCCAGCTCCGCTTCCACCGCCGCCCGGTCCTGAGGTGAGAGCGGACGCGCGTAGGCCCGGATTTCCGCAATGAACCCACCCATGGACTGGTTGGACTGGATGGAGTTGCCCACCGTGATGGGCGCCGTGCCCACGTCAATGGACGCCTGGAACACAAAGTCCGCCGCGCCCCCGGCATGCGCCATGAACGACGCGTCTATGTCCTGCACCACCGTCAGGACCTGCCAGGCCCCCAGGTTGATGGGGATGAAGGGAGCATCATTGTTGTTGCGGATGTGGAAGTTGAGGTTGTTGGTGGCTGCACCCGCGCTCGCCTTGCGGATAGAGTAATACATGTCATGGCCCTGGTTGATGATGGAGCCCCAGTCCTCCGGCGAGTTCATCTGGTACACAATGAACATGGTCAGGATGGGCGGGGTCTGGACGCCCGCAGTCTGCAACGCCACGGCGGACCCGTTGAACTCCAACGCTGCTCCGCCCGCGGGGGACGCCGCCGCTGCCCAGGTGGGACCCGCGCCAGATGCTGACGCGTGGCGGTTCATACCGCTCTTGTCACGCCACTGGGTGACCTGGTTGGTGCCGTCCTTGGTGATCGTGCTGGCATCCGTGGCGTCCAGCCAGAGGAAATCCGGCGGAGGAGGCGCCGGGAAACACCGCACCACCACGGACGTGACGTTGGCGGTCATCACAATGCCGCTGCCCGCCGTCACACCGCAGGCCATCCCCGGCGGCGGCAGCAGGACGGTCACGGAATAGGGCGCGCCTTCCGGCAGCGGGTTGGTGAATGTGAACGGGCCGGCGCTGGTGACCTGGAGTTGTTCGTCCTGGTTGTTCAGCAGCAGCAGCGGGCCCTCAAACGGCGGGCCGCTGGCCACGCCTCCCACAGTGTATGTGGTGCCAAAGATACACGGCGTGGTGGGGTCATTGTCGTCATCAACACCCGCCGGCGCGCAGGTCACCTGCGGCGCCGCGCCACCCGCGCAGTACATGCCAGCAGCACAGTTGAGGCACGCAGTCGCGGGATCGCCGTCGTTGTCCGCGGTGCCCAGGGGGCAGGAGACGGGAGGCGTGGCCCCGCCCGCGCAGTATTCACCCGTCTCACACACGCGGCATGGCGTGGTGGTGTCCTGGTCCTGGTCTGATTGCCCTGCGCCGCACACGACAGCAGGGGTGGGGCCACCTGGACAGAACAGGCCGGGGCTGCACCCCGTGCACGCCGTGGCCGGGCTCTGGTCATGGTCGGACGTGCCCGGAAGGCAGGCCGCAGCGTCGTTGGCGCCACCGGGGCAGTGCATGCCCGGCTCGCAGGTGAGGCACGGCGTTGACGGTGAGTTGTCGTGGTCCTCCTGGCCCGGCTGGCACCCAACGGGAAGCTCCGCCGCGCCGGCACAGAACTGACCCTCTGAGCACGGCTCGCAGGGTGAGAACGGGTTGCCATCAAGGTTGGCGGTGCCGGGCACACACGCGGGTACTGGCGGGCATGCTGAGCACGGGCCGCCGCAGTCCACCCAGTCCTCGCCGGGGCCCTGGAAGGCGTCCCGGCATGCGGAACCCTCGCGGACAAACAGGAACCACGCGTAGCCCTCGCCAACCAGCGTCCCGCACTTGGCCAGGCCGTCATCCATGCCCCAGTCCGTGCCGTCCTCCTCGTTGGAGTCCATCCCGCGGTCTGCAAAGTCCACGCTGAAGTCATCCGGTGACGCGCAGTAGTCCTCACCCTCCAGGTAGCTTTCCGCGCTCCAGGTGACCCCGGGCTGCAACGAGATGCCACTCACGTTGTCCCGGCGGCCGGGCGCGGGCGCCACGTAACCCACGCCGTCTTCCTGGTTGAAGCAGCTCTGCTCCTCCGTGCCGCTGGTCACTCCTGTGTACCAGCCCACGCCGTAGAAGCTGAGGTCCACAACCATGTCCGTTGCCCGCGTGTTGCTGAGGCGCCGGCACGTGAACCGCACGTCCTGGCGCGCGCCCATCTGTGTTCTCAAGCCGCTCCAGATGCCCGCGTGGGGAGATTGCGGCGTCAGACCAGCAAGGTCCGCGTGGTACGCGCTGGCCTGGTCTGAAAGCGGCGCCTGCGCGGAGGCGGCCACCAGCGTCCAACCGCCCTGGTCGGTGTCCATGTCGCAGTAGACGTTGCGCAGGCCATCCGCCGCCTCCAGCGCGTAGACGCCGGACGCCTGCGCACCCGGGAGAGACTGGATTTCCAGGCAGCTGGCAACGCCGCGGCACGTGCCGGACACGCAGTCACCCGTGAAGCAGTCACCGTCCACCTGGCATTGCCGGCCGCCCGCGCACGCTCCGCAGACGGGCCCGCCGCAGTCCACGTCGGTTTCACCGTAGGTGACGGTCAGCTCCCCGTCTTCGCAGGGATCATTGGTGCATACGCCAACGTAGAGTGTGCCGCCGTCCTCCAGGCCCACGGGATTTGTCGGGCAGAACCCGGTGGTGCAGTCCTCGCCGCGGTAACACTCTTGTCCCAGGCCGCACGGAACACAGGGACCGCCACAATCCGCCACGGGTTCCGTCAGCACGTCCTGGCGGCAGAGGATGTCCCCAATGCAGTCGTAAATGAAGGTGTGGGTGCTGACCTGGCCGTCATAACAGGCTGCCGGCCGGCACACGCCCTCCGCACATTGGCCCTCCTCGCAGTCCGAGCCAGACACACACGCGCGCCGTGATTCGCACGGCGTGCACGTACCGCCGCAATCCACGTCGGACTCGGTGCCGTTCTTGATGCGGTCCACGCAACGTGATGGCTCGCATTGACCGTTGTAACAGGCGTGGCTGGCGCACTCCGCGCTGGAAGTGCAGCTCACCAGGCACGGGCGGCACGAGCCCCCGCAGTCCACGCCGTCCTCCCCGGAGTCCTGTACGTTGTTGACGCACGCGTGCACCTCGTCCCGCGCCCACAGCTCCCAGGTCCCGCCGGGCGCGTACGCGCTCCCGCACTTGGGTTGGCCGTCATCCTCCCCCCAATCCGTGCCGTCAATCTCGTTGCCGTCCAGACCGGACTCCGTGAAGTCCACGGTGAAATCATCCGCGTCACCGCAGTGGCTTTCCCCCACCAGAGCCCCGCGTTCCCACAGCGTGCCTGCGCCAATGGCGTCACCGGTCAGGTTGTTGTGGCGGGCCGGCGGGATGGTGAACAGTCCAGGCGTGTTGAAACAGCTCTCAAGGTCCGTCCCGACGGTGATGTGGCTGTACCAATCCACAGAGAAGAATGAGAGGTCCACGGCCAGCGGCGCATCCGGAGATGGGCGGCACGTGAAGCGCAGGTCCACGTTGTTGGCCGCGAGGGTCCGCAACCCGCGCCACACGCCGCTTCCACCCGTCAGTGGGCGCAGGCGTCCCAGGTCCGGGTAATACTCGGACGCGGCATCTTTGATGGGCTCACCCAGGGCGTGTGCCACCAGCGTCCAGCCGCCCCGCTCCGTGGTGAAATCACATTGAACCGGAACTGCGGAGGGCTCGCCCGGCGGCTGGAGCAGGTAGCTGCCTGAGAGCGCGGCCGGGGTGGTGCGCAGAATGACCGCACAGCTTGGCGCGTACTCGCAGACACCCACGTGGCACCACCCGCTGCGGCAGTCCGAGCTCACGCTGCAATGCTGCCCCGCCTGGCACCCGAGTGCATTTCCACCGCAGTCCACGTCCGTCTCGCCGGGGGTCTGGGCGCGGTCAAACGCACTGTCCGCCCGGCACCGGCCCTCCACGCAGAGGCTGGTGCTGCAGTCCTGCGAACCCGTGCACGTCCGGCCAACCCCGCATGTTGGGCACGGCGCAAAGGGTCCACAATCCACGTCAGACTCGTCCTGGTTCTTGACGCCGTCACTGCAGCTGCGGAGGTCCAGGCACTCCAGGGCCATCTGACCGGCAACATCCCCGCCCAGCGCGCACGTCAGGTCCGGACCGCAGTCCGCGGTGGTGTTGCAGGGGGCAAACACGTTGCACCCCGCGCACGTGCCGCCGCAATCCACGGCGGATTCAGTTCCGTTCTTCTTTCCGTCGCTGCACGTGGGCACTGCGCACTTCGAGTCAGCCGCCGCACACACCAGGCTGGCGCAATCCCCGTCCTCATCACAGGTGGTTCCGTCCGCGCAGCCGGGACAACCGCCGCCGCAGTCCGAGTCCTTCTCCAGGCCGTTCTTGATGTCATCCGTGCAGCTGGGGGGCGGACACACGCCGTTCTCACAGACACCATCCGCGCAGTCTTGCGGCCCATTGCAAGTCTTGTTGGTGCCGCACCGCGCCGGACAGAGCGCGCCGCAGTCCAGATCAGCTTCCCCGCCGTTGTGGACCTGATCGTCGCATGCGGGGGCCAGGCACACACTTCCAACGGTGCCCATCCCGCACACGCCACTGGCACAATCCAAGTCGGTGATGCAGGTGGTTCCGTCCACACACCCAGCGCAGCCGCCGCCGCAGTCCTGGCCCAGCTCCCCTCCGTTGCGCTGCCCGTCGGTGCACGAGGCTTGGGCGCAGCGCCCGCCAATGTGATTGGCGCTGCATACCAGGCTCTCACACTGGGACCCGGCGTTGCAGGTCCGGTCCACCGCGCACGGGGCACAGGCGCCGCCGCAATCAGCGTCACCCTCATCACCGTTGCGCACCTGGTCCTCGCACGTGGGGGCCGCGCAGGTGCCTCCCCCGGACGGGGCATCCCGGCAAACGCCATGCGCGCAATCCGAGTTCAACACACAGCGCTCACCATCCAGGCAACCGGGACAGTTCCCGCCGCAGTCCAGCGACGTCTCAGTGCTGTTCAACTGGCCATCCGCGCACGTTGGGCTCAGACACCGGCCGGCAATACAATGGTCGGACTGGCAGTCGAGGTCCTCAAGGCACTCGAGGCCCTCCAGACAGCGCGCGCACGTCCCGCCACCACAATCCAGGCCGCGTTCAGCGCCGTTCTTCACGCCGTCATTGCAGCTGGGTGCGGCACACGTTCCAGAGACGCAGACTCCCGTGGCGCAGTCCCCATCCTGCGTGCAGCGCTGGTCCTGCGCGCAGCGCGTTGGACAGGTGCTCCCGCAGTCCACGTCGGGTTCCGTACCGTTTTTGACTTCGTCGTCGCAGGTGGGCGCCAGGCACAAAAACGCGGGGCCACAACGCCGGCTGACGCAATCCTGGGCCACCAGACATGCGCGCCCTGTCTGGCACGGGATGCAGCCGCCGCCGCAGTCCACGTCTGTCTCGGTGCCGGCGCGCGTGGTGTCCAGGCAGGACGGCAGCACACAGAGGGTGGCGGCCTGGCAGGCGGAGCTGGAGCAGTCCATGTCCACGAGACAGCCACGACCAAGCGCACAGCGGTCACAGCCAGTGCCACAGTCCACATCGGTTTCAAGCGCGTTTCTGACGCCGTCACCACAGCGGGGCGGCGCACACACACCGGCCTCGCACACGCCGGTGATGCAGTCTGAAGCGGCGCTGCAGAACTCACCCTGCGCGCAGGCCAGACAGCGCCCGCCGCCGCAGTCACGTCCGGTCTCATCTCCGTTTTGGACCCCGTCCGTGCACGTGGGCGCAACGCATGCAGCGTCGACACACACGGAATTGGCGCAGTCCGCATGTCCGTTGCACCGCGCCGCGGTGTCACAACCGGCGCAGCTCCCACCACAATCCACGTCAGATTCATTGCCGTTGAGCACAACGTCACTGCAGAGAGAAGGCGCGCAGTAGCTGCTCACGCACCGCACACTGTCGCAATCCGAGTCGAGCCCGCAGGGCGAGCCTTCCGCGCACGGCGTGCAGACCCCGCCACAATCCGTGTCACTCTCCGTGCCGTCCTTTTCGCCGTTGGCACAGGACGCGGCACGGCACACATTGACCAGACAGGTTCCGCTCCCGCAGTCCTGCCCCTGGAAACAGCCGGTTCCGTCCCCACACGCGGTGCAGGAACCGCCGCAATCCCGGCCCACCTCGTCACCATCAAACGCGCCGGAAGCACAGTGGTCCGGAAGACAGCGCCCGGCGTGGCACGCCTGCGAAGTGCAGTCCGTACCCACTGCGCAAATCCGCCCGGCAGTACACGGCGAGCACGGCCCGCCGCAGTCCGTATCCGTCTCCGGCGCGTTGCGAACCGTGTCCGTACAGAGCGTGCACCCGGCGGCGTCAATGTGCCCGGCGCCAGCCATTTGGGTCGGGCATGCGTCCACCGCGTCCAGCACGCCATCTGAGTCGGAGTCGCGGCTCGCGGGGTTGGTGCCGCGGGCAACTTCGTCATTGTCGGCCAGGGTGTCGCCGTCAGTATCCACGCGGAAGACAAACGGCGGGGACGCGGCGCCGCCCGCGCGCACAATCAACTCACCGTCCCGCGCGCCCACCGGCACCACAAACTCAATCACGACTTTGGTGACGGCCTGCGGGACCACGTCCATCCCCACGTCAATCACCGAGGCCGCAGCGGCCACGTCAAAGAAGCGGCCTGACACCGTAGCCGTCTGCCCTGGTGAGGCCATCTCCGGCGACACGGACAGCACCACCGGCTGGCGGTCCTGCGGCAGGGCTTGCGCGCGGTAGGCGGTTTCCTGGTCCACCCGGTCAGGGTGGGTGGCCGTGACCCGGATGAAGAACGAGCGCCCATTGTCCGCAGGCAGCCAATTGAAATCCGCAGACACTTTGGGAGAGTCGGACGCCTGGCGGAGAATCACGTCACCCACGTCATCCAACACGGCCAGCCGGACGCCCCAGCCGGGGCCCACGCGCCCGTGCAGTGGCAATGGTGAGCCACCCCAGGCCAGCAGACCGCCAGCGCGCGCGGAAAGGTCAGCGTCCGCCGGAATCAGCAGGCTGCCCACGCGCGGCCCGTCCCCAGGCTGCACTCCGGAGGCTTCCGAGCCAGCGTAAACCAGGACGACGCCTGCACGATCAAGGCGCTCGGCCAGCATGGGGGTCACGGCCTCACCACGGGTGGCGTAGTGGAAAATCACCGGCAGCGCGGCGCCGCGTGAGCGGGGGCCGGACAACTCGGTGAGCGCAACGTCCAGTCCGGTTCCAACCGGCTCCGTGCCGGTGATTTCAAAGGAGCCTTCATTGGCCAACGCCGCGCGCCACGCGTCCTGGTTGTCCGTGAGCGGCTGAATCACTTCCGCGCGCCGCCCCACTGCAACCACGCCCAGCCGAAGCGACTGATGCGACTTGGCGGCGTCCACCGTGGCCCGCGCAAGTTGGAGCTGCCGTTCCACCACGGCGGCGTCATAATCCAGCGCGTGGTGCACCAGAATGACAACGTCATGCGCCCCGTTGGAGAGCAGCGCGCCGTCACCCAGGCCGTCCAGCCGCGGCGCGGGATTGTCCGCGGTCACCGGCGGCGGGGGGCACGCACTCAGGAGCGCGCCAAGGGCCATCCAGCCAAGTGCGGCGCGCTTCACTGCGAGTCTCCAATGGGACGCGTGCGGTACCGCAAGTGAATGACAATATCTTCAATGACCGGCTTGCTGGCCTCAGGCAGTCCCGCGCCCGTGACCCAGGAATTGCCGGTGTCCGCGTCATCAATCCGCAACGGCAGGTAGAGCGTGTAGTCCGGCGCAGCCAGCGTCCGGTCACGTGCAAAGAACCGCCAGCAGTTGGCGCCGTCCAGCGTACCGCCGGTTTCCTGCCGGTTGAGGCAGGCCTGCAATTCACCGGAGCGCACAAAGAACGTCCGCGGATTGGCCTGCTGGCCTTCCAGACTCTCCGGCGAATACCCGACGACGGTGGTCCGGGTGGGGTAGTCAACAATGGGGAGCGTGCCC
>Ga0163144_10029325_pt1 | contig 10568 bp, 6 predicted proteins | sample OliLak19BULKMAT1_FD_123175 | JGI IMG/M metagenome (GOLD analysis project Ga0163144, IMG submission 123175) | Freshwater microbial mat bacterial communities from Lake Vanda, McMurdo Dry Valleys, Antarctica - Oligotrophic Lake LV.19.BULKMAT1 | ecosystem: Environmental > Aquatic > Freshwater > Lake...
GTCCGCGAACGGTAAGGAGCTGTTCTACCTCTCGCCCGAACAGCAGATGATGTCGGTGCCGATCCGCACGCTGTCTCCCTTTGAACCCGGTGTCCCGGTGCCGCTCTTCAATGCCAAGGTGATGTTGCCCGGGCAGCAAAGGGCACACTACGCGGTGACCCCGGACGCGCAGACCTTCATTCTTTTCACGCCCGCTTCGGTGCGTGCCGCGCCCACGAACACCATCGTGGTCAACTGGATGGCGGAGCTGGCCAAGCGATGAGCCTCACGCCTGGCACCAAGCTCGGCCCCAACGAGATCGTCTCGCCACTCGGAGCAGGTGGGATGGGCGAGGTGTATCGCGCCCGCGACACGCGGCTCGGTCGCGAGGTGGCGGTCAAGGTGCTCCCCGAACACCTCTCGACCAATGCAGAAGTGCGCACACGCTTCGAACGCGAGGCGCGTGCGGTCGCGGCTCTCGCGCACCCGCACATCTGCGTGCTGCACGATGTCGGTCGCGAGGGTGAGATCGATTACCTGGTGATGGAACTGGTCGAGGGCGAGACGCTCGCTGCGCGACTGGCCAAGGGGCCGCTGCCGCTCCCGGAGGTGCTCCGGCTGGGTGCGCAGATCGCCGACGCGCTCGACCGCGCCCATCGTGCCGGCGTGGTGCACCGCGACTTGAAGCCGGGCAATGTCATGGTCGGCAAGGGCGGCGCCAAGCTCATGGACTTCGGGCTCGCACGCGCCACCGCGACGTCCGGGCCGGTCAGTGGCAGCGGCACCACGATGGCCGCGCTCACTCAATCGCCAACGCGAGTCTCGCCGCTCACGGCCGAGGGCACGCTCGTCGGCACGTTCCAGTACATGTCGCCCGAGCAGCTCGAAGGTCAGGAAGCCGATTCCCGTTCCGACCTCTGGGCATTGGGCTGCGTGCTCTACGAGATGGCGACGGGCAAGCGTGCGTACGAAGGCGCGACACAGGCGAGCCTGATCAGCTCCATCATGCGCGACACACCGCGGCCATTATCCGAGATTGCACCGATGTCTCCGCCGGCCCTCGAACGACTCGTGTTGCAATGTCTCGCGAAAGATCCCGATGAACGCTGGCAGTCCGCGGGCGACGTACGCCGCGAACTGGCGTGGATCGGCAGCGGGTCGACGACGAGCGGCGTGCATCTCGCACCTGTGATCGCACCGCGCCCTCGCGCGTCGAACATCGGCTGGCTCGGTCTTCTCGGCGGTGCCGTCGTGGCGCTCGTTGCGTTGCTGTTCGCGTTCGGGCCATGGAGCGCCAAGCCCGCGGCCACGCGGCTCGCGCGGTTCTTCCTCGATGCGCCGCAGGGCACGACCATCGGGCAGCCGGCCGAGCCGGCGCTGTCGCCCGATGGCAGGATGTTCGTCTTCGTCTCCTACGATAGCGTCGGCGTCCCCCGCCTCTATGTCCGCGCGCTCGACGCACCACTGGCTCGGCTGATTCCCGGGACCGAAGGCGCGAGCCTGCCGTTCTGGTCGCCGGACGGGCGGATGGTGGCGTTCTTCGCGGCCGCGAAACTGCGCAAGGTGGCGCTCGACGGCAGTTCGGCGGTCGTCCTGTGTGACGCACCGGATGCCCGTGGCGGCACTTGGTCCAAGGACAACATCATCCTCTTCTCGCCTGACCGCGAGAGCGGCCTCTCGCAGGTCCCCTCTGGCGGCGGGCAGCCGACGCCCGTGACCCAGTTGGACAAGGCGCGCGGGGAGCTGGGGCATCGCTATCCTCAATTCCTGCCCGACGGCAGACACTTCCTGTACACGGCGATCGGAACAGGTGAGGAGCAACTCACCTACGCGGCATCGCTTACCGGCGGCAAGCCTGAGGAGGTGTGCCGCGGCGGCTCGGTCGCGCACTACGTCGCGCCGGGCTACCTGCTGTACCTCGATTCGGGCGTGAACTCCCCCCAGCGGCGACTGCTCGCGCGCCGCTTCGATGCTTCGCGCCGGCGCGCCTCAGGACAGGCGCAGGTCGTGCTCGACGACGTCAACTCGAACAACTTCGGCTACGCGAACGTGACCTCGAGCGCGCAGGGCACGCTCGTGGTCCAGCATTGGACCGATCCGCGCTTGGTGCTCACGTGGCGGAACCGCGAGGGCAGCTCCGCCGGTGTCGCGGTCGCGGATCTCGACGGACAGATCCCGAGCCTGTCGCCGGATGGCACGCGGATCGCGTATGCGCTCAACAGTCCGCCCGACCTCGCGGTGGTGGATCTGGCCAGCGGTGTCGCGAACCGGGTCACCTACGACAACAAGCGCCTCACCAACATCATCTGGTCGGCCGACGGTAAGCACCTCGCATTCGCACGCCTGCTTGGCGCGCGCGGGTGGGAGATCCACACCAAGGCTGCGGACGGCAGCGGTCCCGATTCACTCCTGTTTCATGGGCCGGGCCTGTTCGCGTTCCCGATGAGTTGGGCGCCTGATGGAAGCTCGATGCTGGCCCGGGTCTCGGATTCCACTGGAACCATCGACCTGTGGCGGGTGCCGCTCCGTGACGGCCGAGCGGAGATATTCGCACGGACGCCCGGGGTCGATCGGTCGGCAGAGTACTCTCCCGATGGCCGCTGGATCCTCTCGATCGTGACCGAGAACGCGAAGAGTGTCTGCTTCATCCGGTCGACGGACGATCCCCGAACGCGCTACCAACTGCTGTTTCCTTCACTCGCGGACGCCAGCTGGGGCAAGGGTGGCGAGGAGTTGCTTCTCCTCGACACCGCTGGTCGTTTCTACTCGTGCGCGATCTCGCTCACCGATGGATTCCGTCAGGGAGCGCCGAAGCCGCTCTTCACCTTGCCCAGCGCCGAGGGCGCCGTGGGCTGGGATCGGGCGCTGCAAAAACTCCTGACCGCGCGTGAAAAGGAAGGCTCGGTCCAGACGCAGCTCGAGGTCGTGCTCGGCTGGCGTGAACTGCTGGAGAAGCGATGAGCCTGACGCCTGGGACCAAGCTTGGGCCTTTCGAGATCGTCGAGCCCCTTGGTGCAGGCGGCATGGGCGAGGTGTACCGCGCGCGCGACCCCCGGCTCGGTCGCGACGTGGCGATCAAGGCGTTGCCGCCGGCGTTCGCGCAGGACCCCGAGCGGCTCGCGCGCTTCGAGCGCGAGGCCAAGTTGTTGGCGTCGCTCAATCACCCGAACGTCGCGGGCATCCACGGTCTCGAGGTGGTGGAGGGGCATCGTTACCTGGTGCTCGAACTCGTCGAGGGCGAGTCGCTCGCGCAGCGGCTGTCCCGCGGAGCATTGCCGATCGACGACGCGATCGATGTCTGCCGGCAGGTCGCGGCGGGCGTCGAGGCCGCGCACGAGGCGGGCGTGGTGCATCGCGACTTGAAGCCCGGCAATGTCATGCTCCGGCCCGATGGCACCGTCAAGGTTCTGGACTTCGGACTCGCCAAGGCCGGCGGCGCGGGTGGCGGCACGGCGTCGGACCCGAACCTGTCCGCATCGCCCACCATGACCTACGCCGCCACCACTGCTGGCATGATCCTCGGTACCGCTGCCTACATGAGTCCCGAGCAGGCTCGTGGCCGCGCGGTGGACAAGAGGTCGGACGTCTGGTCGTTCGGATGCGTGCTCTATGAGTGCCTCGCCGCGCGCCAAGCATTCCACGGCGAGACCGTTTCCGATCTGATCGCCTCGATCCTCAAGAGCGATCCCGATCTGAGCGCGTTGCCGGCGGCGACGCCCGCGCGCCTGCGCAGCCTGCTCGGGCGCTGTCTGTGCAAGGACCCGCGTGACCGCCTGCGCGACATCGGCGAGGCGCGCGTCACTCTCGCCGCGACCCGTGCGGACGACGACATGGTGCCCCCGGCCACCGCGGCGTCTGCCCTGCGGGGTGTGCCCTTGTGGGCTGCGCTCGCGAGCGCGCTCGTCGTCGCTGTCCTGGCGGTGGTGCTCACGCGGCAGTTCGGCGGCAGCGGCGCGCGGCCGCCCATGCGGACGTTCGATCTCGTCGCGGATGGCATCGAGATGGATTGGTTCTTCACGCCCCAGCTCTCACCGGACGGAAAGCAGATCGCGTACATCGCACGGAACCGGATCTGGGTGCGCAACCTGGAGCAGCTCGAACCGCGTGCGGTCGCCGATATCGACGGCATCGCGCCGATCTGCTGGTCGCCGGATGCGCGCACGCTCGTGTTCAGCGATCGCAAGAAGCTCTGGCGGGTGCCCGTCGAGAATGGGGTGCCATCCCTGATCTGCGATGTGCCGGGCACCGGCGATGTGATCGGGGCCGCATGTTCACCCAAGGGGACCCTCGCGTTCTCGGTCTGGCGCGGAGGCATGTACGAGGTGCCTCTGATGGGTGGGTCCATGCGGCTGCTGTTCGAGAACGACCCTGCCACGGTCATTGACTTCCACGATCCGTTCTGGCTGCCCAACGGGGACCTGCTGCACACGATCCATTGGAGGTCCGATCGGGACACTGCGGGCGCGATGAATCTTCGCCTCGCGGTGTTCGATGGCAAGAAGCAGCGCATGATTCCTGCGGATCTCGGGCGCGGCATCTCCATGCCGGCCGTGACTCCCGCGGGGCGCCTGCTCTATGTCCGCCGTGATGCCACTCCGGGTGTCTGGGCCGTGCCCTACGATGTGGGAGGGAGGCGAGTGACCGGTGAAGCGCGACTGGTGGCCGCCGGCGCGGCTTCCTTCAGTCTCTCGCGGGATGGTTCTCTCCTCTACATGGAGGCGGGGAACGAGGAAGCGCTCCAGCAGATGGTCTGGGTGGGCAGGTCTGGTGAGGTGATCGAGCAGGTCGGCTTCGTCCACCCGGGACTCTCGCAGATGGCCCTCTCCCCGGACGGGCGCCGTGTCGCGTTCTCGGTGAGGAAGGGCGGGAACCAGGACGTCTGGGTGCATGACCTGGTGCGCAGGATCGATACCCGCATCACCTTCTCGGATGCCGATGAGAGCGGGCCACAATGGATCTCGCCGTCACGGATCGCGTACGTCGAGGCGGTGCAGATGAAGACTCGCATCCTCGCGGCGAACGCGGACGGTTCCGGTGGCCAGAGTGTGGTTGCCCCTGCGATGGGCAACTGGGGGCAGCGGGTGCGCTTCGCGCCCGGTAGCGACCGCGCGTTGCGGGTGGTGTTCGAGAACGGCAAGCGCCGCCTGCGTCAGGCGACACTGCTCGCGGACGGCAGCCTCACGCCGCCTGCGCCTCTCATACAAGCGCAACCCGAGCCCGACATCGAGGATGCCCGATTCTCTCCCGATGGACAGCTGGTCGCGTATTCCACGGATGATCCCGGTCAGCCCGATGTGTTCCTGACGCGCTTTCCGAGTGGCGCGGGGCCCTGGCAGGTGAGCAGCGAGGGCGGGCGCAATCCGCGCTGGGCCAAGGGAGGCCGCGAGGTCTTCTACATTTCCGGCAGCGGTCCCTCGAGGCGCTCGATGGTGAGTGTGGCAATCGACCCGGCGCACGACCCTCCGGTCGGAGCAGCCACCGCGCTGTTCGCGATCGACCCCAAGTGGATCCGATCAGGCGAGATGTCGTACGACCTTCCGCCGGATGGCGAGCGATTGTTGGCGGTGCGCGAGGCTTCGGGCACGGCGGGGCGTGCTCAGCGCATGATCCTGGTGCAGAACTGGGAGTCGGGCCTGGCGAAGCAGCCGGGCCGCTGATCCTGCGGTCTGCTGCTCCTTTGCCCGCTCGATGTCACGGACGTACCGTCAGGGTGGTTCGGTTTCAATGGGCGGTGGCGAGTCGTGATGTTGTAGATTGACCCAATGTCCATGATCCCCGGTACCAAGCTTGGCCCCTACGAAATCGTCGCGCCGCTGGGCGCCGGCGGCATGGGCGAGGTGTACCGCGCCCGCGACACGCGGCTCGGGCGTGAGGTCGCGATCAAGGGTCTGCCCGACGCGTTCTCGCAACACCCAGAGCGTCTGGCGCGATTCGAGCGCGAAGCGCGGTTGCTCGCTTCGCTCAGTCATCCCAACGTCGCCGCCATCTTCGGTCTCGAAGTGGCCGAGGGGACGTCGTACCTCGTGCTCGAGCTGGTCGAGGGGGAGACGCTCGCCGCTCGGCTCGCGCGCGGGCCGCTGGCGGTGCGCGAAGCGCTCGAGTTCGGCGGACAGATCGCCGCGGCGATCGAGGCGGCGCACGATCAGAGCATCGTCCATCGCGACTTGAAACCCGGCAATGTGATGATCACCTCGGCGCGCGTCGTGAAGGTGCTGGACTTCGGGCTCGCCAAAGGTGGCGCGGCAGAGATGAACTCCTCACTCGATCTGTCGGAGTCGCCGACGATAGCGCTGTCGGCGACGGGCGCGGGCGTCATTCTGGGGACTGCTTCCTACATGAGCCCAGAGCAGGCGAGGGGACGCGTGGTGGACCGGCGCGCCGATGTCTGGGCGTTCGGCTGTCTGCTCTATGAGTGTCTGAGCGGACGCCAGGCGTTTGCCGGCGAGACCGTGTCCGATGTGATCGCGCGAGTCTTGGAGCGCGAACCGGATTGGAGCGCACTGCCCGAGACGTTGCCCGTGCGACTGCGCGACGTGGTTCGCCGCTGCCTCACCAAGGATGTCGAGGAGCGGCCGCGTGATATCGGCGACTTGAGGCGCGAACTCGCCGCCATCGCACTGGAGTCATCGCAGCCCTCGGGCATCGCCAGCGCCGCAGCCCATCGCCCTTCATTGGCGGTGCTCTACTTCGAGAACCTCGCGAACGACCCCGAAAGCGATTACTTCTGCGCCGGGATCACCGAGGACATCCTCACGGATCTCTCCAAGATCAAAGGACTGCGTGTCGCTTCGCGCAACGCCGTGGCCCGCTACCGCGGCGGTGCAGTCGACCTGGCGAAGGTGGCCGCAGAACTCAATGTGGGCGCCGTGCTCGAGGGAAGTGTGCGACGCGCGGGCGGCCGCGTACGCATCTCGGCGCAGCTCATCAATGCGGCCGACGGTTTCCACCTGTGGGCGGAGCGCTACGACCGCACCATGGACGATGTCTTCGCGGTGCAGGAGGAGATCGCGTCGTCGATCGCCGAGGCGCTGCGTGTGGCGCTGTCGCCGGTGGATGCGGCGCGGATCAAGCAGGACCGTCCTGCGGACGTCGGGGCGTACGATCTCTATCTGCGCGGCCGAGAGAAGTATGGCAACTATACGGATGCGTCGTTGCGTGAAGCGCTGGCGTTATTCCAGCGTGCGACCGAGATCGATCCGGAGTATGCACTGGCATGGGCGGGGATCGCGGATTCCTACGGTCAGCTGTGCCAGTGGGGTTTGGGCGTGGACGTGGCCGAGTACGCGCGATCGGGTATCGAGGCCGCGCGCCACGCCATCGCACTTAACCCGCGCCTGCCCGATGCGCATAAGGCCGAAGCGCTCAACCTTCGGTTCCTGGGAGATCAGGCGGGTGCGAAGGCGGCGCTCCTGCGCGCGTTCGATGCCGACCCGCGCTTCCTACCTGCGGTCATCAATCTCGGCTGCCAAGAGTTCGCGGAGTCCGACCTCGCAGGCGCAGAACGCTACTTCCGTCGCGCGATCGAGGTCGATCCACAGGAGGTCTTCGCGATGACGTGGCTCATGCTCATTGCGAATTGGACCGGCAGGCCCAAGCTGGTGCTCGAGCTGGCGACTGCGATCCGCCGGATGAGTGATCAATCATTCTATGTCGGTACGGTTCACATGCAGCGCGCCGAACTCCATCTGCGCAGTGGAGACACGGCCGCAGCGCGCGTCTGTCTGCGCGAAGCCGCAGCGGACGATGTGTCGGAGCACGATCTTCTCGCAATCGAGGCCGGAGTCATGGCACGCGAGGGCCGAGGCGACGAAGCGCGAGCGATGGTGGCCCGACTCCGGTTGGTGCAGGGACTGAAGGCCTCGAGCATCATCCTGGCCAGCACAGCAGCGGTGCTGGTGGGAGACCTGGAATCGGGCGTGAGCTTCTTCGAGCGGATGCTCATGCGCGATCTCTCGGCGACGTTGCTGCGCCTCGATCCGGAACTGCATCCCTTGCTCGATCGCGTGCCATTCGCGCCGCGCCGCCGCGATATGACGCTGGTCTGGCCGCTGGAGGCCCCGATGATGGACCCCCGAGTGCATGCGGTGTTCCGAGACGTCCGGATTGAATCGGGTCTGGTTTCGGCGAGTGGGCTTCGATAGGCATGATGAGGACATCTGTTCAGGACGCGTGAATAAGACTGGTTCTGGAACCAGTCTTTTTCACTGCGTCCTGACATCGGAGTGGCGGGGCCCGAGAAGGTGGACGACGGGCCGAACCTTGACCGCCCTTCGGCCCCCCTCTACCTTCCCCTGTGCACAGCTTCCAGCCTACGCCATCCGTCCGTTCCAACTTCTTCGGAGGCACCACCTTGGCCACCATCCGCCTCGAGGGCCTGTCGGTCTTCGGACACCACGGCGCCCGCCCCTATGAGAAAGAGGCCGGACAGCGCCTGGAGGTGGACCTCATCCTCGAGCCCACGAGCACCTCGGCCGAGCTGAGTGACAAGATCTCCGAGACAGTCGACTACGACCTGCTCTACCAGTTGGTCCGCGAAGTGGTCGAGGGCGAGAGCTTCCATCTACTCGAGAAGCTGGCGCGGGTCATCGCCGACACCATCCTCGAACGCTTCGCCATCCAGCAGGCCACCGTGCGGATCGCCAAGCAGAATCTGGGTTGGACCACGGGTGGCCGGGCGATCATCGAAGTGACCCGGTCCCGAGCGTGAAAGCCTACGTGGGAATGGGATCCAACCTGGGCGACCGCGAGGAGCAGATCCGCCAGGCCATCGATGAGCTGATCAAGCTCCCTCAGACCGTGCTGTTGCGCGCGTCCTCGTTGTACGACACGGAACCCGTGGGGGAGTCGGACCAGCCGGACTTCCTCAACGCGGTCGCGCTGCTCGACACCGACCTCGATGCGCGACAGCTGCTTTGGAACCTGCTGCTCATCGAGAAGCGTCTTGGCCGTGTGCGTACCGCCAAGTGGGGTCCGCGTCTGATCGATCTCGACCTGCTTTTGTTCGGCGAGGAGACGATCGAGGAGGACGACCTGCGCGTGCCGCATCCCGAGATCACGCGCCGCGCGTTCGTGCTCGTGCCGCTCGTGGAACTCGATCCCGGGCTGGTGCATCCCGCCTCGGGTGAGCTCATGTCCACTCACCTCTCACAGCTCAAGACGCGCCCGCCGGTCAAGCGGGGCACCCGTCTCTGGAACTGAGCGACCATCCGTGAGCGAGAATCGCTATATCGTCATCGAGGGTGTGATCGGCGCCGGCAAGACCAGCCTTGCACGTATGCTGAGCGAACGCCTATCGGCCAAGCTGGTCCTCGAAGAGGTCGAGGAGAATCCATTCCTCAAGGACTTCTACCGGGATCGCGCGCGCTTCGGCTTCCAGACCCAGATGCACTTCCTGTTCAGCCGCTATCAGCAACAGCGCGACATGAAGCAGACCGACTTGTTCAGCGACAAGATGATCTCGGACTACCTGTTCCAGAAGGACCGGATCTTCGCCTCGCTCAATCTGGTCGATCGCGAGATGGCGCTGTATGACCGGCTCATGGCATGGCTCGAGCTCGACGTGGTCAAGCCCGACGTGGCGGTCTACCTGCAGGCGCATCCGGACACGCTCCTGGAGCGCATCTCCAAGCGCGCAAGGCCATACGAGAAAGACATGGACCGGGATTACATCCGGCAGTTGAATGAGGCTTACAATCACTTCTTCTTCCACTACACCGAGACTCCGCTGCTGGTGGTCGACACCAACGCCATCGATTTCGTGAATCAGCCCGACGACTACGAGGATCTGGTCAAGCGCATCCTCTCGCACCGACAGGGCACGGTGTATTACCGGCCGATGGAGAAGGGGAAATCCTCATGAGCGACAGCAAGCTGACCAAGGCGCCACGCGCCAAGCTGACCGCGCCGGCCATCGTCGAGATGAAGCGCCGCGGCGAGTTGATCACCGTGGTCACGGCCTACGATTTCCCGACCGCGGTCATCGCCGATCAAGCGGGTGTCGAAGTGCTGCTGGTGGGCGACTCGGTGGGCACGGTGCTGCTGGGCTACGACAGCACGCTGCCGGTGACCATGGAGGACATGCTGCACCACACCAAAGCAGTGACTCGCGCCAAGACGAGCGCGCTGGTGGTGGGCGACATGCCGTTCATGAGCTATCAGGTCTCGGTCGAGCAGGCGGTCACCAACGCGGGCCGGCTCGTGCAGGAAGCCGGCGCCGATGCCATCAAACTCGAAGGCGGTGAGCGCGTGGTGCCCGCGGTCCAGCGCATCGTCGCGGCCGGCATCCCCGTGATGGGGCACTTGGGGCTGACCCCGCAATCCGTGCTCGCGTTCGGCGGCTACAAAGTGCAGGCGCGTGGCGAAGCCGACCAGGAACGCTTGGTGCGCGAAGCCAAGGCTCTTCAAGACTCGGGATGTTTCGCGCTCGTGCTCGAAGGGATCCCCGCCAAGCTCGGAGCCGCGGTCTCGCGCGAGCTGAGCATCCCCACGATCGGCATCGGCGCGGGCGTCCACTGCGACGGGCAGGTACTCGTGACACACGACATGGTTGGTTTGTACCTCGGTCGCACCGCCAAGTTCGTGCGGCGCTA
>Ga0163144_10029326_pt1 | contig 10568 bp, 11 predicted proteins | sample OliLak19BULKMAT1_FD_123175 | JGI IMG/M metagenome (GOLD analysis project Ga0163144, IMG submission 123175) | Freshwater microbial mat bacterial communities from Lake Vanda, McMurdo Dry Valleys, Antarctica - Oligotrophic Lake LV.19.BULKMAT1 | ecosystem: Environmental > Aquatic > Freshwater >...
CGACGCGTTTGAAACCTGGTCGAAGAAGGCGCAGGGCAAAGCGGCCATCGACTATGGCTTTCACATGATCATCACGGAGCTGAGCGAGCAAGTGGAAGAAGAGATGGACGCCATGGTCCGCCAGGGTGTCAGCTCGTTCAAGTTGTTCATGGCCTATCCCGGCGTCTTCATGCTGGATGACGCGAGCATCTTCCGCGCCATGCTGCGCACCGGCAAGAACGGCGGCACCATTTGCATGCATGCCGAGAACGGTGGCGTGATCGACGTGCTGGTCAAGAAGGCGTTGGCCGAAGGCAAGACCGCGCCGAAGTATCACGCGCTGACGCGGCCCGCTCGTGCTGAGGGCGAAGCCGCTCACCGCGCTATCGCGCTGGCGGAGATCGCCGATGTCCCGGTCTACATCGTCCACCTGTCGTCAGCCGAAGCGCTCGAGCAGGTGGTGGAAGCGCGCGATCGCGGCCTGCCGGCGTTTGCGGAAACCTGCCCGCAGTATCTGTTCTTGTCCGAGGACAACTACGACGAGCCAGACTTCGGCGGTGCGAAGTACGTGATGAGCCCGCCCCTGCGTGCCAGAGGCACGCAAGAAAGACTGTGGCGCGGGCTGGCGTTCAACGATCTGCAGGCCATCGCCACCGACCACTGCCCGTTCTGCATGAAGGAGAAGCACCTGGGGGACGGCGACTTCTCGAAGATCCCCAACGGCGCTCCGGGCGTGGAAACGCGCATGAGCCTGGTCTACGACGGTGGCGTGCGCACGGGCCGCATCTCGATAAACCGCTTCGTCGAGCTGACTTCGACCTCACCAGCTAAAATTTTCGGCATGTTCCCGAAGAAAGGCACCATCGCGCCCGGCTCCGACGCCGACATCGTCATCTTCGATCCCGAAAAGACCACGACTCTGTCGGCGAAGACGCATCACATGAAGGTGGACTACAACCCCTACGAAGGACGACAGGTCACGGGCGTGACCGACACCGTCCTCTCTCGCGGCAAGGTCATCATCGACGCGGGCAAGTTCACCGGCCGGGCGGGCGCCGGCTCGTTCCTGAAGCGGAGTGCGCGGACTTAAGCCGGTCACCCTGGCGTGTTCCAGCCCCCTACGTCGGCCACCAGCCGGCCTGCTTCGGTGGGCCCCCAACTGCCCGGGGTGTACTCGATCGGCGCAGCCGGCGGATGCGCAATCAGCGGCTCGACAATCGCCCAGGCCGCCTCGACCACGTCCTGCCGGGCGAACAGGCTGGCGTCGCCTTTCATCGCGTCGCCCAGCAACCGCTCGTACGGGTCCATGTCGTCACCGGCGTCCTGCCGGACCACCGACAATTCGATCGGCTTGCCCACCAGGTGTTCGCCCGGCTCCTTGATGCGCGCCCCGACCGCGATCGCGACCTGGGGGCCCAACCGAAACCGGACGTAGTTGCCGTGTGGCGCCGGCGCCTCTTTGAACACCACCGGCGGCGCGCGGCGTAGTTCGACCATGACCTCGGTAGCCGTGCGGCTCAGGTTCTTACCGGCCCGCACGATAAACGGCACGCCCTGCCATCGCCACGAATCGAGGTGCAGGCGCAGCGCGGCGTAGGTGGGGACGCGCGAGTCGGGGCTCACGCCCTGTTCGTCGAGGTAGCCGCGGAACTGCCCGAGCACCAGATCCGCGGGATTCAGCGGCCGCACATTGCGCAACACCTTGGCCTGCTCGTCGTGCATGGCGCCGGCGCCAATGCTCGACGGCGCCTCCATCGCGAGGTAGCTGAGCACCTGTAACAAGTGGTTCTGGATCACGTCTCTGATGACGCCGGTTTCCTCGTAGAACTTCCCCCGCCCGTTGACGCCGAACGATTCGGCCATCGTGATCTGGACGTTCTCGACGTAGTGGCGATTCCAGACCGGTTCGAACAGCGCGTTCGCGAAGCGGAAATAGAGCAGGTTCTGCACAGCCTCCTTGCCGAGGTAATGGTCGATGCGGAAGATTCGATCTTCCGGGATCACCGCAAGCAGCGTCTGGTTGAGCGCCTGGGCCGAAACCAGGTCGCGGCCGAACGGTTTCTCGACGATGATCCGCGCGTGGGTCAGGCAGTCGGCTGCCGCCAGGTGGTTGATGACGACCGGAAACATGCTCGGCGGAATCGCCAGGTAGTAGGCCGGCCGCACGCTGTCGCCCAACTCGGCCTTCAGTGCGGCGAAGGTGGCCGGTTCGTTGTAGTCGCCGTCGACATAACGAAGGCGGGATGCCAGCAGATCGAACGCTTCGGCATCGAGCTCGCCGTGCGACTCGATGCTGGCTCGCACGCGATCCACCAGCTGCTCGCGCGTCCAGCCTGAGCGCGCCACGCCGACAACGGCGGCGGAGAGCTTGCCGCGCCTGGCCATGGCGTGGAGGGCGGGAAAGATCTTCTTGAAGGCCAGATCGCCGGACGCGCCGAACAGCACCAGCGCGTCACTCGCCTCAGGTCCTGCCATCGTCACTTTTGCTCCGAGTGGCCGCCGAAGCCCAGGCGCATGGCCGACAGCACCTTGTTCTGGAACAGATCCTGACCGCGCGAGGCAAACCGTTCGAACAGCGCGGCGGTGAGCACGAACGCCGGCACCCCTTCATCGTTGGCCGCCTGCAGGGCCCAACGTCCCTCGCCCGAGTCGGACACCTTACCGGCAAACCCGTCGAGGGAGGAATCTTTGGCCAGCGCCGCCGCCGTGAGATCGAGCAGCCACGAGGTGACGACGCTGCCGCGCCGCCACACGTCGGTGATGTCGGCGAGGTTGAAGTCGTACTGGAAATGTTCGGGATGGCGGAGGGGCGTTGTCTCCGCATCGTGCTCGGCCTGCGTCGAACCAGCATTGGCGTGGCGAAGAATGTTGAGACCCTCGGCGTATGCCGCCATCAAGCCGTACTCGATGCCGTTGTGGATCATCTTGACGAAGTGGCCGGCGCCGGGTGGCCCGCAGTGCAGGTACCCGGATGCAGCGGTGCTGCGCGCAGACTCCGTGCCGGGAGTGGGCTCGACCGTGCCGGGGCCGGGCGATAGCGTTCGAAACATCGGGTCGAGCCGCTGGACGGCCGCAGCCTCGCCGCCAATCATCAGGCAGTAGCCGCGTTCCAGTCCCCACACGCCGCCCGACGTGCCCATATCGAGGTAGTGAATGCCGGATCCCGCGAGGTCGCGGGCGCGGGCAATGTCGTCCTGGTAATGAGAGTTGCCGCCGTCGATCACCGTGTCGCCCGAGCCCAACAGCGGACGAAGGGCGATCAGGCTGCTACCAACGACACCCGCCGGCACCATCAGGCACATCACGCGCGGCGTCGCACAACGGGAGACGAACTCCTCGAGAGTCGAAGCCCCGGTCGCACCGTCGGCCACCATCGCCGCGACGGCGTCTGGCGACCGGTCGTAGGCCACGACCTGATGGCCGCCACGCATGAGCCGGCGCGCCATGTTGGCGCCCATGCGCCCCAAACCAATCATCCCGATCTGCATGCAGCCAGAATACGGGATCTCGGGGCGCGACGTGGGCGATTGGAACGGCCTCTTCTTCGCAACCGTTGCTGAGTTAGCATTCCGTCGTGAGCAATGGAATCGGACCGCACGGGCTGGCTCTGGTGTTGAGTGGCGGCGGGGCGCGGGCGGCGTACCAGGTGGGCGTGCTCCGCACGCTGGCGCGCGAGTGCCCGCAGGCGGTGCCCGACATCCTGACCGGCGTGTCCGCCGGTGGCATCAATGCGGCCTTCCTGGCCACCCGCCAAGCGCCCTTCGATGACAAGGTCGAGCAGTTGGCGCAGATGTGGTCCGGGTTGCATCTCGACCACGTCTTCCGCGTTGACCTGCGCGACCTGGCCTCGCGAACACTGCGGTGGGGCGGCCGGTTGCTGTCGGGCGGGCAGTCTCCCCTGCCGGCCAAGAGTTTTGTTGACACCGCGCCGCTGCGGGACATGCTCGAGCGCGAGTTGCACGCCGACGGCGGCGTGCTGGCCGGCATCCCGAAGAGCCTGCAGCAGGGTTGGCTGCGCTCGTTTGCGATCACCGCCTCGAGCTACACCACCGGCCAGTCGATCACCTGGGTGCAAACCCGCGAAGACGACCTGATCCCCGCCTGGGAACGGCCGCAGCGCCGCAGCGAGATCTGCGCCGTGCGGGTCGATCACGTCATGGCTTCAGCCGCGCTGCCGTTCTTCTTCCCGGCGATTGAAGTGGACGGCAGTTGGTACGGCGATGGCGGCATTCGGCTCACCGCGCCGCTGTCGCCCGCGATTCACCTGGGGGCGAAGAAGATCCTGGCGGTGTCGACCCGCTACGCCTCCACGACCAAGGAAGCGGACCGGCCACAGATTGTCGGCTATCCACCACCGGCGCAAGTCGCGGGCGTGCTGTTCAATGCGATCTTCCTGGATCAGCTCGACGGCGACGCGCTGCAACTGCGCCAGTTGAATCAGCTGATCGACGCCCAGCCCGAGGAAGCGCGCAATGGCCTGCGCCACATTGATCTGTTCGTGGTGCGGCCGTCGCAGGATCTGGGCCGCCTCGCCAACGAGTACGAAGCCGACCTGCCGCGCGCGTTCCGGTTCATGACCCGCGGCCTCGGCACACGCGAGACGCGGTCGAACGACATGCTCAGCTTGGTGATGTTCCAGTCCGACTATGTCCAGCGGCTGATCGACATGGGTGAGAATGATGCGCGCGCGCGGCTCCCGGAGCTGAAGGCGTTTCTCGCGGAATAGGGGACCTGCTCCCCTTTTACGGTTTTCGTAAAAGAGGCGCAGGTCACTTCTTCGCCGGCTCGAAGCGGTAGACCAGGTAGCTGATCGGCGCGTCGAGTTCGCTGAAGCTGTGCGGCGTGCCGGCCGGGATGATGATGATGTCGCCCGGCTTGACCTTCTTGCTCTCACCACCAATGCGCGTGCCGGTCTGGCTCATGCCGGCATTCACGCGCGTCAGGTCCGTCGGCTTGGGCGTTCCCAGCGAGCCGCCGGTCACGATCGTGCCGGAACCCGACAGGATGTAATACGTCTCGGTGACGTCGTTGTGGATCAGCGCGCTCACTTCCGGCTTGACGCGATAGAGCATCGCGACGGCCGCCTTACCGCCGGGCACGTCGGTCGCCTTGATCGGCGTGTCGACCGCGTTCCTGGCAATCGACTGCTTCAAGACGGCGTCGTGCTCTTCCTTGCTGATGAAGACCGCGGGGAGAGAAGCCTGCGGCGCTTGTTCGGCACCAATCAGGTCGAGGCTGATCGTGAGGGCGACGGCGACGACTGTAAGCATCCGCGCACTCTACCTTGACTCGGTCTTCACGCGGCGACATTCTCGCGTAATGACCCGAACGGCATTGGCCCGCGAGGCCGCGGCTATTCAGACCCAACTGGCCGCCCTTGGTACCAGGCCACGAGCCGAGGGTTCCAAGGCGTATCTCAAGAGCGACCTGCGCTTCCTGGGCAACGACATCGCCACCCTGCGCGCCGAGGCGCGGCGCTGGCGGCTGGCCCACGCCGATTGGGATCTCGACACGCTCCTTGCGCTGACCGAGGCGCTGTGGCGACGCGAGGTATTTGCGCTCCGCAGCTTCGCCCTGATCCTGCTGGTGAAGCTTGCGCCCGAGTTCGAGCCGCGGCATCTCGCCTTCCTGGAACGGCTGCTGCGCGATTCGCACACGTGGGCGCTGGTTGATGAAATCGCCCCTCGCCTGGTCGGTCCCCTGCTCGGGCGTCATCCGCGCGAAGCAGGTCGTGTGGTGGACCGCTGGGCGAAGGACGAGGACTTCTGGATTCGGCGAGCAGCCTTGCTGGCACTGCTGCTGCCGATGCGGCGCGGCGAGGTCGATTGGAAGCGGTTCGTGCGCTACGCCGATCCGCTCGTCGCCGATCGCGAGTTCTTCATCCGCAAGTGGTCGCGGGTGCGACGCTGGCGTTCTGGCGGTTGCGTCGGCTGTAGCCCGTCGCGAAAGTGTCCGTGAGGCAGGCGCCGCCGCTGTAATATACGACCGGCGCCTGTTTTCCTGCCTTCTTCGTGTCTGCGGTCGATCGAGCACCGCGTGAAAGGATCAATCCGTGAAGCGTATTACCGTTCTGAGTACTCTCGTCCTGCTCGGCGGCCTGTCGATGGCCGTCAAGGCGGCGCAGCAGCCCGCGCCGCAGCCGTCGGTCGACAACATCACTGTTGAGAAGGTGAAAGACAACCTGTTTGTGCTGCGCGGCGGCGGCGGCAACACCGCGGTGTTTGTCACGTCGAACGGCGTCACCCTGGTTGACACCAAGAACCCCGGTTGGGGCCAGCCCCTGCTCGACAAGGTGAAGACCATCACCGACAAGCCGGTCACGCGCGTGATCAACACGCACACCCATTACGACCACACCAGCGGCAACGTCGCCATGCCCGCCACGGTCGAGATCGTCGCGCACGAGATGACGTCGAAGAACCTCACAGCCGGCAATCCGGTGACCGGCCTCGGCGCGACGCCGAACGTGTTCAAGGACAACCCCGGCAAGGGCCTGATCAAGCGCACCTTCAAGGACAAGCTGACCATCGGCTCGGGCGCGGATCAGATCAACCTTTACTACTTCGGCCCCGCGCACACCGGCGGCGATGCGTTCGTCGAGTTCGCGGCGCTGCGCGTGATGCACGTCGGCGACACCTTCCCCAACAAGGGGATGCCGATCATGGACCAGAGCAACGGCGGCTCCGGCGTCGAATACGCCAACACCATCGCCAAGGCGGTGGCGGGCGTGCCGAACGTCGACACGCTGATCAACGGCCACACCCCGGCGCAGACGACGCCCGCGGAGATGAAGGAGTTCGGGGAGTTCGTGCGCGAGTTCGTGACGACGATCCAGGCGGCGAAGAAGGCCGGCAAGACGTCGGACGAAGCCGCGGCGGCGTGGTCAACGCCCGCGAAGTACAAGGGCTATGCGCCGGCGAACGCCGACCGCGCCAAGGCCTACGCGGCCGTGATCTACAGCGAGACGAAGTAGCCACCGTCAGGACCAGGGCGACGACCGCGAAGCCGGCCCACGAGGCGACCGCGCGCACTTGGATGGAGACACGCGCGGGCAGGATCCACGCGGTGAGTGCGCCGGCGCCGATCGCAGCGACAAGACGCGTCAACGCATAATCGGCGAAAATCAGTGTCTAATCGGTGGCCTGGAAGCGCCGTGCCGACAGACCCAATCGCTGGGCGCCGCGCGCGGCCGGAACCGCCATCTGATCTGATGGCGAAAACTCGTCGGGCATGACGCCGAGGCCGGCGATCTCCAAGGTGGCTCGCTCAAGAGCGGCATTCATCCGCTCCTGATGCTCGATCAGCCAATTGAGCTGGCCCGCAGGTCCGCCCGTCAGCGCCGCCTCGATGCCGGCTCGATAGTGATCCATGTCTAGGTCCCGTAGCACCTGCTGCACATCGGGTGGCGGTGCCGTGTTGCAAGCCCATCGCTGCTTGTACCATTCCGCGCGCTCGCGGTATTCAGTGTTCCAGCGCTCGTACCGCGCCTGCCAGGCGCGCAACCGGTCGAGCGACGGCTGCCGGAAACCGGCGCGGACGAATCCGAATTGCTGAACGGCCGCGCGGGCCGGCCGATTTACAAACGTCCACCCATCCCGATCGATCGTCGTGCGGGCCACAGGGCGATCCGGAGGCGGTTCCGGTCCTCGCAACACGGCGACGGCTTCGAGTTCGGCGTAGGTCGCGTTGGCCTTCTCCAGCAGGCCTCGCAGATTATTCTCGGCCTCGGCCACTGCTCGCACCTCACGAGGGAGGGCGTTATACACCTGTTGACGAAGTGCCGGCGGAATGACGCCCAACGCGTCGTGTTCCATCGCCGCCAGTTCCAACGGTGTCAGCAGACGAGCCGCCAGCAGCTGCTGCCGGTTGGGCATCTGTTTCATCTTGGCCTTGGCCGCCACGCCCCAGAGCAGCACCTGCATCTCGTGTTGCGGGATGTCGTTCAACTGTGAATATCGATCGAGGAGTTTTTGGACGATGCCTGGGCGCGAGCCCTTGAGGGGTGCCCACAGGTAACCGTGCCCGTCGTCCGGGCTCGGACCCCGGCGGCCCGGAAAGAGGCAAAACGACTGGACGTCGATGCTCCAATGCCCGGGCCGCACGTCGAAGCGGGCAGGGGCATTCGAGGCAGGCCGGGAATCCGCACCTGCGCCATCGGGACGGTGGCGGCCAGCAGGACCGAAGCGCCGACGGCGAGAACCAGGCGGCGTGGTGGCATGGGGCAGAGTCTACTCGTCCGCATTCTTGCTAGCGGGACTCGATCATCGAAACTCGCGTGGCTGCTGGTCGCGCTGGTTCTGGAGCAGTGGCAGCTACTCTCGAAGCCACTCCTCTACCTGAGCCTTTTCTTCAAGCGGCATCGCGACGACTACTACCGCCACTTGAACGCCGTGCGTGTTGATGGCAATTGGGAAGGGTGGACGGACTTCTTCCTTGACGGTGTGGCGACCATTGCCGGCGAAGGCGTGGCCTCCGCCCAGGATCTCTTCGCATTAGTCACCGCCGATCGCGCCCGAGTGCTGGAACAGCCAACGACGTCGGTCGCCGCCGTTCGCCTCTTCGAACTGCTTCCCCGCCATCCCCTGGTGAGTGTCGCCTCCGTCGTCAAGCTCCTCGAGACCAGCAAGCCCACGGCCGCTCGCGCCATCGACGCGCTCGCGGGGGCCGGCGTGCTGGTCGAGACCACCGGGAAGAAGCGCGACCGCTGGTTCTCCTACCTCGGTTATCTCGAGCGCTTTCGGGTCGGTACGGACCTCGACGTTCAACGCCGCACGATCCGCTGACCCTGTATTCTCGACGCCGCGCCCTGACGGCGCGCCTGCCGGTGTCTCACAAGCACCGTCGTCGAAGCACGCGTTGCTCAAGGACCGCGGACCCGTCAGCTCATCAGCAGTCGATCGACGCCGTCAATGGCATCGAAGCCCTGATCAAACGTCGCGATGGTCTCGATCTCGTGATTGAGCATGACTGCGGCGTGAATGGCATCCCGCACTCCGACTGACGGTTGGAGCTCGATCAAACGTCGCGCGCGGTCCGTGTCAGCCAGGGAGATGCCATGCACGATCGGGCACATCTGCACGAACAGGTCGTAGACCGATCCGGCGAGATCACGCCGGTTGAGCGCGGCGTAGCGATACAGAATCTCCTGCAGCACTTCAGTGCTGGTGCAAATCTCGATCTCGCCGGCCCGTGCCCGTTCCAGGAAACGTCGCGCCGGTCCGCGCAGTGGGTGATCGCGACCGGCAACGTACATCGGGATATTGGAATCGACGAATATCATCAGCCGCGACCGGCTTCGATCTCAGCCAACATCTGATCGATATCGCCGGTCGGCGCCCCCAATGACTTGAGCCGGTCCAGCGGATCGATCGCGGACCGCGAATCGTCGAGATGGCGTTCGATCGCCTCACGGACCCACGCCCCCGCCGGCAACTGGCGCCGTTGCGCCGCTTTCTTGATCCGCCGCTCAAGACTTTCTGGTACAAGCACCTGCAGCCTCTTACTACTCATATATGCATGCTACCGTACTCACTTGTATCCTGGCGCTGCGCCTGACCGCGATGCAGGTCAACGGTGCGAGAATGCCCGCATGAACAGGCTCCTCGCCGCTGCCCTTCTCGGAATCGCCCTGGTGTCCTCGCCCATTTCCGCGCAATCGCCTGGCCCGGTCGTCGCCGTCGGCGGCGGCGGCACGACGCCGGCCATCGTCGCGAAGACGCTGGAACTGGCCGGCGGCAACAACGCCATCGTCGCGGTGCTGCCGCAGGCCTCTGAGTTGCCCACGGCGGGCGACGGCTCGGTCAAGATGTGGACCGAGGCAGGGGCCAGGAGCGTCCGCGTGGTGTCGTTCGACAATCGCGAGGCCGCCAGCGCCATCCTGCGCGAGGCGACGCTCATCTGGATGCCGGGCGGCAGCCAGAGTCGCTTCATGGAGAAGATCGAAGGCACCGGGCTCGCGGAGATCATCATCGAGCGGCATCGTGCCGGGGCAGTCGTCGGCGGCACGAGCGCCGGCGCCGCCGTGCTGTCGGCGGAGATGATCACCGGTGACGCCGATCTCAAGTCGCTGAAGTCGGGCACCACCGTCCTCCAGAAAGGCCTGGGCCTGCTTCGCGGCGTGATCGTCGATCAGCACTTCTTGCAGCGCCAGCGCGGCAACCGGCTGATTAGCGGCGTGCTCGATCACCCGGCCCTGGTCGGTGTCGGCATCGACGAGGCCACGGCGGTGATCTTCGAGGGGACGATGATGCAGGTGCTGGGGAAGAGTGGCGTCGTAGTGGTGGACCCGCGTCCGGCAACGCGGGAGAAGTTCGCGGCCGGCGAGGTGGTCGCCGCGACCGGCATTCGCCTGTCGGTGCTGCGCGAAGGGATGACGTATTCGCTGAAATAAGGCGGGGCTGATTCGAGGAGCAGCGGGTCTGCCGGGTATGGAACAGCGCCATCCCGTCGTCACCGAAGGTCAGGTGGTGCGGATCCTGGCGATCAGCGCCGACATCACCAGCGGCGAGAGATCGCCGCCGTAGAGCCGCTCCAACAGCATGACGCGCTGCTCGGGCTCGCTGAGGCCGGCAGCGGCATCGCCAAGACCC
>Ga0163144_10029327_pt1 | contig 10568 bp, 7 predicted proteins | sample OliLak19BULKMAT1_FD_123175 | JGI IMG/M metagenome (GOLD analysis project Ga0163144, IMG submission 123175) | Freshwater microbial mat bacterial communities from Lake Vanda, McMurdo Dry Valleys, Antarctica - Oligotrophic Lake LV.19.BULKMAT1 | ecosystem: Environmental > Aquatic > Freshwater > Lake...
CACCTGCGCGACGAAAGCACCTGCGCGACGAAAGCTGTGATCGCAGGACCGTTTTGAGCCCGAGCGCCCGCGGCTGCCCGGATCAATTTTAGTCACGCGCCATTGGCTCTGCGCTTCAGCGGGTTGCCAGGGAACGCAGAATCAGGAACGTTTCCGATCGGATTTGAGTCCCTCCAATGACAACTCGTTCAGAAATCTGGTTCGTTCTCTCTGGCGCAATCGCTCTGATTGCTGTTGGAGTCATATTCCAGGTGACGAAAGCAGCCGTGGCACCGGTGACGGCTGAACGTCGTCAGGCAGCTCATCATTACGTTGAAGCTCACGGCATGGACATGAAGTGGCAATTCTTTGAAATTGTCGCGGCAGATGAATTCCGCACCCGGCAGCGCCGGCCGCTGGGGACTGTGCTCGAAATACAGTTGGGTGACAGAGTCGACGTGGATGTGACCAGCGCAGATTACATCTATGTCCTGAGTCTGCCGGACGGACAGCGTCAGATCGGCGTCCCTGACATGATTCACCGTGTCACCTTCTCCGCGGATCAGCCCGGAAGTTTTGAGCTGAGGGCAGACCCCATGTGCGGACTGCGTTTCTTCCACGATGAAGTTCAGGGCATCATTCGGGTGACTGGTGATGCCGGGACGGACATTCAGGACGCCCGTCATACATTCGTGCCCGGCTGATCGCACGCGACATTCGAAACCATGAACAAACTGCCGCGAAACTTCGCAACTGGAAGTCACACATCCACTGAACAACCGCCCGGATTGTCGCCGCGGCACGCGCCGAGTCCGAGGGTGAGGGTGAGGGTGAGGGTGAGGGTGATGATTCTGGCGTTCGTGCTGGCAGGCTGTATGGAGACGACAAGCCATGAGCCCGCTTCGATCCGACCTGCAGCCGACGGGCGATTTCACGTTTATCCGGGCGATGACGTTCAGTCTGTCCTGAACGCCGCAGCCGCATCGGACATGAAGCAGGTAATTATTCACGAAGGAGCCTACCGCGCGCCGGCGCGGCGTCAGGCTTTCATCTGGTTGAACGCTGCACACGACGGCATTCATCTGACCGGTGAAGGGTCCGTTGTGCTGCATGCAGACAATCCTGAAGTGTCGTCCGCAACTCAGCCGGGCTACCCGGCAGTCGTCAATCACATTCTGTACTTCGGGGACGGAATTACCAGTGCGACCCGTGTTAGCGGACTCAGGCTGACTGGTGCGAATGCCTTTGTGACGGAAAGTGAGGAAACTGAGATTCAGCCCGAACTCGCGAGTCCCCGGTTGAAAAAGACGAGATTCTTTTATTCAGATGGCGGAGGCATCAAGGTATTCGGACGGTCGTCTCCGGTGATCGAGCAGCTGGATATCGTTGATAATTATGCGAGCCCCTGTGGTGGCGGAGTGAGCATCGAGCATTTGGGGTTCAGCGATAATCCGGTTGTCTTCCGTGACTGCATCTTTCGCAACAACCGCTGCCGGATCACCGGGTCGGGAGTTGATGTGTTGCCAGGCAGCAGTGCGCAGTTCTTCAATTGCCTGTTCATCGGCAACATTGCGAATCTGGGAACGGACGACGTGAGTGACGAAGGTTTCGAATACAACAAGACTCATGGCTGTGGGGCACTGACAGTGTTTCCAGACAGTGCGGTTCATGCTGAACGCTGCACTTTTGCGTTCAACTGGAACGGAGTCGACGACAAGTCCCGTCGCAACATCTACCGTGACAGCATCTTCTGGAAAAACACGGCCGTGGGCGGTGTGTCGCCCGGTGAACGGTATGAACTGGATATCCTGAGCGCGGTCAATGTGCGAGGATGTTTCATTCACGGGCAGATCAATGATCTGAGAGAATCGATCAGCAGTGAACAGAATACGCTGAACGCCGTTGACCCTGAGTTCGACAGTCAGTTTGTACCCCGCGCGACCGAATATGCCAACGCAGGGTATCGTCCGACCGGTCGCTGGACGCTGCCTGCAGATTCATTCAGTGCTGAAGCCGATCGTAGTCTGATCCCGTAGCCACTCCGGCAAACCTGTCGTCGTGACACACATTCTCAGCTTATCAGGATACCGTCATGACATATCCCCGGCTCAAGAATGTCATCGCAGCTTTGCCCAGTATTGCGTTGCTGAGTGTTTTCGGATGCAGCTCAGAAGTCCCTACAAAACCAACCTCTGTTCAGGATTCAACAGCCACTCCTGAGACCACTCCGCCAACTGCTCCCCGCACGACTCAGAAGGCAGACATTTCAGTGACGGGCTCCGAATTCGGCCTGCCGGTGTTGGGTTCATTGATTCCGTTTCAGCTGACCGATCAGCACAATCGCCCCTTTGGCAATCGCGAACTGCACGGGAGACTCAGTGTCGTCGTCCTTTCGACGGGCGGTAATGCTGAACTGCAAAACGGCACCAGCCCTGCAGCCGCAGTGAAAGCTGCGGATTTGCTTTTGGAGGGGCTTTCGGACAAGCCTTTTCACCGCATCCTGATGCTGATCGGAATCGCACCACCGATCGATGCCGAAGCCGGATTGCTGCCACTCACAATCAAAGAGGTCGAATCCGTCGGGCAGTCCGGTGTTCAACACAGGATCGTTTCCGGCAATTCGAGCGCCATTACGTCACTGGTGGATTCTGTGTACTCTCAGGTGTTATCAGCAAAGAACAAAGATCAGTCGTCGCTGCTGTTGGCATTGATCGACCCCATCGGGCGAGTCCGCGGACGATACGATCTGAAACAACAGGATGATGGCAATCGACTGCTGAATGACCTGCAGTCTGTCTGGGACGAACAGATTCCGTTTGTGGCGGAAGTGTTTGATACGCCCTGGCTGGAGCCTCGCCGCCAGGCACAGCTGAAAACCGCCGACAGCATGAAGGTGCTGCACAGCTTTTCGTTTGCAGACCGTCAGCAGGAATCCGGCATTCGCTTCCTGCATCAGATCGTGGACGATGCCGGACGCACCTACAAGGGCGTCCACTACGATCATGGAAACGGCATGGCAATCGCAGATGTCGATAACGACCAGTTGATTGATGTCTATTTCACGACTCAGCTTGGCGACAATGAACTGTATCGAAACCTGGGAGATGGCCGGTTCGAGAACGTTACGGAAAAGGCTGGCGTTGCGGTCGGTGACCGGGTCTGTGTAGCGGCGACATTTGCAGACATCGACAACGACAGCGATGCCGACCTGTATGTGACGTCGGTCAGAAAAGGGAACCTGCTGTTTCAGAATGACGGACACGGCGTCTTCACAGACATCACGGCGGCATCCGGGCTGGAGAGTGCCGGGCATGATTCGGCAGCCGCATTCCTCGACTACGACCGAGACGGATTACTCGATGTGTTTGTCACTCACGTTGGTAAATACACAACGGAAGAGCTTGGTCCGGGAGGCTACTACATCGGCTTTGACGATGCTTTCGCTGGACATCTGAAACCGGAACGCACGGAAATCAGTCGTCTGTACCGCAACGTCAATGGCACTTCGTTCCAGGACATCACAGAAGAGGCGGGGATTGCCGACGGCAGTTGGACCGGTGACGTGGCCGTACTGGACGGCAATCGCGACGGATGGCCGGACCTGTATCTGCTGAACATGCAGGGCAATGACGAATACTACGAAAACCAGCAGGGAAAGACGTTTGTCAAACGCAGCCGCGAACTGTTTCCAAAGACCCCGTTCGGCACGATGGGAATTGCCGTTGCGGATTTTGACAACGATCTGGACTTCGATCTTTTTGTCACGGACATGCATTCTGACATGAGCAAAGACGTCATGGCCGACTACCGGTCTGAAGTCAGTGTGAACACGTTCTTCGAGGAGGAAAAGCTGAAGATGCTCGTCCAGCTTCCGGAAGCTCTGCTGCAGACAAAAGGAGCCAGCCTGTTCGGAAATGCCTTCTATCGAAATGACGGACCGAATCAGTTCACAGAAATCTCGGATACGATCGGTGCCGAAAACTACTGGCCCTGGGGACTCAGCACGGGGGATCTGAATGCCGACGGTTTCGAAGATGCGTTCGTTACTTCCGGCATGAACTATCCGTACCGCTACGCTGTCAACAGCATTCTGCTGAACGATCAGGGCCAGCACTTTGTGGACTCGGAATTCATTCTGGGGGCGGAACCGCGGAAAAACGGAGCGACTGCCCAGCCCTGGATGCTGATCAACTGTGATGCGGAACTGAATGATCGTCTGAAGAAAGTCTGCGATGGGCGGAGAGGAGAAGTCGTCGTCTGGGGAGCACTGGGATCCCGATCGTCGGCAGTCTTTGACATCGACAGTGACGGTGATCTGGACATTGTGACCTCTGAAATGAACGATACTCCGATGGTACTCGTCAGTGATCTGGCGCAGAAGAATCAGATCCGCTTCATCAAGGTCGTTCTCGAAGGGATCAAATCCAATCGACAGGGCCTGGGCGCTGAAGTGACTGTGTCGGCTGGTGATAAACGCTTCCTGAAACGGAATGACGGAGCGACCGGATATCTCTCTCACGGTATTCCGCATCTGTACTTCGGACTGGGAGCTGCTGCAGTCGTGGATTCAATAGAAGTCCGCTGGCCATCCGGAACGGTTCAGACTTTGAACGGGCCGATCGCTTCCGGGCAGTTGCTGCGGATCAGGGAAGAGTGAGCAACCGGGCCGGCGATGCGGAGCTCGACTCAACAGCGGCGACGCGGGACCCGACATGAACGTTGTTCCATTCGTCCTTCCGTCCGTCCGGCCATTTGATCTGCAGTGACTCGACGATGCGGTCGGGACCGCATCGCAGATAAATCAACTTCTGGTTGGCAGCGAGATACCCGCCTCCGCCATAGAGTTCCCGCGTCATGCTCCGGCCTGCGAATCTGACAGTAACGAGAACTCCGATGGCATCGTGCGAACACACACTACCGTGGAGACTTAAGGCGAATGTGTGTTCCCCGGATCGAGTCGATTCGAGGATCGCAGGAGCACCACTGCGCATCGTTGCGATCAGATCGGGGACGCCGTTGCGGTTCAGATCGAAGGTCGCAAGACTGCGCCCGGCATGCGGCTGCAGGAAAAATGATCCGGCTGATGCGCTGACGTCGGTAAATTCATTGTTTCCCTGAACGTACACCTGCGGTTTCAGCGGTCGAGCATCCAGAAAACCATTGAGCAGTACGAGGTCCGGCCGGACATCGTCGTCGACATCCAAAAACTGCGCTCCCCAGCCCATCAGCGCATAGCTGCCGGCCTCCAGCCCTCGAATACGGGATTCATCCACAAAGCCTGGCGGTCCCAGGTTGGAGTAGTAGGTATTGGATTCAAATTCGAAATTGCTGACAAACAAATCCGGAAAACCGTTCTCGTTCACATCGGCAATTGCAACACCCATGCAGGCCTGCGGCTGACCATCGCTGCCCAGGGCAACTCCACGCGAGTGAGCAACTTCAGTCAGGCGGATGCCAGACGCAGTGCTGTGGTTCTGCCAGAGGAAATTGGCGGTTGAATCATTTCCGACGAACAGATCCGGCAGACCGTCACAATCAAAATCGGACGCCACAACACCCAGTCCCTTGCCGCCCTCGACTCGAATACCCGACGTGTCAGTTCGCTCGATGAATTCCCCGGCTCCCGTGTTTTCGTAAAGCCGATCCTGCCGGGCATTCAGATCCAAAGGGGCGCATTCGGTCGTGCGAACCTCAGGACAAAGTTGATCCAGGTAATGGACAACGTAAAGATCATCATCAGCGTCTCCGTCAAGATCCACGAATACCGCGCTGGACGACCATTCGTAAGGAAACTCGATCAGATCCGGCCCTGCGAGCAGCAGAGTCCCGTCGCCCTGACTGATCCAAAACTGATTGATTCCGAAATTGGTGACAAGCAGATCGTCGAACCCATCATTGTTGAAATCGGAAACCGCTGTTCCGTGTCCATAGTCACTCGATCCGAAGCCGGCAACCGCTGTGATATCCCGGAATCTGCCGTTCAGCAGGCGGTAACAGCAATCGATGTCTTCAGATCGGTCCTGTGCTTCCGGAGAAGGTCCGCCCTGAGGAAAGTACAAGTCGACATAATCATCGTGATCGACATCGAAACAACCGACTCCGCCTCCCAGAGATTCCAGAATCTCGGTCCGGTTGGATTTGGGGCAAACGTACCCAAACGAAACACCGAGTAACTCCGTGACATCCGTGAAACGCGCTGTCGGCAGTTCGTTGGATCTTACTTCGGACACCTTGACGTCGGACTGTGATGTCGAATAACGGAACTCTTCCGCAGCCACGGGCTGAATGGGTTCGACCGGCAATGGCTTCAGCACCTCCGGAACCGCCGAAGACATCTCTCGCAGGCGAGCGAGTTGCGCCTCTATGGTCCGGAATGAATAGTCTTCTTTCTTCAGCCAGGCCAGAATGACTGCGGCTTCCCGCGTCGCATTGACATTGATCAGCAACTCTGCGACACCCAGCAAACGCTCGGCTGCTTCTTCGGGCGATTTCAAAGAAAGCCGAGCACCCATCTGAATGCTCAAAGTCTGCAATTGTCGAGCACGATCTTTGAGTGACCGCACCTGATCAGGACTTCCGCCACCTGGGCGAGATTCCAGTATCCGGGCCAGGAAGTACGGCGGATCGGGGTCCAGCGGATCCAGAGCGATCGCGTTGAGAAAACAGACTTCTGCAGCCCGGTCATTTCCCAGTTGCTCGAGAACTTTCCCCTTCAACAACCAGACCCGCTGAAGCTGGTCTGCTGGTTGAGGCAGCTTTGTCAGGATCTCTGCCGCTGCGGAATAGTCGTTCGCGTGGACCGCCACAGCCGCTGAGGCCACATCAAGCAGCCAGTCGTCGGGGTCATTCCTGTTGCGGTCAGCGTCGCGCAGCAGCGTTGTGGCAGCCGCGATGTCATTCAGTGTCAGATAGTTTTCCACGAGCCCGGCGATCAGTTGAGGCGATCCCGGTTCTGCAATCAGTGATTCACGAAACTGACGGACGTTCTCCTCAATGTCATAGCGAGCACGGCCCGCCATGCTGCAGACGAGAACATCTTCTGCCGTCAACTGTCCCCTGCGATCGATTTCTATGAACGACAGGCGAGCTTTGTTTGTGTTCAGCAAAGTGCTGTGCAGATTGGCCAGCAGCCGCCATGTCTCGGGTTGATCCGGATTCAGTTCCAGCGACTTTTGCAACAGGCTGCCAGATCTGTTCACCAGATGGCCGTTCATCGCGATCTGAGCGGCCTTCAGAAGCAGTGCGGGATCCTGTTCAAATCTGTCGAGTCCCTCAAGGAGCTTCAAGCCTGACAGCGTTTCCTGCTGCAGTCCATAAACGGTCGCGAGCAGAATGCTGATATTCTGATCCGAGGGAGATTCACCGTGCAGCCGCTCTAAGAGTGTACCCGCCTGATCGATCTCACCAGCATTCAGCGATTCGACAGCCAGATCAAGATCGCTTGTCTGCGAAGGCTGCGAAATTGTCAGCCAATACTGCACGATGGCAAACGCAATGACCGGGACGAACAGGAACAGAAGACGCCAACTGCCCGATCCCGACGACTCTCTGCTTGAACACATGACTCGGATCCAAACATCTGATCAAGACGCATCACCGCAATCCTGAATGACAGCGTCACCTCTGCAACTTCACACGATCATAACTAAGCCGCCGACATCCGAGAATCCAGCGTCACTTCGAGGCACATTCAGGAACCTTCTCCGAATAAACACGGCTTCGGTCCCCGCACTATTCACCTGGATCGCGCATCGCCACCATCGCATGAAACGGCAGCGGAACGTACTCTCTCACTTTCTGAAACGCTCACCTGCCTCGTCCTTGACAACTCGGTGAACGCTCGGTCTTATCAATCATTCCAACCAGATCCGTCCGCCTCTTTTCAGATCGTCACGTCGGATATCCTCGGGTGCAGGGAGAGCAGTGGCCATGAACAACGGTGCACAGTGGACTCGGCGAACGTTCGTTCGGACGTCAGCGATTGCGGCGTCGGTCTCGGCGATGACGGCTCGTTCTTATGGCCGAATCGTCGGTGCGAATGAACAGGTCCAGATCGGACTGCTGGGATTTGGTCTGATCGGACAGATCCACACGCGAGCCTTTCGCGAATTGAAGGCCGCCCGGATCACCGGCGTCTCGGATGCCATTCAACCGCGGATGGACGCCTGCCGTGAACTGGCCCCGGACGCAAAACCGCACGGCGATTTCCGATCACTGCTGGACGATTCGGAGGTTGACGCTGTCATTGTCGCAACGCCCGACCACTGGCATGCACTGCACACGATGCTGGCCTGTGCCGCCGGCAAGGATGTCCTTGTCGAAAAGCCGGCCCATCTGTTTGTGCGGGAAGGCGAATGGATGCAGCAGGTCGCCGCGAACCATCGTCGGATCGTGCAGGTCGGAACGCAGCAACGCAGCGGGCCTCACTATCAGCGAGCCCGTGAGCTGATTCGCGGCGGCGCGATCGGTGACATCGTCTGCGTGCAGTGCGATTTCTTCCGGAACATCATGCCGGGGACCGGCAATCCCGCGGACAGCGATCCGCCCTCCGGCCTCAACTGGAATCTGCTGCTCGGGCCTGCCCCGGAACGAACGTACAATCCAAACCGAGCCCTCTATCACTTTCGCTGGTTCTGGGACACTGCAGGACGCAGATGACGAATCTCGGCCATCATTCGCTCGATATCGTCCATTGGATATTTGACATCCGCGCACCCAAGGCTGTTTCCAGTCACGGAGGTCGCTGGTTTCTTCGCGATAACGGTGAGACCCCTGACACTCAGCACGCAATCATCGAATACGACAGGTTTCCGGTCATCGTGCAGATTCGGGAGACAGCGGCAGGCGGCGCTCAGGGGCAATCGGGTTCCCTGGTGTTCATCGGCACAAAAGGCGCAATGATTTTGAGTCGGAGCGGATTCGAGCTTTTGCCGGACAGGAAGATCAATCCGCAGAATGCATTTGCCGGAATGCTCGGAAGCCAGCATCCGGTGGGAGGCCCTCAGCCCGTTGATGAACTCAAGGGCGCGACGTGGTGCGAAGCAATGTCAGACAAGACCGGCAACGCCGCGCAGCAGTATACCCTCCACGCTCAGAACTTCATCGACTGCATCAAGAGCCGCAAAACGCCGAACTCAGATCTGGCCAGCAGTCACTGGGTCAGCACAACTTGCCATCTGGCAAATATCTCACTCAGGACAGGACGCAGGATCACCTGGAACGGGGAGGCCAACGACATCGCAGATGACCCGGACGCCAGCGCGATGCTGGAACGCGCCTATCGAGCCCCGTGGGATGCCGAACTGAAAGCAGTATTATCATGAAACGCCGGCAGTTCCTTGCGTCAGGTCTGACCGTCGCACTCCTTCAGAAGACGACAGCCGCGAAGTCACTGCTCGCTGCGTCCTGAGTGCGTCGCTGCAGCCTCGGAATGTGTACGTTCTCGTGCAATTTGCAATGGCAGGCCGTCCGCGCGAAGCAATCCGGCACCGCGTTTACGGACGCACTGAGCTTTCTTGAATACACCCGCAGCCTCGGTGCTGAAGGGGTTCAAACCAGCGTCCGCGATCTGGATGATGCCGCTATCAAGTCGTTCCGATCCAAATGACCCTGGAGATCATGCGGAGGAACCGCGGTGATTCCGGGCATTTACCGGCGAAGTATCGCGGCGGTCGCGATCACGCCTTCGGTGGGACTCGACGCCGTCGCGTACAATCTGCGCGGGATCCGGCCAGCCAGCACGGCATGGCGTCCGGCTTCACATGCCTGCTTCATCGCAACCGCCATTCGCAGAGGATCCGTAGCGCTGGCGATTGCTGTGTTGAGCAGGACTCCGTCACATCCAAGTTCCATCGCGACCGCGACATCGCTGGCCGTGCCGACTCCCGCGTCGATAATCACCGGATAGTCCGGATCGTCCTCTTTCAGATACTCCAGACAAATCCGGATGTTGTTCGGATTCAGGACGCCCTGACCGCTGCCGATCGGGCTGCCGGCGGGCATCACCGAAGTGGCTCCCGCCTGCTTCAGTCGCCGCGCGGTAATCGGATCATCGGAAGTGTAACAGAGCACCTGAAAACCATCATCGACGAGCTGTCGGCAGGCATCGACTGTGGCAACAGGGTCGGGAAGCAGCGTACGAGTATCTGCCAGCACTTCGAGCTTCACCCAGTCCGCGCCAGGATTCTCAAGTCCTCGCAGAATTTCCCGGCCCAGTCGTGCGACTCGAATGGCATCGTCCGCCGTGAAGCAGCCGGCAGTGTTCGGAAGAATTGTGTACCGTTTCAGGTCAATGAAGTCGAGAATATTGCGGCCGGATGCATCCACGAGCCGTTCACGACGGACAGCGACTGTGATGACCTCCGCCCCGCTCGCTTCGAGGCATTGCTGCATCAGCTCCAGCGTGGTGTATTTTCCCGTGCCCACAATCAGGCGGGAGTTCAGTGTGTGGTTCCCCAGAACCAGCGGTTTGTCGGCGGGCAGAAAAGGCATCGCTTCTAACATCTTTCGGTACAGTGCTCAAAATGAATCCAATGCCTGGATCATCCGCCGCCTACAAGCGTGACGACTTCGATCTGATCACCCGGCTG